>ERZ1026884.1083-NODE-1083-length-15643-cov-11.034193_pt1 | contig 15643 bp, 10 predicted proteins | sample MGYA00380172_ERZ1026884 | MGnify/ENA primary metagenome ERZ1026884 (study PRJEB33269, sample SAMEA4719808) | human gut metagenome | biome: human-associated habitat; feature: organic feature; material: feces | place: Cameroon | collected 2013-10 ... | reverse complement strand
GGATAATATTATATATACATTAATATAATGATGCTATCTGGCATATAAAAATATAATAATATATGAAATGATAAATGTATCTAAATATGAAGTTATAAGGATACCGATATATGAAACTATAAAATATTGACTGTGGGGTAATGTATGGATAAATATAATGAGGAATTAGGGCTTAAGATACCTGCTCATGTTGCTGTCATACTTGATGGTAATGGACGCTGGGCTAAAAAGAAGCATATGCCAAGAACATATGGACATATGCAGGGAAGTAAAGTTGTAGAAGATATGTTGTATGTTGCAGATGACCTTGGCATACAATATTTTACAGTATATGCTTTTTCAACAGAGAACTGGAAGCGTTCAGAAGAAGAAGTAGGCACTCTTATGAGCATTTTAAGAAAGTATCTTAAAGATTGTGTCAAGAAGTCTATGAAGAACAATGTAAGGTGCCGTGTTATAGGACGCAGGGAAGAATTAAGTGATGATATAGTTGAGAGTATTAATAATCTTGAAGAAAAGACTAAGAATAATACAGGACTCAATTTCACAATAGCAATCAATTATGGTGGCAGAGATGAGATTGTAAGAGCCGTCCAGAAGATTGCACAGGATGTTAAAGAGGGAAAGATTGCACCAGAGGCTATAGATGAGGCTATGATAAATGCTAATCTTGACACAAAGGATATTCCTGACCCGGATCTTTTGATAAGAACTAGTGGCGAGCAAAGACTTTCTAATTATCTTCCATGGCAGCTTGCATATACAGAATTCTACTTTACAGATGTATTCTGGCCGGATTTTAACAGGGAAGAACTTATTAAGGCTTGTGAGAAATATAATAAAAGAGACAGAAGATATGGCGGAGTTAAGGAGGAATAGAATTTGTTAAAGAGGATAATAAGCGGAATATGCCTTGTGGCAATTGCCGTTCCATCATTGTATTTTGGTGGCTGGCTGTTATATGCGGTATGTCTTATGGTAGCACTTATAGGTAATTTTGAATTGTTAAGGGTCACCAATCTTCAAAAGACACCATTGGGAATATGTGCATATGCGGCAACAATAGCATATTTTATAAGCCTTAACATAGCAGAGCATAGATATACTACGCTAATTCTTGTAGTAACATTTCTTGTTATGATGAGCGTGTATGTATTCACGTTTCCAAAGTATAAGGCGGAAAATGTTATGTGGGCATTCTTTGGAATCATATATGTAACCGTGATGATAGCTTATATATATGAAACAAGAATGTCAGATAATGGAATATTTATTGTGTGGCTTATATTTATTGCTTCGTGGGGAAATGATACATTTGCTTATTTCACAGGAGTGTGCATAGGAAAGCACAAAATGGCACCTGTGTTATCACCTAAGAAGTCGGTTGAAGGTGCAATAGGCGGAGTGATTGGTGCAACAATACTCGGTGCGGTATACGGAGCTTTAGTAAGTTCTAAAATGGCAGGTGTTATTGATAATTCGTCTGTGGCATTTGCAGTAGCAAGCCTTGCAGGGGCGTTATTGTCAATAGTTGGTGACTTGGCGGCATCTGCAATTAAGAGAAATTATAATGTTAAAGATTATGGTACATTAATTCCAGGACATGGTGGAATTATGGATAGATTTGACAGCGTAATATTCACAGCACCGGTTGTATACTGGGCGATAATACTGCTTAACAGTATAGGACTTTAAAGTTACTATAGTATAGATTAGGAAAGGGTGTAGATAATGAGAGGAATATCAGTTCTAGGTTCGACTGGTTCAATAGGAACTCAGACTTTAGATGTTATTAGAAGAAATAAAGATATAAAGGTTGTTGCACTTGCAGCAGGAACAAGAGTGAAAGAATTAGCAGAACAGGTAAGGGAATTCAGACCATCGTTGGTATGTATTGGAACTGAAAAGCTTGCGGGCGAGTTAAAGCTTCTGCTTTCAGATATTGATGTAAAGATAGTGTATGGTGATGAGGGACTTATAGAAGCGGCAACACATAAAGAAGCTGATATTGTTCTTACGGCCGTTGTTGGAATGATGGGCATTGTTCCAACGATTAAAGCAATTGAAGCACATAAGGATATTGCACTTGCCAATAAGGAGACACTTGTAACAGCAGGACATATTATAATGAAGCTTGCTAAGGACAATAATGTTAATATATATCCTGTAGACAGCGAACATTCAGCGATATTTCAGTCACTTAACGGCGAATATCCTAAGGAGGTTGAAAGAATACTTCTTACAGCATCAGGTGGTCCATTCAGAGGAAAGAAAAGAGCTGACCTTGTAAATGTGACAGTTGAGGATGCACTTAACCACCCTAACTGGGCTATGGGAAGAAAGATAACGATAGACTCATCAACTATGGTTAATAAAGGCCTTGAGGTAATGGAAGCACAGTGGTTATTCAATGTTCCATCATCTAAGGTCACAGTGGTTGTACAGCCACAGAGCATAATACATTCTATGGTTGAATTCATTGACGGAGGAATAATGGCACAGCTTGGAAGTCCTGATATGCGCCTTCCTATACAGTATGCCCTCTATTATCCTCATAGAAGAGAGCTTAACACTAAGAGAGTGGATTTCTTTGAACTTGGCAATATTACATTTGAAAAGCCTGATATGGATACATTTAAAGGACTTAAGCTTGCTTATACAGCTTCTGATAAGGGCGGTAACATTCCAACAGCATTTAATGCGGCAAATGAGCTTGCAGTTGCAAAGTTCCTTGACAGAAAGATAAAGTATCTTGATATACCTGATATTATAGAGTATGCAATGAATGAAGTACGTTATATTGATAATCCGTCTGTAGACGAAATATTAGAAACAGAACAGACAGTCTATGAAATGATAGAAAACCGTTTGAAGAATGGAGGAGCAGAGTGGTTATAAATATAATATTAGCGATACTTGTATTAAGCATAATCATAATTATACACGAGTTTGGACATTTTATTGTAGCTAAGGCAAATGGAATTACAGTTGTGGAATTCTCACTTGGATTTGGACCTAAGCTTATACATTTTAAGAAAGGTGAAACAGAATATAGTCTTAAGCTGCTTCCTTTTGGTGGAGCCTGTATAATGCTTGGTGAGGATTTCTTAGAGGCAGATGATGATGAGCAGGAAGATGCAACAGAAGGCAATAATACTGGCAAATCTGGAAGCGAGTTGGATAATGACTTTTGCAATGGTAAAACAGCAGAAGATAATGGCTTTGGAAATGCTTCAAGGTATTCATCTGATAATACATCGGCTGGAAGCTATATGTCTGAGAAGAAAAAGCAGGAAGCACTGGAAGCTGGCTATGATATGTCCAAATCATTTGCTAATAAATCAGTGTGGGCAAGGATTGCAGTTATAGCAGCTGGACCAATATTTAACTTTATACTGGCATTTGTCTGCTCGGTTGTAATTATTGGAAGTATAGGCTATGACCCTTGTATGGTTGATGTTGTATATGATAATTCACCAGCGGTAAGTGCAGGGCTTCAGGAAGGTGACAAGATTATAAAGGTTAATAACCAGAAGATAACATTTTACAGGGATTATTCTTTCTATAGGGTGTACCACGCTGATGATACTATGAATATAATATATGAAAGAGATGGACAGAAATATACAACAACTCTTACTCCGGAATATGTTAAACAGCAGAAGTACCAGATGGGTGTTACTTTAGAGCAGAATGGGACAATAGCAGGCGTATCTGACGGAACACCAGCACAGAAGGCTGGGATTAAGAAGGGTGATATAATAACAGCGGTTAATGGCGTTGCAGTTGACGGAAGTACCAAGATTATTGAGCTTGTAGGACAGTGTAATGGCGAGAGTGTTGATATTACAATAAACAGAGATGGTAATACAATGCAGTTAAATGTGACACCGGATTCTGTAGAGAATGAATATTACTATACAGGCTTTGCAAGCTATGGGGCAAGACAGAAGGTTTCGCCTATATCAGTAATCGGCTATGCATTTAAGGAAGTTGGATATAGTGTTAATACTGTAGTTAAGAGCCTTGGAATGATGTTTACAGGACAGGTGGGGATTAATGACCTTTCTGGACCTGTCGGAACAGTAAGTGCTATGAGTAATATTGTAGAAGAAAGCAAGGCAGATGGAACATTTTATGTAATCCTTAATCTTTTAAATCTTGCAGGACTTATAAGTGCCAACCTTGGCGTTATGAACCTTCTTCCAATACCGGCACTTGATGGCGGAAGACTTGTATTTCTTATACTTGAAGTATTAAGAGGCAAGCCGGTCAAGAAAGAACACGAGGGTATGGTGCATTTTGTTGGTATGATATTCTTATTTGTTCTTATGATATATGTTATGTTTAAAGATATAAGAGGACTTTTTTAATTAAGAAATGAGGCTTAATATGTATAGAGATAATACAAAGGTTGTAAAAATAGGCAATAAGTTAATCGGTGGCGGCAATCCTATAATGATTCAGTCTATGACTAACACAAGAACTGATGATGTTGCGGCAACTGTCAGCCAGATACTGGCTTTAGAGAAAGCAGGCTGTGATATTATAAGATGTACAGTTCCAGATATTAATGCCGCTAAAGCAATCAAGGAGATTAAGAAGCAAATTCATATTCCATTGGTTGCAGATATACATTTTGATTACAGAATGGCAATAGAGGCAATTAATAATGGTGCTGACAAAATAAGAATTAATCCAGGCAATATCGGTGGAACAGATAAGATTAAGGCTGTTGTAGATGCTGCCAGGGCTAAGAATATTCCTATAAGAGTAGGGGTCAACAGTGGTTCACTTGAGAAAGAACTTATAGAGAAATACGGCGGTGTTACAGCCGAAGGACTTGTTGAGAGTGCACTTGATAAAGTAAAGATTATAGAAGATCTTGGTTATGATAATCTTGTTATAAGCATTAAATCGTCAGATGTAATGATGTGTGTTAAGGCACACGAACTTATAGTCAAGCAGACTAACCACCCACTTCACGTTGGAATTACTGAGTCAGGTACGTTATTCAGCGGAAGCATTAAGTCATCAATAGGTCTTGGACTTATATTAGGACAGGGCATAGGTGATACAATGAGAGTTTCACTTACAGATGACCCTGTAAAGGAGATAGAGGCAGCTAAGCTTATTCTTAGGACACTTGGCTTAAGAAAAGGTGGTATTGAGGTTGTATCTTGTCCTACCTGTGGAAGAACTAAGATTGACCTTATCGGTCTTGCCTCAAAGGTTGAGGAGCTTGTTAGAAACTATGACCTTGATATTAAGATAGCTGTTATGGGCTGTGTTGTAAATGGTCCTGGAGAAGCTAAGGAGGCTGATATAGGAATAGCAGGTGGTGACGGCTGTGGTGTTCTTATAAAGCATGGCGAAATAATTAAGAAGTTTGAAGAAGATAAACTGTTAGCAGTGCTGAAGGACGAATTAGATAATTGGAAAGATTGATTATTATTATCCTTTGGCAGAAGGTGTTGGTTAAAGATGCGTAGATTTTTTGAAGTATTTAAGACATTAAAACTGCCAGAGGATATTGGTATGTATATGGAAAATGTTGAGGTTACGAGAGTATCCAAGACATCAACGAACTCATTGGCGAGAGTATACATAAAGAATGACAGGGTTATAAGCAAGAAGATAATATACAGGGTAGAAGATGCCCTTAAAAAGCAGATATTCCGTATACAGAATATGGATGTAAGAATTATAGACAGATATAATCTGTCAAAGCAGTATACGCCACAGACAATAATGGATGTGTATTATGACAGCATATTATTTGAATTGGAGAAATACTGGACACTTGAGTATAATCTTTTAAAGAATTCAACGTGGGAGTTTGAAAAGGATGACCTGCTTGTGCTTACATTAGAGGACGGATTTCTTGCAAGAACTTATGCAGATGACCTTAAGGAATATTTTCAGCTTATATTTCTTAACCGTTTTGGCTTTGAGATAGATGTTGAATATAAGTATGTTGCCAAGCTTGAGAAGCGTTATGAGAAAGAAAATGAACATAAGCTTAATCTTAGAATTAAGCAGATTGAAGATAACTTTATGGCAGCAGGCGAAGAAGCCAAGAGCGATAATGGGGCAGAGAAGAACAAAAAGTATGCCGAACAGAAAGCTAAAGCCGCTGCATTTTTTAATGAAAGAGGAGCTTCTGGAAAAGATCTTACACGTTATAGAAAGCCAGCTAATACAGATATATTATATGGAAGGGACTTTGACGATGAAGTTACTGCCATAGAACAGATAGAATCGCCAATAGGTGAAGTTGTCATAAATGGTATGATAAGAAGCATAGAAACAAGAGAGATAAGAAACGAAAGAACTATATTATCTATCGTTGTTACAGATTTTACAGACAGCATTGTAGTGAAAATGTTTGCAAGAAATGAACAGCTTCCAGATCTTTATGAATTCATTAAAAAGGGTAATTTTCTTAAGATAAAAGGCATAGCTTCAATGGATAAGTATGATCAGGAGATTACTATATCCAATGTGTCAGGAATACGAAAAGGAAGTGATAACAGGTCAGTAAGAAATGACTTATCACTTCATAAGAGGGTAGAGCTTCACTGCCATACCAAGATGAGTGATATGGATGGTGTATCTTATGCCAAGGATATAATAAAGCAGGCGATAAGCTGGGGACACAAGGCAATTGCGATTACTGACCACGGAGTTGTGCAGGCGTTCACGGAAGCTTATCACACTATGCAGGATCTGGAGTTTAAGTATAAGAAAAAAGGTGAGAAGTTAGATTTTAAGGTTATATATGGTGTTGAGGCATATCTTGTCGATGATACCAGGAAGATAGTAATTAATCCGGCTGGACAGGACTTTAAAGGGGAATTCGTTGTATTTGATCTGGAAACAACGGGATTTTCGGCTTTGGTAGACAGGGTAATAGAGATAGGTGCGGTAAAGATTAAGAATAATGAGATTGTAGACAGATTTTCAACATTTGTTAACCCACAGATACCTATATCTTTTAGAATTGAGAATTTAACAGGTATTAATGACCAGATGGTTATGAATTCAGGAACTATCGAGCAGATACTGCCTGATTTTATAGAATTCTGTAAGGGTTGTGTTATGGTAGCCCACAATGCGGAATTTGATATGAGTTTTATAATTAATAATGCTGAGAAAATGGGGATAGAATTTGCACCTACTTATATAGATACAGTGCTTTTGTCACAGTTCCTTATACCGGCATTACATAATTATAAGCTTGATACATTAACCAAGCATCTTAATGTTGTGCTTGATAACCACCACAGGGCGGTTGATGATGCAGAGGCAACAGCACATATATTCTTAAAGCTTGTGCAGATGCTTTATGAGAGGGATATATATACACTTGATAAGCTTAATGAAGAGGGAACGCTTGATGATGAGTCAATTAAGAAGCTTCACCAGTACCACTGTATAATACTTGCCTCTAATGAGATGGGAAGAATTAATCTGTACAGGCTTGTGTCGGCTTCACATCTGCAGTATTTTAACAGATTTCCCAAGATACCAAAGAGCCTTGTTAATAAGTACAGGGAAGGTCTTATAATAGGAAGTGCGTGTGAGGCAGGAGAGTTGTTCCGTGCTATGGTAAATGGACGATCAGATGCGGAGATTGCAAGAATAGTTAATTTCTATGATTATCTTGAGGTGCAGCCAATCGGTAATAACAGTTTTATGATTGAGAAGGAAGATTATTACGTTAAAGACGAGGAGGACTTAAGAGATCTTAACAGAAGAGTCATATCTTTAGGTGAAAAGTTCGACAAGCCTGTAGTTGCAACGTGTGATGTGCATTTTCTTAATCCAGAAGATGAAATATACCGTAGAATAATTATGGCAGGAAAAGGCTTTGACGATGCGGATAACCAGCCACCACTGTATCTGCATACTACAGAGGAAATGCTTTCTGAGTTCGATTATCTTGGAAATGATAAGGCATATGAGATAGTTGTAACTAACACGAATAAGATAATGGATATGTGCGAGAAGATTAGTCCGGTACGTCCTGATAAACGTCCTCCTGTAATTGAGAATTCAGATCAGATGTTAAGGAATATATGCCATAACAGGGCACACGAAATATATGGACCAGAACTTCCACAGATTGTTACAGAAAGACTTGAGCGTGAGCTTAATTCAATTATATCTAATGGTTACTCCGTTATGTATATTATTGCACAGAAGCTTGTATGGAAGTCAAATGATGATGGATACCTTGTAGGTTCAAGAGGTTCTGTTGGTTCATCTTTAGCGGCAACTATGGCTGGTATTACAGAGGTTAATCCGCTTAGTCCGCATTATCTTTGTCCAGAGTGCTTTTATGTTGACTTTGATTCAGAGGAAGTTAAGAAGTTCGCTGGTGGTGCAGGCTGTGATATGCCAGATAAGGTGTGTCCTAATTGTGGTCATAAGTTAAATAAATTAGGTTTTGATATACCATTTGAAACATTCTTAGGATTTAAGGGTAACAAAGAGCCTGATATCGATCTTAACTTTTCTAATGAATACCAGAGTAAGGCACACGCTTATACAGAGGTTATATTTGGAAAGGGACAGACATTCAAGGCTGGTACAATCGGTACTGTTGCCGAAAAGACAGCGTATGGATATGTTCTTAAATATCTTGAGGAAAGAGGCAAGGTTAAACGCCGTTGTGAAATAGAACGTATTGCTGAGGGTTGTATAGATATAAGAAGAACAACAGGACAGCATCCAGGAGGAATTGTAGTTCTTCCTATTGGTGATGAGATACATTCATTTACACCGGTACAGCACCCTGCTAATGATGTAAAGAGTGGAATTGTAACAACACATTTCGATTACCATAGTATCGACCACAACTTGTTAAAGCTTGATATTCTTGGACATCTTGACCCTACTATGATTAGAATGCTGCAGGATTTAACAGGTATTGACCCGCTGGAAATACCACTGGATTCAAGAGAAGTAATGTCTTTATTCAAGGATACTTCGGCACTTGGAATTACACCTGAGGATATTGGCGGTTGTAAGCTTGGTGCACTTGGAATACCAGAGTTTGGTACAGATTTTGCTATGCAGATGCTTATTGATACTAAGCCACAGTATTTTTCTGACCTTGTAAGAATTGCAGGGCTTTCACACGGAACTGATGTATGGCTTGGTAACGCACAGACACTTCTTAAAGAGGGCAAGGCAACCATATCTACGGCGATATGTACACGAGATGACATTATGATATACCTTATCCAGAAAGGACTTGAAAGTGAGCTTGCATTTACAATAATGGAGAAGGTAAGAAAAGGTAAGGGACTTACACCTGAATGGGAGCAGATTATGAGGGAACACGGTGTTCCAGACTGGTATATATGGTCTTGTAATAAAATCCAGTATATGTTCCCGAAGGCACATGCCGCAGCTTACGTTATGATGGCATGGCGAGTAGCTTACTGCAAGGTGTTCTATCCGCTGGCTTACTACTGTGCATATTACAGTATAAGAGCCAATGCCTTTGATTATGAAAAAATGGCAATGGGAAGGGAACGATTAGAGTATTATATTAATGACTACAAAGCTAAGAAAGCAGACGGTACGATATCCAACGTTGAAGATGATGAACTTAAGGATATGCGTATTGTTCAGGAAATGTATGCAAGAGGCTTTGAGTTCGTACCTATTGACATATACAAGGCAAAGGCAAGGTCATTTCAGATAATAGATGGAAAGATTATGCCATCATTTAAGGTAATATCCAAGGTTGGTGAGTCTGCTGGAGAATCAATAGAGATAGCCGCAAGGGATGGTGAGTTCTTATCAAAGGACGACCTGCGCCAGAGAGCCAGGATTGGACAGACGGTTATAGAGAAGCTTGGCGAGCTTGGACTTCTTGATGGAATGGCAGAGAGCAACCAGTTATCATTATTTGATGTTATATAGTATTGCATATACATATATAAGTGTGTTATCATCATATAATATATGCAGTTAGAATACGATTATAAAGATGTAGTATATATGTTTAATTAATTAGATGAGGTGAAAAATGTTAAAAAAATATCTTATATGTTTTCTTGTATCAATGGTACCTATTGTTGAACTTAGAGGAGCAATTCCTATATCACAGGGAATGCAGCTTCCATTATTACAGTCATATATAATATGTGTAATAGGTAATATGCTTCCGGTTCCTGTTATATATCTTTTTGCAAGACGTGTTCTTGAATGGGGTGCAGACAAGAAATATATCGGAAAGTTCTTTACATTTTGTATTGAAAAGGGTCACAAAGGTGGAGAAAAGTTAAAGCAGAAGGCTGGGAATGGTCTTTTTATAGCACTTTTATTATTCGTTGGTATTCCAATACCTGGTACAGGTGCGTGGACAGGAACACTTGCAGCAAGCTTCCTTGATATGGGCTTTAAGAAGAGTGTAATTGCTGTTCTTGGAGGAGTATTGCTTGCTGGTATAATAATGGGTATTGCTTCAGCAGGAGTATTTACAGCGATATTCAGTTTTGCATAAGCATAATAATTAAAGAATATAATTAATAAATACCGCATATATTCTACAGATTAATGCATATCCGGTTATGGGACATAAAAGTTGTAGAATATATGCGGTATTATATTTTGTTTAATAGTAAATTCTTTTTATTGCGGTTTGAGATTACTTATTAATATGTCGCAGATTTTCTTAGTGTCTTTGGTAGAGCGGGTCTTGTTATAGGCTATTCCGTATTGTATTTCACGCTGGTCTGTAATGGGCAGTATGCGGCAATTATCAAGCGGGGTATCAATGCAGAATTCAGGTAGTATTGCAATGCCATAGCCACATTGTGCAAGAAGCTCACTTGTCTGGCTGTTCTCACATATAAAGTGATAGTTATCCTGTGAATGAAGCGCAAGTTTTTCCTGTAAAAGATTTCCCTGTGTGAAAGGAATTAAACGCTGGTTAAGCAGTAAGAGGCAGTGGCCTTTTAAGTCATCAAAGGAAATAGCTGACATTGAATGTAAGTCCTTATTATCCTCAGTAGTCTTATTATAGTCGTCAGATATCAGGGCATAGCTTTTCATATTCTTTATAGGTTTGAAAATGCAGTCGGTGTTTTCAATCATATCTTTAGTAACGAGCATTATATCTATATGTCCGCTTTCAAACATAGTCATAAGGCGTGAGTAGTCGCGTAGAAAAAGCATAGGATATATATCGGGCATACATTTTTTTAGTTCTTTTAATGCTGGTTTAAGTGCCTTTAATTCTGCATTGCTTGTACAGCCAATTCTTATATAGGACAATGACTGGGATACCACATTGGCAATCTTCTTGCTTGAAAGATTAATTCTATTAAGGATATCCTTTGCATCTCCATAGAATTCAGCACCGGCATCGGTAAGCTGTACCATTTTCGGTGTCCTTATAAAAAGTGTTGCACCTAGTTCTTCCTCAAGGCTTTTAATATGGTGTGTGACAGTTGGGGTTGTAAGAAACATTTCCTGTGCAGCTTTTGTAAAATTAAGCTTGTCGGCAACTCTTATAAAACATTCTAACTGCTGGGTAGTCATAAGAACCTCCTTATTATTTTAGATAACCTACATAATTCATTATAGTTTATAATATATTAATATTTCAAGAGTGCATTAGAAAAAATCTAATGATATTGTATTTTTACGAATTCCATTTTCTTAATAATAATGTTAAAATCGTTCACGCTGATAGGATTAATTTGTCTGTGTACACCAGATGATAATAATTAAGAATAGCAATGTTAATTGGGGAAGATATTCAGCCAGTAACATATGTATAGTAGCAATTGTGTACAGAAAAGAGGAATGATATGGACATTATTAAAAAGCTTTCCCGTTCAATAAGGGAATATAAAATGGTATCAATTATGACACCAGTGTGTATCATATTTGAGGTAATATTTGAAATACTTATCCCATTTATGATGGCAAAGATGATTGATTCAGGAATAAGTGCAGGTAATGAAAGTGCACTTGTTAAATATGGGACTTTGCTTATATTCTGCGTAATTGCTGGTCTTGTATTTGGTATCCTTTCAGGAGGTCTATGTGCCACAGCTTCGGCAGGCTTTGCAAAGAATTTAAGAAAGGATATGTATTACAAAATTCAGGAGTATTCATTTGCAAATATTGACAAGTTCTCATCATCAAGTATTGTGACACGTCTTACAACAGATGTAACTAATGTGCAGAATGCTTATATGATGATTATCAGAATTGCGGTAAGAGCACCATTTATGCTTATATTCGCACTTATTGCGGCATTTATGACAAGTACTAAGCTTTCATTAATATTTCTTATTGCAATTCCAGTGCTTGGTATTGGACTTTATACAATAGTAAGCAGATCGCATATATATTTCGAGAGAGTATTTAAGATATACGATAATCTTAATGAAGTAGTAGAAGAAAATCTTACAGGTATGAGGGTAGTTAAGTCCTTTGTCCGTGAAGATTTTGAAGAAAAGAAGTTCACTAAGGTATCAGAAGCGATATATAAAATGTTCTTAAAGGCTGAAGGTATTGTTGCATACAATATGCCGCTTATGCAGTTCTGTATATATTCATGTATGCTTTTCTTATGCTGGTTCGGTGCAAGAATGATAATTACATCAGGAGCTACAGCACTTACAACTGGTGAGCTTACAAGTCTTATAGCTTATGCTATGACAATTCTTAACTGTCTTATGATGTTATCAATGGTTATGGTTATGATTAATATGGCAAGAGCTTCGGCTGAGCGTATCGTTGAAATTCTTGACGAGGAAAGTACACTTCACAACTGTGACAATCCAGAGGATAAGGTAAATGACGGTTCAATCCAGTTTGATAATGTAAGCTTTAGTTATATAGATGATAAAGAAAAAGAATGTCTTAAAAATATTAACCTCAATATTCCAAGCGGTTCAACACTAGGAATTATAGGTGGAACAGGAAGCGGTAAGAGCTCATTAGTGCAGCTTATACCAAGACTTTACGATGTAACAGAGGGAAGCGTTAAGATTGGCGGTGTTGATGTAAGGGATATAGATATCTATACATTAAGAAATGAAGTTGCAATGGTGCTTCAGAAAAATGTATTATTCTCCGGAACTATTAAAGAAAATTTACGCTGGGGCAATAAAGAGGCAACAGATGAAGAGATAATACACGCCTGTGAACTTGCACAGGCAGATCCATTTGTCCAGACATTCCCTAAGAAATATAATACATATATCGAACAGGGTGGTACTAACGTATCAGGTGGACAGAAGCAGAGATTATGTATAGCAAGAGCACTTCTTAAAAAGCCTAAAATACTTATTCTTGACGATTCTACAAGTGCCGTTGATACTAAGACAGATGCTTTAATAAGAAAAGCATTTAAAGATGAAATACCAGATACAACTAAGATAATAATAGCACAGAGAATATCATCAGTTCAGGATGCAGACTGCATTATCGTAATGGAGGGCGGAAAGATTGATGGCTGTGGAACACACGAGCAGTTATTAAAAGAAAATGCTGTTTATAAAGAAATATTTGAATCACAGACGAAAGGAGATGAGCAGTAATGGCAGGTAATGAGAAAAAGGCTGATATCAATATGACTGGTAATAAATCAGGGAAGCCATCAATAGATGGAAAGACATTAAAAAGACTTATGTCATATATTGTAGGCAGACATAAACTGACATTTTTAATGGTTGTTGTATGTATACTTATTAGTTCCTGTACAGTAGTAGTCAGTTCATTATTCTTACAGATACTTATAGATAACTATATAACACCTATGTTATCAGAGGTTAATCCATCATTTGCACCATTGTTAAAGACAATAATTATGCTTGGCTGTCTGTATCTTGTTGGTGTATTATCAACATATGCATACAACAAAATGATGATTAAAATATCACAGGGAACTTTAAAAGCAATCCGTGATGATATGTTTACACATATGCAGTCGCTTCCGATAAGATATTTTGATACGCATACACACGGTGATGTAATGAGCCATTATACTAATGATACTGATACATTAAGACAGTTCATATCACAGGCTCTGCCACAGTTCATCTCAGCAGTTGTGACAATAGTAGTTGTTATTGTGTCTATGCTTGTCAACAGCATACCGCTTACAATACTTGTATTAGCAGTAACCTGCATTATGCAGATTGTTTCTAAGAAGATTGGCGGGGCAAGTGCCAGGTATTTTATAAGACAGCAGATAACAATAGGTAAGGTTACAGGTTTCATCGAGGAGATGATTAATGGACAGAAGGTTATTAAAGTATTCTGTCACGAGGATGAGGCAAAGTACGATTTTGATAAGAATAATGAAATGCTTTGCAGTGATGCAACTAATGCCAATAAATACGGTAACATACTTATGCCGGCAATCTCACAGTTAGGTAACTTACAGTATGTTCTCATTGCTCTTATCGGAGGATTTCTTGCATTAAGAGGAATTGGTGGAATTACTGTCGGAATGATAGTAGCATTTCTTAACCTTTCTAAGACATTCTGTATGCCAGTATCGCAGATAGCACAGCAGATTAGTATGATAGCTATGGCGTTGGCAGGAGCAGAAAGAATATTCGGACTTATTGATGAAAAGCCGGAAGAAGATGAAGGTGATGTTACTTTAGTACGCGTAAAGTGTGACGATAAAGAACTTAATAACAAAGAAGCCGATAATAAAGATGCCAGAATGGTATTTATAGCAGGTGAAGTTACAGAAACAACCGACAAAGACGGCAGATGGGCCTGGAAATGCAGGAAAGCTGATAATACAACAGGTTATATACTTCTTAGGGGAAAGGTCGTATTTGACGATGTAATATTTGGGTATAATGAGAATAAGATTATACTTAATAATATTAATCTCTGGGCTAAATCAGGACAGAAGATAGCATTTGTTGGTGCAACAGGTGCAGGAAAGACGACTATAACTAACCTGATTAACAGATTTTATGATATTAATTCAGGAAATATATTCTATGACGGAATAAGCATTGACAGAATTAAGAAAGACGATTTAAGACATTCACTTGGCATTGTATTACAGGACGTTAATCTATTCACAGGAACTATTATGGATAATATAAGATATGGTAACCTTTTGGCGACAGATGAGGAATGTATTAAAGCCGCTAAGCTTGCCAATGCAGATGACTTTATAACAAGACTTCCAGACGGCTATCAGACAGTACTTACACAGAACGGTGCAAGTCTTTCACAGGGACAAAGACAGCTTATATCAATTGCAAGGGCAGCAGTTGCCAACCCACCAGTAATGATTCTTGATGAGGCGACATCTTCAATTGATACAAGAACAGAAGCACTTGTCCAGAGAGGTATGGATAACTTAATGAAGGGCAGAACAGTATTTGTAATAGCACACAGACTTTCAACTGTCCGCAATTCAGATGCCATAATGGTACTTGACCACGGCAATATAATTGAGCGAGGCTCACACGATGAACTTATTGCCGGCAAGGGAACATATTACAGCTTGTATACAGGGGCATTTGAGTTGTCATAATATTAAGCTTGCTGTGAGAAATGTATTATCAAGGCTGGCGTATGATTATGGCAGTCTATTCTGGTCATAAAATGATTTCTGGCAATAAGAGGACAA
>ERZ1026884.1082-NODE-1082-length-15673-cov-13.445960_pt1 | contig 15673 bp, 14 predicted proteins | sample MGYA00380172_ERZ1026884 | MGnify/ENA primary metagenome ERZ1026884 (study PRJEB33269, sample SAMEA4719808) | human gut metagenome | biome: human-associated habitat; feature: organic feature; material: feces | place: Cameroon | collected 2013-10 ... | reverse complement strand
GCATGCCCCTATTGCCTTCGGCACTTCCCCCGAAGGGGGAAGCAAGACGTTACGTGGCTAACGATTTCCTTAACTTAATAGCATTACCCCTCTAGGGGAAGGTGCCCGAAAGGGGCGGATAGGGTGACTATGGCATGAAAGACATCTGGGATAAGGTTTCCCGGTCACTCCTATGAGAGCTACAAGTCCCCCCGCGGCAGATGGAACGCGAAAATGAGAGGATCATTATTTCACAGCCCCTTTTTTGCCCCTCCTCATTCTTAATCTGGCGTTCTCTAGTCCACGAACAGATTATCGCGTATCCTTATAGCAGGAAGGAGGACGAAATGAATCAAAGCTACCTCTGCATCGACCTCAAGAGCTATTACGCCTCTGTCGAGTGCGTGGACCGAGGGCTGGATCCCTTCACGGCGAATCTGGTCGTGGCCGATCGGGCGCGGGGGAGGGGCGCGCTCTGCCTCGCCGTCAGCCCCGCACTGAAAGCACTCGGCGTCCGGAATCGCTGCCGCCTCTTCGAGATCCCGAGCGGTATCCCCTACCTCATCGCACCGCCGCGGATGCAGCACTACATGGACGTTTCTACCGAGATTTACAAGATCTACCTGAAATTTCTCGCACCGGAGGACATCTTCCCCTACTCCATCGATGAGTGCTTTATGGATGTCACGCCCTACCTTGCCATGTATGCCAAGACGCCCGCAGAAATGGCGATCTCCCTCATGAATCAGGTCTACCAAAGGACCGGCATCTGCGCGACCGCCGGCGTGGGGACGAATCTCTTCCTCGCCAAGGTCGCAATGGATATCCTTGCTAAGCATGTCCCCTCACGCATCGGCGTCTTGGACGAGACAGCCTTTCGGGAAATCATGTGGCATCACCGTCCCATCACCGACATCTGGCAGATCGCAGGCGGCACCGCGCGCCGTCTTGCCAAGATCGGCGTCTACGACCTATATGGCATCACGCGCATCCCTGAGGCGACGCTCTATCGCCTCTTTGGCCAAAATGCCGCCGCACTCATCGACCATGCCTGGGGCCGTGAGCCCTGCACGCTGTCCGATATCCGTACCTATTCACCGAGATCCCGCTCGATCTCTGCCGGGCAAATCCTCTTCGAGAATTATACCAGCGAAGACGCCCGCATCCTTCTCCATGAAATGGCAGAGACTCTGATCCAGGAGCTTCTGGAAAAAGAGCTGGTCACAAGGGAGATCAGCCTTCGAATCGGCTACGCAGGAGAAGAGCGCGCCTCTTCGGGCGGAAGCCGCCGCCTGCCCAGCTGGACCGACATCCCCAGCCGCCTCCAGCATGCGTTCTCTGCGCTCTATGAGGCGAAAGTCCGCCGGGAGATCCCCATCCGCTCACTAAACCTCAGTCTGGGCCGTCTCGCGCCCGCCGGCGAAGGCTATGAGGAGACGAGCCTTTTCAGCGATGCCAAAGCCGAGGCGAAGGAGCGCGCCATTGAGAAGGTCATGATCGAGATCAAAAAAAAAGCATGGCAAAAATGCCATGCTTCGCGGGATCGACTATATGCCCAAGGCGACGCTGCGCCTCAGAAATACACTGATAGGAGGTCACCATGCCTGATAGAAAAAGAGCCGCGCAGTTCATGCCGTTCAATGGCCTGCGCGGCTACGCCGAACAAGTGACGGCCGCCCAGATCCGGCGAGCCGCCCGAAGAGAGATCACCGAAGACCGCGCCCGCGCCCTGAACGACGCCCTGCTCGAGCTTGAGAAGGGCGACACCGTCGCCATCACCTATTTTACAGGAAATGGATACGCCTGCACCCATACCACCATCGTCGAAATCGATCCCGTCTATCGGAGACTTCGCACAGAAGACGGTAGCATCCGCTTCAAGGATCTGTGGGATGTGGTGTGCGAGTGAGAGGAAAAATGTAAGGAAATACGGATTAAAAGTGACTGGGGACTAGTGACTAGTGACTAGGAACCTCGAGTGACTGGTGACTGAAATGCCATCTTCGGGCATCGCCACCATCCATACTCTGCGGTGCTTCCATATTTTATGCGCTGTACCACCATTTCTCATTCAAGCGAAATTTTCAAACGAAATCAACCGGCGATATGCCCTGCGGGCTAGTCCCGAGTCCCAAGATCCTATCCCCATCCAGCCGATGCCCTCCGATATCCAGCTGATCGGTATACTGCCAGAGAAAGGCTTCGGGAAAGTCGCAGGTCCTTCCCCACTGCGCGCACCAGAGAGGCCAGCTGGAAGCTCTCTCCGGAAAGATCATCCGCGTCAGCCAGTCATAGCTCGCATAGACCCCGGCAAGATAGCCCGCACTCTTCAGAGAATCCACATACGCACCGCACATCGCCGTGATGCGCGAAGGCTCCACAAGCCCCCGCGCCGCCTTCCAGCCGTCTGCATCTTCCATGTCATACCAGACACCAAGCGGCAGCTTTTCCGGGGAAAGTCCGCAGTCTGCGAGGACATGCACGGTGAACCACGCCTCATTCTCCGCCGCCTTTGGCGTATCCGCGTAGCTGTAGTAGTAGACTCCGACCGACAGCCCAGCGGCGAGTGCGCCATTGATATGCTCATAAAAGAGACAGTCCAGATGCCCTCGTCCCCAGCCGAGACGGATGATGGCGAAGGCGATCCCCGCCCGGTGAATCTCCTCCCAGTCGATCTCCCCATTGTGTTCTGATACATCGATGCCTGTGTGGTACATAAGTTCTCCTTTTTGATACTAATAGTGATTAGGGATTAGGAATTAGGGATTAGGAATCAGGGATTAGGGATCAGGGATTAGGGATCAGGGACTCGGAACGCCGAGTCCCTGATGACTGAATGCCAGGGAAATGCAATACCAGTCCACAATCACCAGTCCCTAGTCACCAGTCCCTAGTCACCAGTCCCTATCTTCCCCTCAGCTTTTTCAAAAGCTCTGTCATCGATGAGACGCCGGCATCCGACAGGTTCTCAATGACAGAAAGTGCTTCCGTCGCGGCAAGATAACTGACCACGATCCCAGCCATACCGTCCGTGGAGGCCCCCGCTTCCTGAAGGAACGCATCGCTCACGATCCCCGCTGCCACGCAGAGGTTGTAAAGGATGAGCTTCTCCGTCCCCCGCTTCTTCATGATCTCACTGGAGATCAAGCGCTGCCTGCGCGCCTCTCGGATGCCGCAGACCGCCTCCAGAAAGGTCGGCTGTCTGCCGCAGGATACCAGATGCGCATGACTGATTGCGATCCAGCGTGTGAAACAGTCGAGGAAGATCAGAATGCCAAAAAGCAGGAGCATCGCCAGCTGTTTCTCAAGGGTCAGGAAAAGGACCCCGCCCATCAGCTTCATGGGAAATCCATCCGTCAACCGTTCAAGCATGTCATTCACCTCTCTTCACCTCCTTCTGTCTATATAGTGTTTTCGGAGACAAAAAAATTGTCATTTCTGCCAAATAAAAACGCACGACACAGATACATGTGTTGTGCGTTAATTTTTTGCCATGACTGGCAAAGGATCCCCCGAAGGGAGCATGGAGTCACCCGTCCTCCACTCACTCCTTCTCTTTATTTTCCCAGCGCTGCGAAGAGCATATCCGTGAATAGGCCGGCATCGGAATTGAGAGCGACCTTCGCCGTCACAGGAGCTTTGCTTTTCTTCGTATTGTGGAAATCGGCCACCATACGCCCGTCGCAGAGGCCGCCTGCGATGTCGATGTCTACATTCGCATCTGCGAGCTCAGTCACGACATTCTCATTGATGAGGTAGGCGATGGCGAGTGCATCGTGAATGGGAGCCATGTGGTTATCGTAGCGATAGAGCATCGCACCGGCGACAGTCCCTGCCTGGTGGCGGAGGGCATAGTTATGCTCCGATACATCATTGACCTTAAGGTTATCGATGCGTTTCTGAACAAGAGCCGCTGCGACTTTCGCTTCCGGTGTACCGAGCTGTGCCAGCTCTTTGCATTTTTCTTCGGAGAGGCACGCGCGCCAGGTGGCATCGAGCGGAAGAATGACCTTCGGGATGGCCGAGTCCATGACGATCTTCGCCGCTTCGGGGTCTGCATAGAAATTGAATTCAGCCGCCGGACTGGCGTTCGCTCCGCAGTGTCCGCCGCCCATGATGACGAGCTGCTTGATCTTTCCTGCGATCTTCGGCTCTATACGAAGCGCCATCGCAAGATTCGTCAGCGGGCCGACAGCCGCAACATAGATATCTCCTTCCGACTCCATCAGCGTCTTCACGAGATAGAAGACGGCATGTTCCTTCTCTGTCCGGATCTCGGCTTCGGGGAGCGGGAGAAAATCGCCGTGGCAGTCATTGAGCGTCACGCGCGGAAGGCCTGGCTTTCTCCCCGGGATCTCATTGCAGATGATCGGTTCCTCACATCCGCGATAGACAGGAACGCTTGCTTTCATGAACTGCACCACACGCAGTGCATTCTCCGTGGTCTTTGGCACGATGCGGTTCCCGTTCACCGTAGTCACGCCGATGAGGTCGATGGCGTCCGATTTCATCGCCAGCATCATGGCAATGGCATCATCAGAGCCGGGATCGCAGTCAAGAATCACTTTCTTCGGAATCATAGCAGAATACCTCCTGTAAAAGAAATCATTGGGATTGGGTTTAATGGTTCGGGGTTCACCCGTGGATTGTGGATGAAAGTTTTGCTCGAATGAGAAATTAGAAATGAGAAATTAGAAATGGCGGTGGCGGCTTCGCCGCGAATATATATGGGGCGATGCCCGCAGCAGTCATGCAAACACGAAAGTGCATTTTTTCACAACATGTGCACCTGAGCCGTCCCCCGTATCGTCATTTCGAGCGAAGTCGAGAAATCTTTCTTGCACTACGTTTTTCCGACATATGCATCCTGCGATTCACTGCCTGCCATAGAGATCCCTCGACTTCGCTCGGGATGACGATACACGCGAAGCGCTATCAAAAATTGCGGCGAAGCCGCCACCTTCCCCGTTGAACCCAAAGAACCTGTTTGAACCTGCTGAACCCATTTTCTAATTACATCGTAAAGATGTACGATGCGATCATGTCGACGATGAGCATGACGAAAAGGAGCGGAGCGGTGCGTTTGGCAAGGCGTATCGGGGCAAGTCCGGCAGTCCCGGCGATCGCGATGAGGGCTCCGCAGACAGGAGACGAGGCTCGGCCGATGGAGGTCGCGAGTTCCATCGGGAGGAGCAGTGTCAGCGTCGGGACGCCGAGTTTCGCTGCGACGGCAGGCGTCAGCGGGCCGAAGGCGAAGAAAGGAGCCGCGCCGCTCCCCATGATGATGGCGAAGACATACGTGATCCCGGTCAGGATCGCCATGATGAGAAGTGTCGCGCCCTTCATGTCAGAGATCATATTCGTGAAAATCGTGATGCCGCCCAAGATCTTGATGCCTTCCGCAAAGACGGAGGCCGAAATGATGATCGCAACGACGGAGACGAAAACATTCGCCATGCCTTTGAAGATCTCTGCCATATCTGACGGGATCCGGCTCCTGTCTTTCCGGACGATGAATTCACAGACGAAGGTCACGGCAAAGCCGATAAAATTGGCTGTGATGACATCGATCTTGATAGACGGCAGAAAATGCGCAGCAAAGACCAGCACCAGCGGGATGAGCGGCAGGAACACATAGAAAAAGGGGACCGACGGATCCTCGATTTCCTGTCCCCTTCCCAATTCGCCATCTGCATCGGCCAGGGCCTCATCCTTCCGATCCATATAGCGGTAGTAAAAGGGAATGAGGAACGCCGTCACAAGGACGATGGAGAGCACAACTTTGTACTGGTAGCGCAGGAACATGTCGACGACATTCATCTCGGCGACATTCGCCATGAAGAGGGTGCTGCCGTCATTCGGGCCATAGTCAAGGCAGAGGAGTGCCAGCACAGAGGCCGCCGTGATGGGGCGGATCCCCAGAGCCATAAAGACGGGAAATACCGTCGCAAGCATCAGGACGGCCAGCGACGCCTGACTCGGCAGTACGAGCTTCAGGCACATACCGATGAGATAGAAGGCAGAGAGGATCAGATATTTGTTTGAGATCCCGCCCAAGAGTCGACTCGCGGTGAAAGCCAGCTTCGTCGAAGCGCCGATGTGCTTCATGTAGGTCGCATACCCGGTGACGACCATGATGAGCGTGCCGATGCCTGCGATGTTCTTTTTGAAGGTGGCGGTCAGAAATCCGAAGGTATCCAGAAAGACATTGCCCAAAGATCCCTTCGGCAGGATCGGTGTACCGGTGAGAAGGCTCGCCGTCATCAGGATCACCACACCGGATGCGAAGAATACAAAGATCGCATTGTACTTTTTCAGGATCAGCTTCGCCACGATCACGGCAAAGATGATGGTGAGTGCGATCAGGAACCATGAATACATACTTACTTCCTCCTTTGAAGCAAAAATTTTCCTCATTATAACATAAGGGAAGGATCTCAGAAAGCAGAACTGATACCGGCTCGGAGGCTGTCAGCTTCTATGGAAAAGCGGCTCCGCCCTGCCTTTAGCTCCCTTTACGCGAAATGGCGCTCCCGGGGCAACGGTGGATTGCCGGCTGTCTGCACTTCCCGTCTTTTGTCTCCCGATCCCACGCAAAAAAACTCCCCCTTGCGGGAGAGTTTTTTCATTCAGCGGATGCTGAAATTATTTTGCGATCTTAGCTACAACGCCTGCGCCTACGGTACGGCCGCCTTCACGGATAGCGAAACGCTGGCCTTCTTCCATAGCGATCGGAGTGATGAGCTTAACGCTCATTTCTACGTTATCGCCAGGCATGCACATTTCAGTGCCTTCCGGCAGCTGGATGTCGCCGGTTACGTCGGTGGTTCTGAAGAAGAACTGCGGACGATAGCCGTTGAAGAACGGGGTATGACGGCCGCCTTCATCTTTGGTCAGTACGTATACCTGAGCGGTGAATTCAGTGTGCGGCTGAACGGTGCCCGGTTTTGCGAGGACCTGGCCACGAACGATATCTTTACGGTCGATACCACGGAGCAGAGCGCCGATGTTATCGCCAGCCATTGCCTGGTCAAGGGTCTTTCTGAACATTTCTACGCCGGTAACGACGGTAGCGGTTGGTTTATCCTGCAGGCCGACGATTTCAGCGGTGTCGCCAACTTTGACAGTACCACGTTCTACACGGCCGGTAGCAACGGTGCCACGACCGGTGATGGTGAATACGTCTTCGACTGGCATCAGGAATGGTTTGTCGGTGTCACGTTCTGGGGTTGGGATGTAGTCATCTACCGCCTGCATCAGATCGCGGATCTTCTGTTCATCTTCTGGGTTGCCGTTAAGAGCGCCGAGAGCGGAGCCAACGATAATCGGGGTGTCATCGCCTGGATAGTCATAGGAAGAGAGGAGGTCTCTGATTTCCATTTCTACGAGGTCGATCAGTTCCGGATCGTCGACCTGGTCAGCTTTGTTCAGGAATACAACGATAGCCGGTACGCCGACCTGTTTAGCCAGAAGGATGTGTTCGCGGGTCTGCGGCATCGGGCCGTCAGCTGCGGATACGACGAGGATAGCGCCGTCCATCTGTGCTGCGCCGGTGATCATGTTCTTGACATAGTCAGCATGCCCTGGGCAGTCTACGTGTGCGTAGTGACGGGTAGCGGTTTCATATTCTACAGTGGAGGTGTTGATGGTAATACCACGTGCTCTTTCTTCCGGTGCTTTATCGATGGAAGCATAGTCGAGGAAGTTAGCGCCGCCCTGTTCAGACAGTACTTTGGTGATAGCAGCGGTCAGGGTCGTTTTACCATGATCGACGTGGCCGATGGTGCCAATGTTAACATGCGGTTTAGTTCTTTCGTAATGTGCTTTTGCCATTTCTTTTCTTCTCCTTTTACAAAAAAGAATATGCAAAATATTTTTGCGCTTTATTTATTATACATGCAAAGTCAATGAGATACAAGGAAAATGTAGGGGGAAAGGATGGCTTGGTCAGGGGAAAATCGAGGGCAGGGTACAGGGTTAGCCCTTGGGGCGGCGTGACCCTTGATTACACTTAAAAACCTCGCTTGAATGAGAAATGAGAAATGCGAAATGGTGGTGCAGCGCATAAAACTATAGAAGCGCCGCGAAGTATAAATACTGGCGATGCAATGAGCTGGCATGCCAGTCACTAGTCACGAGTCACCAGTCACTTGAGACTCCCAATCCCTAGCTACAAGCCACCAGTCACTGATCCCCATCTACACATGAAAAAAGAGCTCTCTTTCGAGAACTCTTTTTTTCGTGGTTTGGTGGCGGCTCAGAGATTTGAACTCCGGACACAGCGGGTATGAACCGCTTGCTCTAGCCAACTGAGCTAAGCCGCCATATGGAGCTGATAACCAGGATTGAACTGGTGACCTTATCCTTACCAAGGATACGCTCTACCGACTGAGCTATATCAGCATATATAACGATATATGGGAAATAATAAACATGGTTGCGGGGGCAGGACTTGAACCTGCGGCCTTCGGGTTATGAGCCCGACGAGCTACCAACTGCTCCACCCCGCGATAGTGATGGTGGGCGGAATAGGATTCGAACCTATGAAGGCAAAGCCGGCAGATTTACAGTCTGCTCCCTTTAACCACTCGGGAATCCGCCCATATGGAGCTGGCAATAGGACTTGAACCTACGACCTACTGATTACAAATCAGTTGCTCTACCAACTGAGCTACGCCAGCACGTAAGCGACTTGATTATCATATCATCGATTTAGGTTTTTGTCAAGGACTTTTTTCAAACTTTTTTCGAACCTCGCGGCTCGTTTTGAAGTTTCGTAGGAGTGTCCTCATCACGGTTATAGATTATAGCATGGACGCGCGTATCTGTCTAGTACTTTTTTGAAAAAGTTTTGCAAGGAGATCACGGAGCGCAGGATCCGCTCCCAGGTCGTCCTGCCGATCGCTTGGGGGAAGGCTCTTCCCCCCCCTTGGAGGCCGCTCTCCCGTCCTCTCCTACTCGCCTTCAAACTCCGAAGTGCGCTCAGCCAGCGGGGTATCCTGTGTGATGTCACGGTTCAGGACTTTTTTCGCCCCCTTCAAAAACTTGGGGCGAGGGATCAAAACGATATGTCCGCAGCCGCAGCACTTGATGCGCATGTCGCTGCCCAGCTGCAGGACTTCCCACTCCTGGCTGCCGCAGGGATGTTTCTTTTTCATCTGTACGATGTCGCCGATGCGGAACTGGATGAATTTCATAGTGAGTCTCCTTGTCTATGGTTTTTATCTATTATATAAGGAAAGTGAATCAGGTTCAAGGTTCAAGGTTCAAGGTTCAGGGTTCAGGGTTCAAGGTTCAGGGTTCAGGAAAATGAGGAATGAGGAATGAAGGTGGCGGCTTCGCCGCAAATATATATGGGGCGATACGAGAAAAACGTTGTCGCACCCCGTTCCGCATTCTGGCTTTCAAAATTCAAGGAAACGTGGAATGATGGTGCATCGCATAAAATATAAATGCGCGGAGGTTTGAAACTAGCGGTTTTCTCGTATCGCAAACCTAATCCCTAGCTACTAATCCCTAGTCACCAGTCACTAGTCACTAGTCACCAGTCCCCAGTCACTCCTAATCCCCAATCCCTAATCCCTAGCTACTAGTCATCAGTCACTAATCCCCAGCCACCAGCAGAAAACGGAGCGGTAGGTATGCGGCGCCGGCAGGTATGAAACGGATATAGAGATCCTTTCCGGCATGCCATGTGCCCGCCGGAAGGCAGCTCTCCATCGTACCATCACCGAACCATGCCTTTCCCACTGTCCCGTCTGTGCGATAGGTGCGGAGGAGCTTTTCATTCTGTCCGATCTCGAAGGTTCCCATGTAGACGCCGCCCATGGGATTGATATAGAGCTTGTAGTTCCCGCTCCCTTTGGTCTTGACGGTGATATGGTAGCGGATGCCGTAGTCGCCTGTATTCTCACGGCTGACACCGCTCACCTCGTCCTTCCCCTGCTGAAAGGGGTAGGATGAACCGATGGTGATCTCCGCATTTCCTTGGGAAAAGTCCCATGGCTCGCCGGAAAGGTAAATATCTGCGGCGAAAGTGCCGCGCATTTCATGGGAATCAGGAGGAAGCGCCGCGGCGGTATCGAGAGCCGCTTGGAGCGATTTGTCATCACTCATCGGCAAAATGGCAGCCCCGAGCTTCACCGGGTGCTTCGTTTTGATCTCTACGATGCCGCTCACGAGGTCTTCTTCGGAGATCCCTTTCGGATCGTCTTCAAAGAGGATGGTACGCTCGCCGGGCGCAAGCCGGAAGGTCTTTTCTTCCTGCTTCGCATCGATGGCTTCTCGGAAAGAGAGCGAGCTTCCTGTCGGGATGTAGCTGCTCGATGCATCCCCGCGGATGGCACGCTTCATCGTGAGGGGCTGTTTCTTGTCCGCTTTGGCATAGACGACGAGCCGCGCAGGCGCGCCGGTCTCATTCACGTGGTAGTAGTAGAGGCGCCCTTCCCCCTTTTCGACAGTACCTTCATAGAGGATCCCCGTCGTATCTGCGTACTCGGGGCAGTCGGAAAAGATGAGCGTCCCTTCCTCCTTCTTCAGGGAAAGAGGGATCTGTGTGTAGTCCTCATACGCCAGCGAATCAGCGAACGCAGAAGTAGAAATACAAATGGTCGCTGCCGCGACCATGGTGGATAAAAACGTTTGATAGTTGTTCATGATGACATCTTCTTTGATGAAAAATATAGGGCTATGGGACTCTTCGGAAGGTGCATCGCCAAAGGAGGCGAGAGCCCTGCCGTGGAGATCCCCCTAGTCGGCAGTCCCCACCATCGCTTCGATCTTTTTGAAGCGATGGGCGAGACCGGATTTTGTGATACCGCAGATCTCCGCAAGCTCGGAGAGGCTGGCATTGGGGTGAGCAAGGCGAAGATCGCAGGCTTCGCGGATCTTGGGGGAGAGCGAGGAGCGGCTCTCTTTGGCAAGAAGCTTTTGCACGAGGTGGGTCTGGCGGACGGCGGCGTCAACGGTTTTCTGGAGATTCGCCGTCTCGCAGTTCACCTGCCGGTTCACGCGGTTCCGCATATCCTTCACGACGCGGACGCTCTCGAAGTCCATGTAGCTTTGGGCAGCCCCTACGATCTGGAGAAATTCGGAGACTTCATCCCCGTCTTTGATATAGACGATGTAGTCATTCTTGCGGTCGGTCAGGCGGGCATTCAGTCTGAAGCTCTTCATGGCTTTCACGATCTCTTCGGCGAAGCGGGCGGACTGCGTCACCATCTCGAGGTGGTAGTCGCTCTGGGGACGGCTGACGGAGCCGCCGCCCAGGAAGGCACCGGCCAGGTAGGCGCGGCGTTCTTCGGCGGTCACGAGCTTCTCCATATCCTCTGCGCCGGACAGCGGGGAGAGGCCCATGGTATCTAAGAAATGAAGGCCTTCCTTCGACGGCTGCACGAGGAGTGTGTAGACATTCTTTTTCCTGAGACGGCGTCCCTGCCGTACCATGGTGGAGGGCATGAAGCCGAAATCTTTCTTGAGGTACACCAGGACGCGACGGGCGACAGCGCTGTTGCCGGTGGAAAATTCCAGTCCCCAGCTGGCATGCGCGCCGGTGATGAAGGAACCGCTCATGCGGAGCAGTGCAAGAAGCTCCGCTGCACGGCTTCCCGCATCTTCTCTGGGGATCCGTGCCAGTTCATTTTTTACCTGTTCTGTGAAGGACATCAGTGGCTGCTACTAAAAACATAGACAAAATTGTATATGTCTTAGAAAAATTCCTTGTTCATCGTGCTCGCTCTCGCCGTCCCAAAGGGGCAAGCTACTAGCGTTTGTGCAGCACTCCAAAGGCGTAAATTCCCGACTAGCCATCGGTACATATATCGGAACTTTTGTTATTAAGCCACCCGATATTCTTTAGCATCTCGCAAATTAAGCGAAGCATTGTAATCTCTATCCGCTGTATAACCACATTTTGGACAAACATACACTCTGTCTTTGAGTTTCAAACCTTTATGTATATGTCCGCAAGAATGGCAGGACTTGGAGCTTGGATAGAATCTATCAACTACCCGAAGTTCAATCCCTATTATTTCTGCTTTGCGTTTTAGCTTGGCTAACAGATGATTGAATCTCTGTGCCGCTATAGCTTTTGCTAAATGCCGATTCTTCACCATACCTTTAACATTCAAATCTTCCACCGTAATGAAGCGTGGTTTTTGCTTCACTATTTCGTGAACCGTTTTGTTTTCATAATCCTCTCGGATTTTTGTTATACGCTGATGAAGCATCTGTACCTTTAACTTTTGTTTTTCTATGTTTGCAGAGGCAGTAGCAGTCTTACCACCTTTCTTTTTTATAAACTCATATCTACGGCTAAGGCACCTCTGCTCTCTCCGAAGCCGTCTCTCCAGTCGTTTGACCTTTGAACTCTTATTGATATTCTTGAAAACTTTGCCATCACTGACAATAGCAAGGTCTTTCACGCCTAAATCTATGCCCACACCATCCGTCACCGTATGATACGATGCTTCCAAATCCTTGTTATACTTGGATTTTTCGTCAATATCCACCACAACGGAGACATAAAACCGTCCAGCCACATAAGATACTGTACCATTGGTGACTTTAGCACCCACAGGCAAATAGCCAAACTCTTTAAGTCTGACTTGTTTTAGCGTAGGTATCATTAGTTTATGTCGCCATATCGTCCAGTCGCCGTTATTATTCTTGGGAAAATACAGCTTTACGTCCTGATTCGCTTTCTTTTTGAAATTCGGAAACCCAGACGTACCAGAGAAGAACCGCCGAAATGCCTGTTCAGCGTTTACTAAGGCTTTCTTACGTACCTTAGAGCCGCACTGATCAATCCATGGCAGTTCCTTTTTCAGCTTATGATTAACATACTTGTCAAAATCGTTGGCAGTAACAAAACGTTTCTGTTTTTCGTCAAGCATGCCACGCTGATACATCTTATACAGACGGCGATTGCAGGCGATATATTGGTTATACAGAAATCTAGCCACGCCGATAGAACGAATGATTTTGGTTCTCTGTCCTTCAGTTGGGGCTATCTCCGTTTTGAACGCCTTTAGCAATAGTCTCATCCCCCTCAATCTGTTTTTTGTATTTTCGTAAGCCATACAACCTACATGAAAATACCTGAAGAATACTTACTGTCCCAGCGTTGAAGTGTCTTGACGGTGACATTGAGAAGCTCTGCAAATTCTTTAGGCTTGTAATTAGTAATATTTGATGTGTTCATGGCTTTAACCTCCATAGACACATTGTATCGCCAATATACATATTTATCCATAAAATCAGTTACTTAATATCTCCTCCTTTTCAAATATTCTTCCAGTGCTTCGGGCGGGATATTCACCCTCAGCAGGCTGTGGATCTGTGCAAGCTCCTCTGTCAGGACTTTCGTATCCTGTGTCGCGCCGCGAAGAGGCCCCAGAAGGTCTGCCTCGATAAGCTGCACACCCATCCTCTTGACCTTTTCCCGATCGATCTTGACGGGCGCGGCATGGACTTTTTCATATTTCTTCAGCACGTCGTCTTTCGGGACGGCGTTGTTGGCGAGGACGAAGTCAATGACGCCGCCGCCCACATGGTCGATCAGGGCTTTCAGGTGGTCGCTCACGGTATAGCCGCCGGTCTCTCCCGGCTGGGTCATGACATTACATATATAGAGTACGGGCGCGCTGCTTTGCCGGATGGCCTGCAGAATCTCCGGGACGAGAAGGTTCGGCAGGACGCTCGTATAGAGGCTGCCAGGCCCCAAGGTAATGAGGTCTGCCTGTTTGATGGCTTCGAGCGCATCACCGACGGCGATCGGCGCCTTCGGGATGGTCGACATATGAAGGATGCGTACCTCCTTGCCGGATCTCTCCGGATAGGCAGATATCTCAGACTCGCCCTCTATGATCTCTCCATCGGACATTTTCGCTTTGAGACGCACCTTCTCCGAGGTGGCCGGGACGACCTTGCCACGGATATTGAGAACCTTGCTCGCCGCCTCGAGTGCGTTCTGCGGATTGCCGAATTCCTTGATGAGCGCCGCGAGGAAGAGATTTCCGAGGCTGTGCCCCGATAGCTCGCCATTGCCCGCGAAGCGATACTGGAAGAGCTGCTCCAGCACAGTCTCCTTATCTGCCAGCGCGACGAGGCAGTTTCGAAGGTCGCCCGGTGCGATGATCCCCATTTCTTCCCGGAGACGACCCGAGGAGCCGCCGTCATCGGCCACCGTCACGATGGCGGTGATGTTCGACGTCTTCGTCTTGAGGCCGCGAAGGAGCATGGAGAGCCCATGGCCGCCGCCAATGGAAACGATCTTCATCCCGCGGGAAAGCTCCATACGGGACAGGATGCTCTTCGACACCTCGGTCTGCCCCGGAGCCATAAGCTCGAAGAAACGCTTCACGAGCCGCCGGACCGCATGTGTCATGATCCACAGCGCGAGGATGATCATGAGCGTGCCGCAGACCGCAAGGAAGGTATAGCTGTAGCTGCCCGTCATCTGAAAGGCGAAGCGCAGCATTTCCTCTTCCAGGATACCGAAGATCTGGTAATTCAAAATGAGTGTCGCGCCGAAGACGAGAAGCAGGATGCCCAGAGAGAAAAGCAGCATCCACCGCTTCACCGCCAGCCCCGGATAGAGCCACTGGAGAAGATGTCTCATACCTTGCCCTCCATGATATCATTCGCATCGTGCTCGACCGGATTTCTATGGAGATCCCGATGCTCTATGCTGACGCGCGCATGCTTCCTTTTCAGGTACTGCCCCAGCTTCTCCGTCACGAAGACCGAGCGGTGCATGCCGCCCGTGCAGCCGATGGCGATGGTGAACTGCGTCTTGCCCGCCGCCTCGAACTGATGCACGAGAAAATCCATGAAGTCATACAGCTTTGTCAGGAAATCCCGCGTCACCGGAGCCGATGCGATGTACTGCGCGACTTCCTTCACGCGCCCGCTCGAATGCTTGTATTTCGCGATGTAAAAGGGATTCGGCAGGAAACGGACATCGATCACCATATCGGCATCGATGGGGATGCCATACTTGAAGCCGAAGGAAAAGACCGTGATCTGCATCTCCTGATCCGTGCTGTCCGCACTGAACCGGCTCTGCATGTACTCTTTGAGGTCGGAGGCCTGCATCGATGTCGTATCAATGATCATATCCGCCTGTGCGCGCACGCCGGCAAGGATCTTTCTCTCCTGCTCGATGCCTTCCTGGATACGCATATTCTTCGCGAGCGGATGCTGGCGGCGCGTCTCCATGTAGCGGCGCACCAGCGCCTCATCGGAGGCTTCCAGAAAGACCACCTCATGCGGAATGCCGCGCTTTTCCAGCTCATCTAAGGCCTGCGGCAGGGCGTCAAAGAAGGAGCCCCCGCGGATATCCGTCACGACCGCCACATGCCGCGTGGAAGACGTGCTCTTCCAGCAGAGATCCGCAAAACGGACGATCAGGACGGGCGGCAGATTATCCACGCAGTAATAGCCCATATCTTCAAGCTTCTGCATGAAATTGGTCTTTCCGGCGCCGCTCATGCCGGTGATGATAACGAAGCGAAATGTATCTTTGTCCATGGAATGCTCCTTTGGTAAATCGGGGTTCATGGTGAGCCCGTGGGCGGGGCGACCTTTGATTGTTTGCGAAAAAGGTTCAGCAGGTTCTATAGGTTCTATAGGTTCAATGGGTTCAACGGGTTCAACGGGTTCAACGGGTTCAACGGGTTCAACGGGTTCAACG
>ERZ1026884.1080-NODE-1080-length-15720-cov-16.001149_pt1 | contig 15720 bp, 18 predicted proteins | sample MGYA00380172_ERZ1026884 | MGnify/ENA primary metagenome ERZ1026884 (study PRJEB33269, sample SAMEA4719808) | human gut metagenome | biome: human-associated habitat; feature: organic feature; material: feces | place: Cameroon | collected 2013-10 ... | reverse complement strand
CCTCGTGATAGTATTCCTCGCCGACCTCATCCTGAAGGGCGAGAAGAAACATACTACCTTGAGCCTGCTGACAGGTCTGCTGTTGGTAGCTCAGATTGCAGTCTGCTTCACCGCAGAGCCTGCAGAGGCTTTCGCCGGACTCTACACCGCCACCGCAGCAGCGCAGGTGATGAAGGTTATCCTTACAGCCGGTGCGTTCATCGTGGTAGTGATGGCACAGTCGTGGCTCGAGCAGAAGGACGTGCAGAACAAGGAGGGCGAGTTCTATGAGCTCATCATCTCTACCTTGCTCGGTATGTACATGATGATTTCGTCAGGCCACTTCCTCATGTTCTTCCTCGGCTTGGAGATGGCATCAGTGCCTATGGCATGCCTCGTTGCCTTCGACAAGTTCAAGAAGGAGTCGGCAGAGGGCGCAGCCAAGTTCGTGCTCACCGCTACGTTCTCAAGCGGCGTGATGCTCTACGGCATCTCGTTCATCTACGGAGCTTGCGGCACACTCTACTTCGACGACGTAATGGCGCAGATCACAGCAACACCGCTCACCATCATGGGTCTCGTGTTCTTCTTCAGCGGTCTCGGCTTCAAGATTTCGCTCGTGCCGTTCCACTTCTGGACAGCCGACACATACCAGGGTGCTCCTACAGCCGTTACAGGCTATCTGAGCGTAGTGTCTAAGGGCGCAGCAGCGTTCGCTTTGATGACAATCCTCACCAAGGTGTTCGCTCCGATGGTAGAGTACTGGGAGATGCTGATGTACATCGTCATCGTCCTCACCATCACCATCGCCAACCTCTTCGCACTCCGCCAGACAGAGCTTAAGCGATTCATGGCGTTCAGCTCTATCTCGCAGGCAGGCTACATCATGCTTGCAGCGGTAGGCAACGGCGCAATGGGTCTGCCGGCGCTGATGTACTACGTGCTCATCTACGTAGCAGCCAACATGGCAGTGTTCACCATCATCAACGTTGTTGAGACACGCGGCAAGGGCAACACCGAGATGTCTGTATTCGACGGCTTCTACACCACCAACCCGAAGCTCTCGTTCCTCATGACACTCGCTCTGTTCTCGCTCGCAGGCATCCCGCCGTTCGCAGGTATGTTCTGCAAGTTCTTCGTGTTCATGGCAGCAGCCGAGCAGGGCTCTAACATCGCATACGCAGTAGTGTTCCTCGCATTGATCAACACCGTACCGTCACTCTACTACTATCTGAAGATTGTAAAGTGCATGTACATCAACAAGACCGATGCTCCGCTCGCTCCGTTCAAGAGCGACTGCGCTACACGCACAGCCCTCGCCCTCTGCACCGCAGGCGTACTCCTCTTCGGCGTATGCAGCTGCGTCTACGGATGGCTCGTAGCGGCTACAGCTATGTAGAATGTTGAATTTTGAGTTTTGAGTTTTGCGCTCGGCTTTGCCGCTTGCCAGAGCAAGAATTGTCGGCTACGCCGATTAGGAGTTGTTCAATTTTGAATTGAGATTCTTAGGATTCAAGGCTCGGAATTATATAAATGACAATAATAAGAATGGTTGGCAATTCGCACCAAGCGAGTTGTCAACCATTTTTTTTGAAAACATTTTGCCGTATGGATTAATTGTTGTAGATTTGCGATAAGATAATTATATAGAATAAACGTTTAGAAGCTTATGGATTCTACACATAATATAATAGAATATGTAAACTGCTGTGTCGGTGCTTTTGCCAATCGTTTTAGTTTGACATTGGCGCAGTCATACGCCTATTTACGCAGGTTTAAAGGAATAGATTTCCTTATAGATAGTTATGCTGCAGAGCATACTCTTTCTATAGAGGATGCTGTGGAGGATATAATGTTGTTATGCCAAAAGAATGGAGGACGATTGGGATGCTGAAATTATATCATGGCAGCAACGTTGTGATTGACAAGATAGATTTATGTCGTTCATGAAAAGGCAAGGATTTTGGCTGTTATGAGCGAAGATATCCAATTTCAAATAGAATGTCTCTCTACCGAGTTAGTCGAAATGCTGATGCAAAAGTATGGGTGGAATATGAAGAAGGCACTTGATGAATTGTATTCTTCAGAGACCTATAAGCGTTTGTGCAACCCAGATTGTGGTTTGTACTACGAAGGTTCGGTGTATGTGTTCTCGTATTTAGAAAACGAAATAGAAACAGGTGTTGTAAGTTAAAGCTATGAAAGAATCCCTCACCAACCGCCTTTCCCAAGACGAGCTCCATGAGTTGTGTGCCTTGACCCAAGGCGAGCAAAACAATCATCTTAAGGAAGAACTATACCAACTGACATTGGATAATGACCGTCGTGTAGCCATCAATGCGCTTTGGACATTCACCCATTTTGCGCTAGCAGACAATGAGTGGCTTTATGCCAAGCACGACCAGCTTATCGACCGTTGCCTTAATGAGCAGGATACCACAAAGTTGCGACTTATGCTCAACTTGCTTCTTCGTCAGCCTTACGCCGAGGAAGAGATACGTACCGATTTTATTGATTATTGTCTTATGCAACTTACCAATTCTAAGTCGCCCTATGCCATAAGGGCGCAGTGCATCAAGCTTGCCTACGAGCAGATGAAATACTGGCCCGAACTGCTTAATGAACTGCGTCAAACGCTTGAAATGATAAGTTGTGAGCCTCTGTCGCCTGGACTGCGCTCGGCATGGCGGCAGGTGATGAAGAAATTGTAGTTTAGCTTATCGCTTTATAATTTCTTTGTTATACCATCTTTTATTACCCTGTAACGTAGATTGAGACACCTAATGAGATGAATCTGTACCGCTTCAAAGAATTGTGTTAAGGGCAGATAAATGCCATCAGCACTATATGCGCACATTGCCGTTGCATCACTCGCAAAAAGAAATCTATGCATGTGATGATTATGCCGATTTTGAATTAACCCTACGTCCAACCTATGATTTCTATATGAAGTTGATGAGTTTTGGCAATATGATAAAAGTGTTAGAACCCGAAAGTCTTCAGGAGAAGATATATAAATGGTTGGAAAAAACAATAGAAGTTTACAAATAAAAATAATTCAATAAGTATGGAATCAAGATTATTTCAAGCCTTAAAAGCTTTCAAAGGCGCTGAAGGTTGCGAAGCAAACCTATTTGAAGAGTTTAAGAAAATAGCTGAAGAAGCATTCTTCTCTGGCTATTTTCTTATTAATGGCGGTTGTAAGGATGCGTATAAACTAAAGTTGACCTGCATCGAATTTTATTACCACGAGGATGATGGCAATATTAAAGATGAAAAAAAATATCTGAAAGGGAAAGATGAATTTGGCTATGCTTTAGGTGCTGTATGTCCAAATCCATCGGGCTATGCAGAACCTATGCAACGAATCAAAATAAACGACAACAGATTATGGGGATTTAAACGAGTTGAAAAGCTATGATAACAGAACAATATAAAGACAAAGTGTTTTTTTCACAGTTGCTACGTACAGATTATCCCAATATCTATAAGGATGTTTGTGAAATTCTGGATGCTAATAACGTAGCGCATGAAACGCTTCCTTTAACTAAGGATTATTGGTGTCGTGATTATATGCCGATACAATTTGCAAGTAATCGTTTCTCCCAATTTGTCTACAATCCCGACTATCTTAAAGGTAAGGAAAAATACATTACTGATGTAGATAAAGTGATGAATAAGATTGAAGATAAGAATTTTATCATCAATCATTCTTCTTTGATTATAGATGGTGGAAATATTGTTGTTGGCGAAATATAACGACCAAATACTTACACCACTAAATCCTTTATTGTAATGACAGACAAGGTGATGATAGAAAACGAAGGATTATCTAAAAAGGAGATAGAATCTAAAATTCGGGATTCTTTCAAACTCAAAGAATATAATTCGGATAATGATGATAAAACTATAGTATGGCTACCATGGGATAAAAAGGATGTTTGTGGGCATACGGATGGAATATTAAGATTTGTCGGCGCACAAAAAAATGGCAAACCTGTAGTGTTAACTAATCTTTCAGTATATGATGATGGTATTGCTACTCAAATGCGTAATATCTTGATGGAACATTTTTATGTTATAGAGTTGAAACTTTCTGAATATCACGAATTAAGTTGGGCATATATCAACGCTCTTCAGACACGTGATGTTATTATTGTTCCAGGAATTGGCAATACAAAACTTGATAATGAAGCAATGGGTCAGTTTATTGCTTTATATCCTGATTATAGAGGAAGGATTTTTCAAGTTCAGATGAAAGAAATTATTGAGAAATGGGGCGGAGCTTTAAACTGTAGTACATGGACAATTAGTGAAGAGATGTCCAAATTGCATCACGATATAGAGAATGATAAAAGATATAATTCTATTATAGAGAAGTATAAGAAAGACTCTAATAGTGTGTGCTTTGATGAAATCCAATTCCTTGGTGGCTATTATCCTAAAAAACTTGAGAATGATAGTAAGGAATTGAATCGTTTGTATTATGGTTTTTAGTACATAAGTGAGCCGTGAAATATCATCCTCTCTAAGGTTGTAAAAGTCGCGACCACATCCGTAAGTCTTAATCATTACTGAAGATACCATGTTGAATCTCTGATAATAATTTTTCAGGCGACACATATAACAATTTATATCTCTGTATGCACGTTCTGCTATATCATGATTCTCAGCTTCTGAGGCATTACTATTTAGAGCAGCTGCAGCAATGCCGTTAGCACGCAGACTCTCTACTTGGTCTTTCATCAAAGATATAAGAGGAGAAACTACAATAGCCGTACCAGGCATAATCAATGCTGGTATCTGATAGCAGATACTCTTTCCACCGCCAGTAGGCATCAACACCAAACAGTCTTTGTTGCTAAGTATATGGCGTATAATGTTCTCTTGTAGAGGGCGAAAGGAATTATATCCAAAATATCTTTTGAGTGTAGATAGCATAGGTTATTATTTTAAGGTGTATTATGAATATATATATTAATGTGACAAATGTACAAAGAATAATCGAAATATAGAAGAACGAAACGTATTATTTTGTTCTCCAGTTTATGATTATATATACCAATTTTCTGAATATGTATTTGCCGTAGAAACAAATAGAAAAGTTGGGTTTATGAACATAAAAGGAGAGATAATTATTCCTATTGAATATGATTCTTTGTCCTGTAGAAATGATAAATATTATAAATTTTCTAATGGAAGGGCCAAGGTGGTAAAGTGTCTTGATGCTTTCGAAGGTGATGAGATGAATATGTGGAATATAGATTAGTTAATGTTCATCGTGCAGTTATCAACGATACTGCACGATGAACAAAGCCAAAAACGTTTTAGCCCAATTGATAGAAATGATTCTAAGCATTTTGCTTATGGATAAGACACCACTCGTTGATTTCTTCGAAAGGACTGATTTCAATAATGTCAAAGAACTCGTTTGTCCCCTCTTTCCGGGGTTATTTGATTATTATTTAACTTGTCCCGATTTTAACGGGACACTAATGATCTACCATATAAGAAAAAAAATTTTTACTCTTTATCTATGCATTTAACGGAAGGATACATTAAAAGATAATAAAAAAACCTCCGTGTAGCTTGTTGGCTAAGCGGAGGAAAATTTATTTATGTTTTAATGCCCTTTAGAAACACCTTTATTGGATTATCAACATTAGTCATATAACACAAATCAAAATCAAACTTCGATTCATTAATAATGTACAACTCACCTTCATGTGCTATAATAGCAAAAATATCATTGTCATCGGTATAAGGTAGTACAGCTGCACCGAACCACATTCGTTTGTCACCTCTTGTGCCAGCTTTGTATAATGATGATTTTGAAAGCACATCTTCTGTAAATGTTAGAATGTGTGTTTTGATCATCACACGCTCATCTTTACCATTTTTTTGTAGATCGTAATCATGAAGCCCTTGCTCTTTTAGATACTTCACTATTTGCTTATTAGCATCAAATATAGAATGACTGAGTATGTTATGTGTCATCATTACAGTTGTAAAAGAGATTCTTTTGTTAACAAGAAACTCTTCATTCTGCTTCTCAAGTTCGCTAAGTTCTCTCATAATCAATCCAAATTAATAACTTCAAGAATAGCATTTCCTATCGCCCTCGCCATAAGCGGTGGCACAGCATTGCCAACCAAAGTATATTGTGGCACTTCATTTTTTCTAGCATCACCACCTGTTGTACGTTTTCCCTGAAATACAAAGTTATCATCAAATGATTGCAAACGTGCCATTTCTCTAACTGTCATACAGCGATGAGCAGAATAATGAATAAAATCATCTGGCATAGTAACAACTGTTGGAGACAGACCTTCAGGATCAAGAACCGTGTAGTTCATCTTGTCAGAGTTTATTCCAAGAGTTTCCAAACGAGCCCTACATTCACTAGTGTATCCTTTGTAACTGGCAATTGTATTGAGGCGTTGTAGAACTTTTTCGCTTTGGTTACTTGTCTGGTGATTATACAGCTCGTAATCAGAAAGCATTTCCTTTGTACCTATCTGGTCTATTGTTTTAACATAAAATGGCTTTCCGACTTCAAAACGATCATTTAATCGTCCCATTTTTGACCACTCTGCATAAGTTGCCACATGAAGATAGTTACCTTTATCAAGTATATTTTCTGTTTCATCGTGTATTTTTCCTAAGACTTCACGACGATGAACTTTGTTTTCATATTTCTCAATGTGGTTGTAATCATGTGAATATTCAGTACGAATTTCTCCATTCCCGATAAAATCAAGATCTGCAATTGCTTCATAGATGCATACTTTTTCTGATTCATCTAAAGTATAAGGTATTTCCTTAATCAATTGCTGATCCTTACGACAACCAATAAATAACACTCTGTCTCGACTTTGAGGAACACCATAGTTTGACGAATTCACTAGAATATAATTATCAAGATTATACAGGTGTATTGATTCTTGCAAACCCCTAAATTGCTCTAATGAGCCATCTTTCTGAGCATATTCTTCTATGATTTCAAAACAATTCTCCAGATCTTTTGAATACAACTTAATCATGTCCTTAAGAACTTCCACCTCCTCTGTATACTCTGCGAGCTCTTCTTGAGAATCAATAGCAGCAACTATGCTATTAATAATTGTATCATCTTCTAAGAACGAAACAAAGTTATTCATAGTTTCTGTGAAGCCATCCTTGTTAAACATTGAGGAGGTTTTTTCTTCAACAACCATCTTACTTAACGCATCACGTTGTTTACTATGTTGAAGAAATAACAAACCATGACGAATGGTGTTAATCCTTTCATCAGATTTACTTAGCTTATAATTCAACTTCTTGGTTATTTGCTTGAATTGTTTGTCTATTGTCTTGAAATATTTATTTTTATATTCCTCAGTGTCTTGGCATAATTCCATTCCTATTTTAGCAAGAAGACACCATTTGTAGTTTTCATCAACACAATTTGTTTTCTGTACTAATTCACGCAAATAAGTAAGCATAGCAGGAACTTCTGTGTCATCAATAATAGATCTGATTTCACTCATCACGGCATCTTTGAACTTACCATCGTTCTTTGTTAAAATACCTTCCACATTCTCCATGACAAAGTATTTAGGTCGAAGTTGACGTATTACATTTAAGTAATGTATGAAAAGGTTGTCACGTTTGTCAAACTTTTTGCGTGCTCCTGCAAGACTGAAAGATTGGCAACTTGGCCCACCTGTAACAACATCTATTTCTCTTCCATTCAGTTTTTCAAGAAGATGACAGATAAATGTCTCAGACATAATATCTTCTGTAATAAAGTCCATGTCAATACCTAACTGAGTATTGTATCGTACGATATGAGTCAATTCACAGTTAGGGTTTATATCACTTGCAAGAATGAATTTAAAATACTTATTATTTGCACATGACTGCAAGAATCCTTCGCTGATGCCACCTGCACCAGCGAAGAGATCTATAAATGTTACGGGGCGTTTACCACGTGTAAATTCTATTCTTTCAGCCATATTCTTTATTTCTTACGTTTTTTATGTTTTCTGTTCTGTTTGTGATTACCTATATTAATCGCATTTTTCTGTTCTTTGTTTTGAGCAGCTTCACGCTCTTTCTTTTCCTTTTTTCTGTCACCAACAGACTTTATGTATTCTCTGTTACTATCAAGGAATTCATAGATGTCGCTTTCGGTGTATGTCGAAAGATCCACAACACCACCTAACTTGTTCACAAGTTGAATACACTTATCAGTTCTATACTCGAAGAATTTGTCGAAAACCGTATCTTCTTTGGGCTCATCATCTCTCTTAGACTTATTGTTTTCTTGCTTCTTCAGTTCATCCATATAGAACTTAAGCATACCCCTTACCAACGCAGGATTACTCATGATAAACGTAGCCGCACCAATACCTCTGTCTCTAATCTTTTGAATAGAGAAGAAGAAATCGGTGTAAGTGAAATCATATTCGCCATTACCTTTATCAATAGCAGAGCATTTTACTGACCAATACATACCTTCAAGACAGTTCCTGATTAGTCCACTACCGTAAAACCAATGTTCTTTTACATATGATTCTGGACAATTGGCTTCGTTTATGGTCGGCCATCTTCTTCTCATATACTCATATAGAGTAATATGAGAGAGATACTGCCAAAATTGCCTTTGTGCAGCTTGTAGAGGTGTCAGATTATGATATGCCAAAAATAATATTTTGGCAGCTTTCCCGTCGTCTTTAGCTTCGTGACTATCAGCATAATCCAACATGCCAGACAAGTCAGGAGCTTCAAAGTCCAACTCTATTATATTGTCCTTTGCTTCTTCTTCCCATGAAAAATTAGGGTCTGTATATTTAGGCATGTTTTCACCTAATTTAGCCTCTAATTCTTCATAATATTTCTTTGTAAATATTTTTTGTTTCATTATGCTTCATCTTTATAGTCTATTATATCCTTACTTTTTTCCAACGCTTCCATCTGAACGTTTTCCAAAATAAATTCGACGATATCAAAGATAGTCTGAGTATCCTCAAATTTATAATCATCTGGTACGTTATAATTACATTTTTCGCCATAATCTTCTATGAAACGTTTCAAGAAATATACCCAATCTTTATCATCCTGAGTATAATAATCTTTTAGTTCACTTATAGCGAAAATCAAAGCAGGGTAAATTAAAGAGGCTTCAATGATTGATGGACACTCTAATTCTACCGTACCAAATGCACTACTATATTTTTTAGGGTATTTTACGATAATTCGCTGGTCGCCATGGTCGTATTTTACGCTGTCAACATCCGTAGCCATTGTCGTAATAATCCTACTGAGATCTGCAATGTTGTCCTTTGCATCAAGAGGCACACTCAACTCATCTATAAAACCGATTACACTACCTTTATTATAGCATACGTCGCCTTCATAAAATTCGTTTACATTCAAACCCGTACACGAATCTATATCCTCTTTTGCTATTATTTCTATAATGCAAGTAAAACGTTTATATACAGAATCACATGGTATTTCTATAATGAAATGAGGGTCACTTTGTTCCTTTCTATAAAGAAAATACGTTGCCTTACATTTTACTAAACAGACATAGGCTGCTTTCCCTTCTTCTATCAATTTTTCTATTCCAGCATTGCGTGACGTAATTTCATAATCAATCATGACGCAATTTTTATTTACGTCAAAATTTACCTTGTACGTACCAGTTGGATCATCATCCTTAAAGTTCCCTGGAAGTCCCCAAATTGGATATGGGTATGTCGTTGAATCTTTAATGTCCATAAACTGTAATCTTTAAGCTATAATTTGTGACAACCTCTTTGGGAGTGAACTTTATGCATAATAGTTCATTCTTCACGAGCTCAAATCCAGATATTATATTATTTTTAATACCACTAATTTTCATGCCGTTGGCAACACTCTTTATTTCAAGAGCAACCAAACCGGATTCACCTTGAACCATTAACATAACAGAGCAATCAGCATAGTTACGATTGGCTTTTAGGCCAAGAACAAGAGCATATTGACCATCACGACAAGGTTTGAGCATTTTATTGGCGTTAGACATTTTAATTTCACGCAACTCTTTACCTTCATTACTATTTGAATCAATATCGCCTTGATCTTCTGTTCCTATAGTATCCCCATCAGGATTATCTATATTTGTGGCGCTAGTAGTCGTATCCGGTTTCTCTGTACCATTTTGACCATTAGTACCTTCTCCATCACCGGATCTACTTTCACCGCTACTTCCGTCGCCACTAGTTCCTATTCCACTAGTTCCTTCATTGCCTTCCTGTTCAGTGTTTTGTTCTGAAGTTTGCCCGTCGGTTTCTTTGCCACGTTTATCCATCTTTTTTTTCTTCTTTTTGGTGCGAACATTTATACTTGTATCTGTTTGCGACTTCTTGTTTATATTCTTTGCCTTATCACTGACATTAGTGGAAGGCCAGTTTGCTTCATCTTCCTCACTATCAGAACGATTATCACCAAAAATGCTGATTTTGCGCCGTTTTAAGCTTTTTAATTGATGCTCCTCATCGTTTGTATCGGGAAACAATTTAGCCTCACACGCTTTTATAAACGCTTTGATTTCACCAATAACACTATTTGCCGTGGTTCTTTCTTTTTTGGAAACATCACGGAGTTCATTGATATCCCATTTATCATGGGTGACATTTTCCATAGAACGAAGCACAGTGCTTCCTACATTCTCGCCTTCTCCATCACAAATGAAAATACCATAATATCCTTTATTGGCTGTTCCTCTTTTAACTTCTATGACCATTTCATTGTTTCTCATATAAACAACGCTGTCTCTTGAATTAGCTTCCCTTATACTTTCACTCTTCCATACGTATAACTTTGCATGACCAAGTTTGGTAAATTCACCAGGGAAGTCCGCAGTATCAATACAAATGTGATTTCCATCTTGATTTTGTTTCAAGAATACCTCATTACAATAAGGTCTTGGATTAAAGACAAACTCAGGGTTTCTATTTCGAATAGAGTCAAATTCGGAATACTCTTCCTTTGGATAGTAAATATCAAGTTTTTCCTTAATATTATCTCCTGTAAATTCTTCGCCATCAATTTCAACTTCAAGATCTCCTGACGCTATTGCCATAAAGAAACTACGAAGAAGTTCTTTTTTCATTAAATCAACATCTTTCGCATTACGCTCCATTCCGATAACGAAAACACTTGTTCCCTGCTCATCTCGTCTGAATGCTTGAGGTATCCGATCACCTTGATCAGGCGCATTACCATCATTACTATCGTAAAATGCTGTGCCTTCATAAGTCTTAGCATCTTCACCGTTGCTTCCATATTTATGAGTACAAAGTTTGATGACACCTTCTCCATATGTCATTCCTTCTGAATCCATTGTTGAATAATATACAGCATTCAACCCTGAACATACATGTCCAACAGTCTTTCCCTGGCCATGACTTCCTCCAGAAAAGTTGTTACTTTTATAACTTGCGCCATTCTCTCGTACGCACGAACCAAAAGGACTTGGAGTGTCTTCGTCATCAATAAATTCCATACCAGTAGTATTATAATCTGCTACCTTAAGATAACCAATTTCACCATCTATATGCGATTCCAAATATTGAACTTTACTCTCATAAGGATCTTTGCTGTTTGGATACTTTTTGCATCTTTCGCTGCATGATTTTAAATGCCCTAAAAGAGACTGTATCAATTCAGGATAATCGGAACAAGAAAGTTTACCAAATTCAAATTCAACATGCACTGGTTTGTCATCATCTCCAGAGTGTGCATCAAAAGAATTTTGAATGTACTCTCGGACAAGACAACGGATTCGTGTGTTAATAAAGGGAGCAAAAGACGAGTCTTCTTTACCCTGCCCCATGGAACTCTTTCTTTGTATGTTGAAATTCCATTTACTGCCTTCTATTTCTTTCATACACGAATTAATTATTTGTTAAACGAAAAGCCACCTTTTCCCGAGGCTTTATTCATCTCATTAGTGTATACAGCCTTAGCCTCGCGTAGAGCCTTGCTAATTTCATCGAACATATGGTTTACATCTTCCTCGTCATACTCGTAGTTGTTGCGGTTAGAGCAATTCTGAAGAAGTGCCAGATAGTCTATTATTTTCTGAACACGGTTGGTTGCAACCTTAGTAAATCTTTTTCGTTTTGTAGATTCGTCCATATTTTTTATTTTATTTTTTCCGATGCAAATATAATAAACATTTTTGACATTATCTATATGTTTTGTATATTTAGTAAATGTAGTATACATTTTTTATGTATATAATACCTGTGGTGTTATATATTACACTATATAAACTTAGTTTGTTGAATATATATTAAAGATAGAATTTACACAAGCAATACAATTACATCTCTTTATTATATAATAAGCAACTAATCAAAATAAGCGACATGTTTAGAGTTGTTTATATGCAATCCTTTTCCAATATCCACCAAAGCCCTATGTGGGTATAGAAAAGCATGTCAGAAGTTAAATTATCTTGCGGTCTTATCCACTTGCCTTTGAGGATTCGCCAAAGTGTTTCTTTATTTAGTAGGCAGAACATGGTTTTATAACCTTATTCAACATTATTAAATACAAATGTGTCAAAGAAATACTCTTTTGTATGTTTCTTCTTGTGGAAAAGTTTGTATAATCAATGATTATTCGTATCTTTGCAATGTCAGTCCTCGCCAAGCCTATCAACGATGCTCAAATCGTGCGAGGCGTTTTTTGTTTATACGCATTTTCAAATCGTTACAATTTGTAACGTCTTGCTTGCAGAATAGAATTTGTCTACCAAGTTGGTGGATAATTATGTCGCTTACGGATACGGATGCGCTTTTATCTGAATATATAATATTTCGTAAAAAGTTTATGAAAATTTTGCATAATGCATGATAAGTATTAATTTTGTAATTGATAAAATAGCATTTGAAATGACGAACTTCGACAAACAGAAACTGACAGAGATTTTACTATACATCTTGAACAAAACAAAAGGGTTAGACTATTACCATGTGTTCAAGGTAATATATTTTGCTAATATTTCATATTTGGCAAAATATGGATTTCCTATGGTTTCTGACGAATTCTGTGCATTGCCTGATGGACCAGTACCTTCAGTTCTTTATAATTGTATAAAGGGTGACCCACAGTGTGATAAAGAGTTGCAAGCAATGATAAACAGTTCCATTTCTAAAGGAACTGATGATGCTTATTATATGCTTGAAGCTAATCGTCAACCAGATGTTGAGTACCTGTCAAAAGCAGATATAGAGGCTTTAGATAAGTCTATCTGTGAGAACGTAAATCTTCCATACGGTGAGCTACGTGCAAAATCACATGGCGAAGAATGGAAACGTGCTTATGCACAGCAGGGACGTAAGGTCATGGATATTATTGGCATGGCAAAAGATGGCATGGCATCCGATGATATGATAGAATATATAAAGGACAATCTATTGGTGGAGGCTGCTTTGTCATGACTAATCTTGGAGATTTATTAGGGAATATGGCTGACAAGTTATCACAAGACAACCTTAATGTCGGAGATGTTCACTTACTCAACCTTGACCAAAAGAATGGTATTACTCCCAAGGCAGGAGATGCTTCACGCAATAAATTCTTTATCATCCTTGGTTTTGATAATGAAGGAAATGTTATTGGTGGATTAGTAATAAACTCAAACATCAATTATAATTTGCCTACAACAGTTACAGACTATCAGTTACCTGTAACTGTTGAGCAGTTTTCATTTTTGGAGCACAACTCGTTTATAAACTGCTCAAAAATTATAGTGGCAAAGAGAAGTAAATTCAATAAAAGTACTTATCGTGGCGAAATCTCAGATACGGAAATGATGGAGCTGATTATCAATACCGTAAAAGAGAGCCCAACTGTTAATAAGAAGCAGCTAAGAGAGTTTGGTATTATATAAGATTACTGGCTTCGCTATATGCATTATATGAACATCTTACGAAGTAAGTATTACAGAAAGTGGATAATTAAAAAAAAGCCTATCCTAGAGATCTTGCTTTTTTTCGAAGAAATTTCCCTTGATTTTCTTTGCCCATCCCATTTTTCTTTATAGCTTTGCCCCCAGAAACATCAAGAGCAGTATTTATCTGCACCAACCGAGCACGACAGCCACGGTGGTCAAGATACGATGTGGAAATAAGTTTAATTTCAAAAATAAGTCATTATGAACAATTCATTTTACAACGATTTTGCTGCGCGTTTTGCAGCTGGTACACTCACTTCACTTGTTGAATCATTCAATAGTCAGGTAGGAAAACGTGGCTTTAACTCCGCGCGTGCTGCCTACGACCAGGCTCTTATTGACGAGCTTGTGCGCCGTGGCATTGATGTGTCGGCGGTGTTCGACGGCACAACCATTTCTTTTGCACATTATGTGGAGCTGTACAACAATAGCTTGGTAATAAACAAATAAAATCAATTAGCAGCATGTAAATAGTATATGATGCCGCCTGCTCTTATGATACCGCATCGTTTTAATTGGCTTTATAAGGTGTAGATAACGTATGCAAGCGATCTATGCTTGCTATCAAATGCATCTATGCTTGCTATCAAATGTATCTATGCTTGCTATCAAATGCATCTATGCTTGCTATCAAATGTACTTTTGATTGCTGTCAAATGCATTTTTATACAAAAAGCAGATTGCATTAGCCGTAATACCGGTTGTGTAATCTGCTTTTTATCTGTACATTTTATAGAGCCTCTTTTTTAAGTTGGCTCAATTGAAAATTCTTTATAATCGATGTTTATTTAGAGAATTCTACCTCTAATCGACAGCTTCAGCACGGGATAAACCTGCAACCAGTCCATGAACTTAGAGATGTCGTCGTCGGCTTCCTGATCGATAACCTTCTGAAGGTCGCCCACGCCATCGGCATAAACTACCGGTTTGCCTTGGAACTGTGCTCCAATCTCAAAGCGTGCGCCGAAACGTTTCTTCGGGATAAGTCGGCCAAAACCAAGACCAAGGTAAGGACGGAAGTTCTTTACCTTAACGCCGCCATTTACATTACCATTCTCGTCCACCGGAATCTGATAGTCGCCAATTTCTACGTTATACTGCTTGCCTTGTGCATAGAGGTTCTGCAGGTCGTCGCTGTGGCCAGAAATCTCTATAAGCTTGTCGCCTCCAACAGAGAATCCTGCTGTTACGAAGAACGAGTTTGCATTGGCAAATGGATAGCAGTCGAACTTTACGTCGAACGTTGTTCTTGAGAACTTGCCCTTAATGTCCATCTGTCCTTCATAGTTGTAGCCTTGTGTCTGGCCAGCCACATCGGCAGATGTATTGATGTTGATGTTGGGCATAACGTTGAGTCCCACACGTGCCTGTACATATTTGGTGAGTGGAACAGCCACGTCGAAACCGATACCCTCGGTACCTACACCCACGCCAACGCCTACACGATTGGCGATGCCATACAGATTGTCGTCCTGTGCCGAAACGGCAGTAGCACCAGTCAGCAGCATTAGGCCGATGACCATACTTTTTACTAAGCCAAATGTCTTCATATTCATTACGATTAAATTGTTAATTGTGTCTTTTGCAGACTGGTTCTTTCTGAGATTTTATCAGTTAGTACAAGTCTATGTGTTTAATTTTGCAAATATAGCAAATTAAATGTAAAAAGACAAGTAATGGCTATAGAAAAATGAATTATATTTACTTTTACTACCCGTTGGCGGAATTAATTTAAGTTGATAAAT
>ERZ1026884.1076-NODE-1076-length-15737-cov-25.810866_pt1 | contig 15737 bp, 12 predicted proteins | sample MGYA00380172_ERZ1026884 | MGnify/ENA primary metagenome ERZ1026884 (study PRJEB33269, sample SAMEA4719808) | human gut metagenome | biome: human-associated habitat; feature: organic feature; material: feces | place: Cameroon | collected 2013-10 ... | reverse complement strand
GGTAGATTTATTCAATTATACCCGCCGTGCCTCTTCTGTGGCACATATCGGAGCCCTCGACCTGGGTGGCGATAATCCTATTCGCATCCAGTCGATGACCACCACCAACACCAATGATACCGAGGCTTGCGTCCGACAGGCAGAGGAAATCATCAAGGCTGGCGGCGAGCTGGTGCGCTTCACCACTCAGGGTTCACGCGAGGCAGAGAACATGAAAAACATCAATGCCGGCATCCGTGCCGACGGCTATCAGACTCCGCTCGTAGCCGATGTTCATTTCAATCCTAACGTTGCCGATGTTGCTGCTCTCTATTGTGAGAAAGTACGCGTAAACCCAGGCAACTACGTGGATCCTGCCCGTAAGTTTATCAAGCAGGAATATACCGATGAGGAGTATGCTCACGAACTCCAGAAGATTGAGGAGCGCTTCGTGCCTTTCCTCAACATCTGCAAGGAGAACCATACAGCCATCCGCATCGGTGTGAACCATGGTTCCCTCTCCGACCGCATCCGCAACCGCTATGGTGATACGCCAGAAGGCATCGTTGAGAGTTGCCTCGAATTCCTGCGCATCTGCAAGAAGGAGAATTTCCACGATGTGGTTATCAGCATCAAGTCATCCAATACCGTTGTGATGGTCCGCTCTATGCGCCTCCTGGTAAAAGAAATGGAGAAGGAAGGCATGAACTATCCGCTCCACCTCGGTGTAACCGAAGCAGGCGAAGGCGAGGATGGCAGAATCAAGAGTGCCGTAGGTATCGGCGCCCTGCTGGCTGACGGCATCGGCGATACCGTTCGTGTAAGCCTCAGCGAGGAGCCTGCTGCAGAGATTCCTGTGGCTCGCCACCTGGTGGATTACATCGGCAAAAGACAGGGACATCTTCTGATTCCTGCCGCAGCTTGTCCTAGCTTCGACTGGCTGCGCCCTACCCGCCGCGAAACCATGGCTGTAGGCAATATCGGCGGCAACAACGTTCCGGTGGTTATTAGCAACCGAATCAACGGCGAGAGCACCCTTTGTGAGAACAAGGATGCTATGCCTGATTATATCTACATCGGCGGCAAGATGCCTAAGCAGTTTGTGCATGGTCAGAGCTACATCGTAGATTACAATGTTTACGAAACGCTGAACAGCAAGCCTGAAACTACTGGTGCCAAGCTCTACCCTATCTTCCCAGCCATGGCGATGCCGCTCATCGCCAGCATCAAGTCAGACATCAAGTTCCTCACCCTGCAGTTTGGTACTCCTGCCGAGGAGTATATCGCCTGCCTGAAGGCTCATCCAGAGGTAGTGGTTATCTGCGTCAGCAATCATCAGAACCGCCTGGGCGACCAGCGTGCATTGGTTCACGAGATGATGAATGCCGGCTTGAAGAACCCTGTGATCTTTGCCGAGATGTACCAGCACGGCAAGGAGGAGAAGAGCGACTTCCAGCTGGAGGCTGCAGCCGATATGGGAGCCCTGATGATAGATGGTCTGACCGATGGTATCTGGCTGATGAACGATGGCGACATCCCTGCCCAGACAGTAGATGAAACCGCTTTCGGCATTCTTCAGGCAGCCCGTCTGCGCACCAGCAAGACCGAGTACATCAGTTGTCCTGGTTGCGGCAGAACCCTCTACGATCTTCGTGAAACCATCGCCAAGATCAAGGAGGCAACCAAGCATCTCAAGGGCTTGAAGATTGGCATCATGGGCTGCATCGTGAATGGCCCTGGCGAAATGGCGGATGCCGATTACGGCTACGTAGGTGCCGGTCCTAACCGAGTAAGCCTCTACCGCAAGAAGGTTTGCGTAGAAAAGAACATTCCGCAGGAGGTGGCAGTAGAGCATCTGCTCGCCCTCATCGACTCGGATAAGAAATAATTATTTAGGCACGGATTACACAGATCAGCGTAATCCGTGCCTTATTTTAATGTTATCTTTAAGTTAATCTCCACCTCTTTATATGGCTCTTTCGCAAAAAAGACGTATCTTTGCAGCAGAAAAGGAGACAAAAACTGATTCTTGCTCCTCCCGTAATCATCAAAAACAGAAAATATTATGGCTGATACTAAGTTGCTCCTGGTAGAGGATGATGAAAACCTCGCCTATATGGAGAAAAGTTGCTTCGAGGATATCATCGGAGGATATGAGGTGAAAACCGCCGTTAACGGCAAGGAAGGACTGAAGGTTTGGCAAGACTTTCAGCCCGATGTCATCGTATCTGATATCGACATGCCTATCATGGATGGCATCGAAATGGTGAAGAACATCCGAGAGGTGGATGGAGAAACCATCATTCTGTTTACCACCGGACTCACCTCGCCCAAGGATTTGAAGGCAGGCTATGCTGCCGGAGCCAACAACTATATCAAGAAGCCTTTCATCCCAGAAGAGCTTGATGCCCATATTCATAGTCTCATCCAGCTGAAAGCCGGAAAACGCAGCGAGAACGCCAGCAGCCAGATCAAGCTGGGTAAATACCTGCTGGATGCCGACCACGCTACCCTGAAAGATACCCGTGAAGGCAGCGAGAAGATGCTTACCGCCCGAGAGGCAAAAATCCTCGAACTCCTGGCGGTAAACAAGAACGAGGTGGTGCGCCGCGAAGCCGTATTGAGCCGGTTCTGGGGTGTGGAAGACAAGGATTACTTCGCCTCTAGAAGCCTGGATGTCTTCATCAAGAAAATCCGCACGGCCATCGAAGATGAGCCAAGTGTAGAGTTAAGGACCATCCGGGGCATAGGCTTCAAACTCATTGCAGAATAACTGCAAGCCCGTTGTCGAAGCATCGGTATGAAGACCTTTGCATAAAAACATTATACAGAGAAAGAAAAAAACAACTATAAAGCAAAGCATTATGTTTAAGTCGATACTTTACTATATATTAATGATAGCGGAATTCTGTAGCACCATGTTTGTTGGTGGTATAGTAATGGGCATCTATTTTGCCTGCTCTGGCAAACTGGAAGAGGTAAATGCCAACGACCAGGCTTCCATCCTCAAGGCAGGAGCTCCCATTATTTATGTTTTCTGCATTCTTGCTATACTTATATTATGGTTCACCTTCAGCAAGGCAAAGTTTTCCAAGTTTACGCTGGGCAGAGTGAATCCAGCCTACAAGTGGAAGGCTATGTTCTGGTATACCTCTCCCCTGCTTGGAATTACCTTGATGTTTATCGCCCTCTTCAATTTTTTGAGCATCGATATATACAACAAGGAAATCATGCCTTTCAGTTATATGGAGCGACTTCCGATGATGCTTATAGGCTCTTTTATCTCAGCCTATATTATCTTCGGCGCGATATACGAAGAACTGATCAAATGCGGAAAGAAGACATGGGTTTCTTACCTTACCGTTCTTGTATTCAGCATCATACCATTTTTCGCCTCTACCCTGGGCCAGTCATTGACATGGATTATCATGATGATGATATGGAGCATCGTGCAGACATCAATCCTCTTTTATATCTACAAAACCACAAGGAGTACCATCGTGGCATTTGTGGCCTGTATCATCTGCAGCCTGATTCCTACCGATATTTCCAGTATTCCTCTGTGTACTGCCATGGGATGCTTTGGATCCGCATTGACAACAAGCTGCATCGGCAGTTATTTAGGAGCATGGAAGGAAGGCAGAGAAACCGAATACCTCTTGGATGAATAAAGAAGAAAGGAGAAGATGATATGAATGCCAACCGCACCAAGATACTCAGCACCGCTGCCCTGATAGCCATCCTCCTTATCCAAATGTTCTGGATGTGGAACACCTATAACATCAACGCGCGGCAATTAGGAAAGGAATATGATAAGATATTGGAGAAAACCATCGCCTTAGAATTGGATAAAACAAATAGGGGCGATTCTTTTTTTGAGTCGGGAGATACCATTTCTGACAGTAATATCTATAATTCTACACTATCCCTTTATGATGCCATCTACAAAAAATCGCATCAAGATGCCAACATCGATACCTTAACAATTATTGCCGACTCCATAATCAAAGCAGAGAAGTTGACTTTCCGCATTGCCATCAACAAGGTGAACATGAAAACAGGAAAGGTGATAGAAGGCAAAAATATCAACAGCAATATTTTCCCCTTCCTGGAGGAAGTGAAAACCAACATTCTGCCTGTAAGACTGGACTACAGCGTAGGCTTCCAGATGACGATCACCAACGGAAGTATCTACATCATCAGACATAACTGGGTGCTGCTCCTCATCTCTATCCTTATTTCCATCGTCATCATCCTGAGCCTCATCGACCAGATTAACTATATTGATGAGCAGGAAAGGGTGCGACTGCTGCGCGAGGACTTCTCCTATGCGATGGTTCACGACATGAAGTCGCCGCTCACCTCCATCATCATGGGAACCAAGTATCTGCACAGCGGCGTACTGGAGAAGAAGCCGGAAATGAAGGAGAAATATTTCTGCATCGTAGAAGACGAGGCGCAGCATCTGCTTGCCCTCATCAACCGCCTGCTTACCATCTCGAAACTGGAGCACGGCAAGCTGCATATCCAGAAGGCGGAAGTAAATCTGGAGGCAATGATAGAGGATGTAGTGGATAAATACAAGGCGAAATCGGCGAAACCAATCCATATCACCACCCGGTTCGGCGCCACCTCTGCCCTAGCCGATGAGGAATATCTGAAGGAGGCAATCAGCAATCTGGTGGATAACGCCACCAAGTACTCGAAGGAGGAAATCAACATTGAGATTTCCACCCTGGAGAATGACAGAAACGTTTATATCAAGGTTTTTGATGAGGGTATCGGTATTGCCAAAAGCGAGCTGAAGACCATCTTCAACCGCTTTGAGCGCGCCGCTGAGCACGAAAAGGATTCCCGCAAGACCCGTGGCGGCTTCGGTATCGGTCTGAACTACGTGCTGCAGGTAATCAACGCCCATGGCGGCAAGATAAGTGTGAAGAGCGAGAAAGACAAGTGGTCAGAGTTCACCATCTCGCTGCCGAAATAATCTGTACCATAAGCATTTACTGAATTATGAATTTTACGTAACGAAGGTTTCATAATGTCCGAAACAAAGACACATATTTGAAAACCGCAAGTTTTTTGGGGAAATAATGAAAATAACATTAAAAAAAGAAACTTTATGAGAAAACTCTTCTCTGTTCCAAAACTATTTCGTATATTTGCAGCACAAATATAAACCGCCATTTATATAAACGAGGATTTACATTATGAAGTTTTACGATAGAGATAAAGAACTTGCAATCTTGCAAGCCAATGAGCAGCAGTCGTTTGAGAGTGCTGTGTTTACCGTTTTAATGGGACGTAGAAGAATTGGCAAGACTTCACTCATTACACAGTTTTTAGAGAAAAAGGAGTATGCCTACCTTTTTGTCTCCAAAGACTCGGAGGCTCTATTGTGCCAGAATTTCCAAAGAGACCTGGAGCAGCAGATAGGACTTACCATCTATGGTGAGGTATCCAAGTTCAAGGACTTGTTCGAAGTGATCATGAAGGAAGCCCAAAAGCGACACCTCACCATCGTGATGGATGAATTTCAGACACTCTATAAGATTAATCCATCTATCTTTGGAGATATACAGAATATCTGGGACCGATATAAGCGAGAGGCAAAAATCAATTTCATCGTATCGGGCAGTATCCAGACATTAATGAAGCGAATCTTCGAGGATGAATCGGAACCACTCTATGGGCGTCCTACATCCAAGTTTACCCTCCGTCCTTTTACTATTGAGGTGATGAAGCAGATTCTGCAAGATGTAAACCCAAACTATCAGCCAGAGGATTTACTCTGTCTATATGCCATAACCGGTGGCGTGGCAAAGTATATAGAATTGCTCATAGATGCCAAATGCTACACCAGGAAAAAGATGCTCGACTATGTCTGCCGACAGGATTCCTACTTCCTTACCGAGGGTAAGGATCTTCTGAACCAGGAATTCAGTGGAGATTTCACCACCTATTTCTCCATCCTGCAAGTCATCGCCAACGGCAAGACCAAGCGTAGCGAGATAGACAGCGTATTACATAAAGACATGGGCACATATCTCCAGAATCTGGAAAGCAGATATGAACTCATCAACCGGATGAAGCCACTACTGGCTAAGAAAAACGGAAAAGTTACGGCATACGAAATCCATGACAACTTCCTGCGCTTCTGGTTCCGGTTCATCTATCCATACCAGTCGCTGATAGAGCGCAATCTGTTCTCTCTCCTGCGCAGCAACATCGAAAGCAATTACGAAGGCTTCACAGGCAGAACCCTGGAACGTTATTTCCAGGATAAATTCATGGAAACAGAGCAATTTACGCAAATAGGAAACTGGTGGGACCGAAAAGGAGAGAACGAAATTGATCTCATCGCCATCAACGAGTTCACCCATACTGGCTTGATTGCAGAAATCAAACGCAATGTTCATAAGCTCAGTATGAGTAAGCTACAGGAAAAGATAGCCATATTGCCCAAAAAGGACTTTGGAGAATATGAGTTTGAGACGATAGGACTTTCACTGAAAGACATGTAATGAAAATAAAGATAGAATAGTAATTTAAAGGAATAAAGATGGACTTAAAAGGAATCTACACAGCCGATGCTAATCGCTATGGCGATGCAGAGGCGCTTTACAAGAGATGCGGCAAGAGCGGAGTCTTGCTGCCTAAGATTAGTCTGGGATTCTGGCACAACTTCGGAGGAGTGGATCCTTACGAGAGAAGCCGTGCCATCACCCACTACGCCTTCGACCACGGAATCACCCACTTCGACCTCGCCAACAACTATGGCCCTCCTTACGGAAGCGCAGAGGAAACGATGGGCAGACTGATGAAGGATGATTTCATGCCATACCGCGACGAACTCTTCATCTCTACCAAGGCGGGATATGATATGTGGGAAGGTCCTTACGGCAACTGGGGATCACGCAAGTATCTGATGGCAAGCCTCGACCAGAGTCTCAAGCGCATGAACCTGGATTATGTAGATCTCTTCTACAGCCACCGCTACGACCCGAATACACCACTCGAAGAAACTCTCCAGGCAATGGTAGACATCGTGAAGCAAGGCAAGGCACTCTATCTCGGCATCAGCAGATGGCCACTGGAAGCCCTGAAGTTCGCCGATCAATACCTGAAGGAACGTGACTGTCCGCTGCTCATCTTCCAGGACAAGCTCAACATGTTGAACAAGGAGCCACAGGAGAACGGAACCCTCGACTATTGCCACGAGAACGGTATTGGATTCATCTCCTTCTCGCCTCTGGCACAAGGTCTCCTCACCGACCGCTATCTCAACGGAATCCCATCGGATAGCCGCATGGCAAAGGAGCATTTCCTGAAGCACAGCGCCCTGACCCCGGAACTCCTGGAGCAGCTGAAGCAATGGAATCAGGAAGCCGGCGAACGAGGCGAAACCCTCGCAGAGATGGCATTGGCGTGGATATTGCAGCAGAAAGGCGTAACCAGCGTATTGGTAGGTGCCAGCTCAACAGCCCAGCTGGAAAAGAACATGAAATGCGTTCATGCCAAGGCTTTTTAATCCAGCAGTCAAAAAAAATCTGCCCTTCAGCTTCACGGCTAAAGGGCAGATAATCGGTGCTTACTTCTCTACCATCACATTCTGATACTCGTAGCTGTCGAATCCCAGACTGATGTCGGCTCCTCTTTTCTTGAAAACCTCCAGGAGAGCTTCCTGCATCTCTGGATCGAGGAGGAACTCGCCATTCTTTGCCTTGTAGAAACGGCGCTGGCTGAAGGGAGTGTATACGTTCAGATATCTGGCATTGCCCGATGGGATGGAATCGCAGAGACGAGTGAAACCTCTAGCCAGACGCTGACGCTCGTATACGAGATGATAAGGACAGCCTTCTCCCTCAACCTGGAGAAGATCGGTATTCAAAATGATGAAGGAAGCTTCTTCGGCTTTTGCCTTCTGATAGTTGGCGTAGCGGGCACAAGTGTTGCTACGGCTGCATGATGCCAATGGGCATGTAATGTTGTAAGGAATATGTTTGTTCATTTTTGCGTGATATTTTAAAAGTTATTGTATATTATATTAATTAGGTGAAGATGATGTTTACGAGGTGCCGGAACGCCTCTGCGAAGTCGTCAGGATAGTCCTTACGAGTTGGAAAGAGGCTCATTCCACTTTTTGCCTGACTATGGCACAATATTGCCCTCTACTGGGGCAACTTTTTGCCATTGCCGGGCCCAAAGTTATACGTCCGGAGAAAAATTTCGGGAAGTCTACCATCGCCATCCGGAATATGCTTTCCGGCTGCTGAAAGCATGGTTTTGCCCGTAAAAACCTTACTCTCGATTTTACTCTTCACTCTTCACAGATTCGCCTGAAACCCCAGTGTTTATCGGGGTTGTGAGAGGTGAAGAGTGGTCATCCACTCTTCACAACTCTTCACCACTCTTCACACCTTCTGGAGGAATAAGGCTCCTCACCGTTTATTCTCATGCCGAGAGAGCGAGGAGCTGATAGGCCTGTCCGTTTCTGGTATGCTTGCTCTTGCATCCCATAAACTTGAGAGCCTGACCTATTTTAATCTTCGTGCTCATATTGCCCACCAGCATAGGATACTGCAGATGAAGCACCTTGAATACCTCGGAGCTCACCATCCATTTGCCCTCCTCTTCCTCTTCCGGCATTCGGAAACAGTAGTTGATCATGGTTTCCAGATCATCTACCTTAAAGAAAGGCAGGTTGCACTCCTGGATGCGTGCCACCTCATCATTGGTGAACCAATAAGGGGTCTTCTTGTCACGAAGCTCATACACCATTTGTGCATAGAGCTGGTCATAATTGATGGCTGAACTATTATCAATAAACTCCCCGTCGGGAACCCGAAGACAGAGGTAGCGGCGACTTCCCGTCGGGTCGCAGAGCGGATGCTCATCATTGGTGGTTGCCAGAAATGAGGCGTATCTTCTGCGGTCTGCCTGACTCTTGCCGAAGATGGGACGACCGTTCACCTTTACCTTCGAAAGAGTCTGTTTCAACTTGCCCTGCTGGGCGACGGTGATGTTGGCAAGCTCATCGACATTCACTATGAGATTGTGGGTGAGAGCCATTTCTGAATCAAACTTGTTGCCGAAGTTGATGTGGTCGAGGAAATACTGGCGAAGTTCCTCGGGCAGCAGTCGGACGGCAAAGGTACTTTTTCCGCAACCCTGCTGTCCGATAATCACCGGTACGGTTTCATTGCCGTGCAGCATATCCATCTGCAGCCAATGGGCTACTGCCGAGCGGAACCAGGTGGCGCACCAGGCAAGCTGTTCACTGGTCAATCCCGGAATTCTACTGAAAAGAGCAGCCACATGGTTCTTGCCATCCCATTTTGGCAACTTGTTCATGTATTCCCGGATAGGGTCGAAGACGGGAACGGCATCCGACTTGATGTACTCCTCGATGTCCTGTCTTGGCGACTTTTGCTCACCGATTCCCAATTTCTTGGCGCGGCGTACGATAGAGTTGAAAGCCTCAGCAGTAAGAATCTGCCAGGTTTTCTCCTCAGGGTTCACCTTCAGAGTCTCTTCTTTCTTCTCCAACTCCTTCTCCTCGGAATTCTCCGGTTCCTCTTCTTCCAGTTCCTTTACTGGTTTGATGCAGATGAACTCGGTCTTTCCGTTCAAAACATTTCTCCGGAAGAGATAAGACTCCTCCAGAAAGCTCTCTACCTGGTAGATTGCCAGCTGATTACCTGTCATCATTGATGACTTAAAATTACTTTTTTCTTCCATAGTTCATGGTTTTAAAATTATTAATAATGTTGTTATTCGCCCTCAAAAAAGATGGGGGTGAAGAGTGGTGAAGAGTGGTGAAGAGTTGGCCGCCACTCTTCACGCATCTAAACAACTGTATATTAGCTATTTATGGTACATTTGTGAAGAGTGAAGAGTGTTTTTGAAAGTAGCTTTCTATCCACCCGCAGCCAGAAACTTCCATCCAGTCTTCTCAACTCCGGGTGCAAAGATAATCAATAGGAAAGGCGTTTTCCAAGTTTTCCCGTCTGTCGCACGCCCTTTCCGCTCCATTTGGGAAAAAATCAGATGGGATATGGGAAAAGGCGTGGGAAAATCGGGTGGATTTCTTCAGTTTTATGGGAAAACATTTGGTGATAATGATAGAAAAACGTAAATTTGCAGACTGATAACGGAACTTCGTTTCGCAAACTATTCACGATAAAACTAGAAATATGCTACAGACTCAGCAAGACAGACAAGTCCCCGCATTCAGCTACGAGGTTTTCGATCGCCAACTCGACCATTTTGCAATGATGCTCAAGGTGTTGATGGACGGATGGGAAGATTACAGCTCTCAGGAGATGACCTTCGACATCCACTCCCTATGTACCAAGGCTTCCCGACTCTGCTATCTGGCAGATCAGGACCTCGCCTTGCAGCATACCGATGTTTCCCATCATCGCAAGGAGCAGAACGAAACATATTTTACCTCCTTCGAACTCATCATCACCACCCAGTTTACCAAATTCATGAAAAAAGTCCTTGCCCAGGTCAAGGCAGGCAAGAAAGTAGAAGGGCATTCTTCCCCGATGTTCTCCTCAGAAATCAGTACGCTCCTGCCTAAGTTGCAGGACCTGCTGCTGATGGATGGCATGAGCAGGGAATCGATACAGATCATGGTGGGAGATATCCTGAATACGGAGAAGCTGATTCAGAAGAATCATAAAATTACGAAGTTTCCGGGGGTGAGATACGAGGAACGCCTGTGGTATCTCATCCGTCTCTATTGCCTCGCCAGCTATCTGGTGCTGCATTTCCGCAGAGTTTGCCACGTCACCAGTTCAGAAATGCCACCCGAGGAAGCGGCACGATTAACGGAATGGTCTGTGCAGAAATACATCTCGGAAAAGGACAGCAGCGAAAAGCTGGAACTGTATTTCTCCAATCTGCAGTATGACAACGATGGAAAACCGCTCAACGTGAACCAATGGCTCCAGGCCAGAAGGGAGTTGAAGCATCTGGTGCCCCAGAATCTGCTCCTGCTGTTTCTCAATAGTGCAGATGACGTGAGCCAGTTGGGCAGTTCGCTGATAAAAGTGAATTTCTCGAATGATGAATTCATGATGCTCGTGGATGCTGTGGCGAAATACCAGCTCATCACGGAGCGTATCCGTGCGATAGAATTTCCGGAGGAATTCGAGCAGGCGCTCCATAATGAGGTGTTCTATCTTACGGTGAATGGCCGTTCGGTGGATCTGGAGGAATTGAAGAAATCCATCTCCAAGATGGTGAATCTGGTTTCCAGGAAAAACCATTGGTTTTGCGTATGGAGCGTACTGAAGCATCTCAACCTGATCAAGCATGAGAGCACCTTCGCCACCTTTGCCCATCAGATGATGAGTGACGACTGGTTCGGCAACATCGATCCCCGTCTCCGCTTTACGGGAGATAATCTGAGCGATTATTCCCGCTACTTCAATGAATATGATTATACCGAATGGAACGAGGAGATGTTTCTGGAGAAGAAGGAGTTGTATGGTATGACGAAGTGGTCGCCTAAGCTCTATCAGAATTTCTCCTCGCTCTGTGCCAGAATGATGCAGGCCATCTGGGGCTACAGTTTCTTCGGCTAGCCCCCCATTGATACAGGTTGATGGCAGCAAGAAAAACACATTTAAATGCCTGATTTACAAAATAATATTAAAAGTTCACAAGTTTGTGGTCCACAAACTTGTGAACTTTGTTTTTTGCTTATCTTTGCATCCGTAATCAAGTAAAAAGATTATCTCATATTTGTAAATACGTTTTTACTTTCAAAGAGTTCTAGAACTTTCTTTTCCAATGGAGTTTTTCTAACTTCATTATGATGTTTCCAAAAATTAGAATCATATTTCATTGAAGATATTATTTCTTTCAAATTATAATTGTACTTAATCCGTTTTTTACGCTCAATTTTTTTTTCACCAACATTATAAATTAAAGCTTTTATCACTATATCCTTTCCCAAATGTCTATAATTCCCACTCAATTCTTCAGATTCGATTTCTGTAAATCCTCTTCTATTGGTGTATACTGTATTAATCGATAATGTCAATGGAATTTTTCTTTTTCCATAAGACAATGTTGAATTACGTAGATGACCTTCATATCTCAGTATACGATAATCTACACCATCTATAAACAGTTTTCCTTCTATAATAACTTTTTTAACATTTCTTTTAGCTTTAAATGTTATGACATAAATATTACTATTCGCACCTGATAAAATAGTATAATCGATATTATAATATTTCTTATACTCTCTTGTTAAAAAAGGAATAGGCATATTCTTCGTTATTTTACGTGCAAAAAGCCCCAATTGCACCAAAGAAAAGAAATTGGTACAGTATGACAAATCGCCGTCTTTACCTGTTTTCAATGTAGCATAACGTCCTGTTATCAAAGATAATTTTCTTAAAGAAATTTCCGATTTTGCATTAAAGAATGTTTCAATATATTCATTACATGTTCTGTCATTCAATGTGACCTGCCGATAAATAAAATCTGACTCTTTATTTTTATAAGATTTTGCCTCTAAAAGCAATTGGTCCATTGCCCTCTTTATTATTACATCTATTGGATACGCCGTCACTTCATGCAATTTTACTACATATGGTTTCATTTTTATTGTACCATTTAAACGAGATAATGGTATAATTAGTTCATGATAACCGACATAACTTATCTTTGCAACTCCTTTCAAAGGAGTATCTAAAGTAAATGCACCATCTACATTAGTCACTGTTCTACAATCTTGACTAACAAAAACAGTAGCAAAAGGTAAACATGCATTTGTTTCTTCATCAACAACATAACCTTGATAACATTGAGGATAAATGTGCAAAGAAGAAAACAGCAATACAAAAAATAACAAATATTTTCCCATCTTATTAAGTATTAACTTGCGCACTTTTATGATATTAAATACGCATCATAATCTTTTTTGAAATTTAATTTTGGCAGCAAAATTAGTGTTTTTTGGCAAAAAGGAAACCAAAAACACTTGACAAAGTGTTGACATCCCCTATTTTAAGCAATAAATTAATAAAAGAATTTGCTATTTTACATTTAATTTATTACTTTTGCCACATGAAAAAGATTATTATCATATTTTTCGGACTTATAGTATTCCTCTCTTCATGTACTAATCATGATAGAAAGATTGAATATTCTACATTAGAAAATAATGTAGAAAAAAATCCCATGGAAACATTAGATAAAATTGACAGCATTCTAAGAATATTAGAAGATGACAATATATCTGACTATATGCATTTAAGTTTATTAAGATACCAGGCAAAAGACTTATTGGATAAAAACATATCCAAAGAGCAAGACATAAAAAAATTAAAGCTATCACTCAATTTTATAAAGAGCAGGAAAATAATCCTAAATTATTAAAATTGTCACTATATTATTGTGGCAGGATTTACTCTGAGCAACACGATGCTCCATCTGCTTTAGATTATTATGAGCAAGCGGTAAATATTAATAACAAGAATCTTGCATTTGACTCTAAAATTTATAGTCAAATCGGTTATTTATTTTACTTTCAAAACTTAAATAAAGAAGCTTTCCAAAACTTTACTTTTGCCTACACTTTAGCAAAAGAAGCTAAAGATACTATGAAAATAGTAAACGCAATGAAAGACATTGCATCTGTAGAAATAGCTAACAATAACTATAATAATGCCATAAAAACTCTGGCAAAAGCTTTGAATATAGCAAAATCCACGACCTCATGCACCCAAAGACGCATCAACAGTATTACATCATATTTGGCCATGGCTCTCAATCAAAATGGAGAATATACTAAAGCTAAAAAAATTATCGAGCCAGTACTTAAAGAAATACATCCATCAGACACGAGTGCTGTCTTCTCTATCTATGCCGAAATTTTAGAAAACTTACAATATGACTCCGCTGCATTCTATTATAGGTATCTCTCTGAAAAAGGTAGTATCTATGCACAAGAAACAGCATTTTCGTATCTAACAGAAGCAGCTATAAAACATACTAAAAATGAGACTGCCCAGAAATATCTACAACAATACTTCAATGCAAGAAACAACGTAAAAAAATATACCTATACCAAATCATTATTACAAGTAAGCAAATTGTATAATTATCAACAACAGATAAAAGAAAGAGAAATTGTCAAAAACGAAAAAAAAACAATCATCTATATAGCAAGTATTATAGTTGCACTATTAGTCATTGCCATTCTTCTCTGTTTGTTAATAATTCAAAGAAAAATACAACATGAAAATATACAAAAAAAGCGCATTCAGATACTTCAAAAAATACAAAAAAATATACTCCAACAAAAAGAAAAAGAATTAATGACTATAAAAGATAAAATTGCTTTTTTGGAAAATCAAATAAATAGCACTCAAATTCAAAATCAAAAATTACAAGAACAGCTTGCAAAAGAAGAAGAAAACTATGCTATAAAAAATGCATTATATACTATAGAGAAGAAAGAACGCAATGTAGCCTTTAATACCTTATCAAAAACGGATATTGTTAATAAAATTCTCTTGAAGAGTAAAGCAATTCAAAGAGAACATTTGACTACTTCAGAAAAGGATGAAGTTATTCAAGTGTTCAAAACATATCTTCCTAAATTTATAGACGATTTAATGGCTTTATATGATTTAAGTTTACAAGAACTACTTGTTTGTCTTCTCCTAAAACTTAATATAAAACCTTCTAGCATTAGTTATTTGCTAGGTACTACAATTTCTTCTATTTCTAAAATTAGAAGTCGTTTATATAAAAAGATATTTAATAAAGATGGTGGAGCAGAAAAATGGGATGAATTTATTCGGTCATTGTAGCCAACACCTTACACCACTTATCTTCGCATCAATTCAAGCTTAAATAAAGCATTTAAGCGACTGATTTACAAAATAATATTAAAAGTTCACAAGTTTGTGGTCCACAAACTTGTGAACTTTGTTTTTTTTTGCTTATCTTTGCATCCGTAATCAAGTAAAAAGAAACAGCTCTGCTCCCGATTCGAGAAATACGGCAAGAGCATATCTAAGGATTTTGCTACCAGGATATGCGATACCGTAAAGAATTATTCATCTTATGTACAACAGCTGGCATGGAATGTGATGGCAGAAACCGAGAAAGAGGTAAACGAAGAAACTGTACAAAGCGGCATCAGCGCCTTGCTGCAACAATGCCATGGACTCTTCGTACAGCAAACCGAGGGTTTAACCACCTATCAGCTCAACTTCATCCGCTTAATCTGCAAAGGAATCCACTCAGGCTTCACCGCTCAAAATATCGCCGACACCTATCCTTTGGGCAGCAAGTCGAATATCGACCGCATCAAGAAGGCACTCGTTGACAAAGAGTTGATTACCATCGAAAAAGACGGCATCTTCATTGCCGACTGCGTGTTCGAGCTGTGGTTTAAGAAGGAAATGATGTAAAATAGTACAGAATATAATCCCAAATGGCACCCAAAGGGTAGTAGCCTTGAAATTGGTAAACGTATTCTGGTCGATGTTGATAGGGAGAACGGTATAAGTATATACGTTGTTCAAATTGTTGCAATTGTTGAAAGCCATGTCACCGATACGCTCCAATGTGCTAGGAACTCTTACTTCCTGTAGTTTACTACAACCATCGAAAGTGCTCTCTGCGATGGTGGTTAAGCCTAGGAGACTGATACTCTCAAGATTTGAGCAAGACTGAAAACAGATTCCAATACTGTTTTTTGGAGTCTGCTTTTCCGAAAT
>ERZ1026884.1073-NODE-1073-length-15767-cov-62.859661_pt1 | contig 15767 bp, 20 predicted proteins | sample MGYA00380172_ERZ1026884 | MGnify/ENA primary metagenome ERZ1026884 (study PRJEB33269, sample SAMEA4719808) | human gut metagenome | biome: human-associated habitat; feature: organic feature; material: feces | place: Cameroon | collected 2013-10 ... | reverse complement strand
GCCCCCATTCTACTAACATTTGGAAATAGCCTCGTGCTTTAATGCACTAAAGTAATAGTTTGTTATCATAATAAAAAGAGTGGGTATTTCTACCCACTCATTATTTAGTTGTAATTTAGCTCACTTGTGCCAATGAATACCCATGTAGCATAAGCACTACCACTATAACCGCCACCGCTTTCTTTAAGCGTATCAAGCGTGATATAGCTCATATTTTCCTGCGGGTTGCTAAGTCTACTAAGCGGCGCAAAATAAATACTCGTATCAGCAATGTTACTGTCAAGGGCGTGTTTTGCGATAAGATTTGCTTTAATTTCCTCAACCATATTATCGCTAAAATAAGAGCCACTAATAGAAGTTCCAGTTCGCTTATACTCCATGTAAATATGGTCGCCAATCATTCGGCATTTTGTTCCAATAAAAATAGGTTCAGCAAACCCAATAGTCTTGCTATCGACATATGCTTTATTAGCAGCATCATTAGCGCTTGTAGGAGGTTGAATTGTAAGTTTACCTGTAAATGTATTTTTTCCCAAAAAGGTATTATCTTCGGTTAAACTTGCCTTAGTGTCTGTATAAGCCTTAGTTGCTGCTTCATTATTTGCCGTAGGAGTTGCAACAATAGTCTTACCGTTAAACGTATTTGTCCCAGTAAAAGTATTGTTACCGTCGCGCAGAACGTCGCCACCTCCGTCACCGCTTCCGCCGTGTGCATCTACATACGATTTAGTTGCAACGTCTCCTGCTTCTGTCGGCTCGGCCGCATTTGTAATTTTGCAACCATTAACATTGATAATGTTGATGGGGTCTGGGGAGGCAATTATAATACCAGTGTCAGGGTCAAAACTAACACTGCCGTTAATATCTTGCGTTCCTAACTTAATTTCTCCGCTAATAATTACGCCCTTATTAAGACTAAGTTCGCTGTCAACGTCTTGAATGTCTTCACTCTCTTTTGCCACGAAGTTGTTTTCAAGCGCTTCGGCTGTGTTTGCTAACGTAGTGTCAACATACTGTTTGTTTGCTGCGTCGTTATCTCTAACAGGGGTTTTCAAATTGGTGATAGTTCCCTTGCCGTCAACTTCGGCCTCGTCCTTAATGATAATATCCCCGTTAGCAACACTAATTGTCAAACTTTTGCCGCTGCTGCTAATTTCAGGTGCATTGTTACTTTTTCCGTCGCCATCGAGACTAAGCAAGCCGTTATTACCATTAGCAATAATAACCGCACCTTTTACACTTCCACCCTTTTCAGACGACAGATAGGGAATATCGGTAGTACCTGTGACAATTCCATCAATTCGTTCGTTGATAGCGTTATCATTCGCCACTCGTTCGGCTTTTTCAGCGTTGATATTATTCTGCAAGTCGGCGTCTTCTGCGATTCTTTCGCCCTGCTCGGCTACAATATCGTTATGCAGCGCGGCATCCGCATTTTCTCGCGTATGCATTTCCGTGTCAAGGTCGGTTCTAAGTTTAGTTTCAACACCTGTTGCACGGGTTGTTTCTGCATCAAGCTGCCGTTTATTTACGGCATCATCAGGCGTTATACCATCGGCAAGATTGGTAATAGTAATAGCTTGTCGGTTCTCACCGTAAAGTTTGATTCCCTTATATGCAATAAGCTGCATAACCTGATTCTTAGCATTGATACCGTATCTGTCAAGGCGCACATTCGGGCCGATATTTACGGTAGCTTCAAGCGGAAATTGCAAACTGCCAGTCATGGTGTCGCCAGCGCGGTTCACTTTGGTATCTTCAAGATTTTTTTCTGCTGCTTGCGCACGTTTCTTTTCATTGTCGATATTAGACTGCAACGTCTTTTCTGCGTCAGATGCACGTGTAATTTCAGCATTGATATTTTCTTGCAGAATAGTGTCATTTTCCGCGCGGGTGTCTGCTTCCGCATTGATGTTTTCTTGCAGTTCAGTGTCGACGGCAATACGGTCTGCAATTTCCTTGTTCAGCTTTGCAATCGTGTCGTTCAGCTTGCCGCCAGTCAGAAAATTTTCCCAAATAACCTGACCGTAATTCTGCATAAGTTCTGCTACTTCGCGGGTGTAGTCATTCTTATAAAAACATCTGCGACTAATGTACCAGTAACAATAAGCAGTAGACACTTCATTATTGTCAGGTACAAACATAAACTGTCCCTTATCCATCGCACCAGCGTCTGCAGCTTCGCAAAGTTCTACTGCAATATCGCAACCATATTGCAGAAGAATCTGCGCACATGCTTTGGACGTCATGCCCTTGTGGTTTACGTTGTTTTCGTTGCCGCACGTCAGGAAAATAACCTCGCGTGTGTCGCTGTTCTGTCCGATAACAACGCGCGCTACCTGTTCTGTTGCATTAGGGATATTGGCGCGGTAGCTGTCGTCAGTAAGCTGACCGTTCAGAATCAGCACACCAGAACAGCCCATTGCGTTTTCAATCGTGTCACGCAGCATCTGGTCTTTGTCAATGCCATTTTGATAAACGCGCATAACGCCAGCTTTAGTAAAGCCGACGGTATAAAGAGTGCCATCATTGTGCGTGGCAATCGGTGCGCCCCTGTAAATAACATTGCCGTACCAGCCGTTAGCAGTCTTAGGTTGCGCCACAAGAAGTTTGTCTGCATACAGCACTTTAGACGCGCTGAACATATCCTGTTCAATCTTGCTGTTGGTGGTGTTATCGTATGCAAGGTGTAGGCCGATTCTAATAGGGTTACCGTTTCTATCTACTACCGACTTATGTGTCAGAGTATAAGTTGCGCTTTCGTCTGCGTAATAGCCCTGCTCTGTCCATACTTCGCCTGCACCATAATATGCGCCGTTTTCTTCTGCGGCTGCTTCAAGGTTGTGCAGCGTCTTGTAGCATTCAGACATAACCTGATTATAAGTCGCTGCCATGCAGTCAACTTTTTCATTTAGGTGCATAACCTGTTCTTCGGTCGTCATTCCGCATGGTACACAGCAGGGCGGCTCGTAAGACTTCGGAGCAGGCTTGCAATGGCAATCATCAGTAGGAATATAAGGCGGAAATTCTCTGTGTTTCATGTTAAAAAACCCCCATGAATAAATCATTTAATTCGTCGATAATCATCATATCGACATTTTGAATAATTTCGCGGTATTTTTTTATTAGGTCAGCGGGAGAATAACCCCGTCTGCCCTCGGCGAATAATTCACCGTTTTCTTTTTCGTGGCGTTTTTCCTGTTCCGCATTTTCGCCAACATTTTTAGAGGAAACAAAAACATTTCGCTGAGTGTCTTCATAAATATTATTTTTATTTGACTTAGAACCTGTTTCTGTTTCCGTCATAGTACCGTCACTATCGTTATTTTGTGTGCCGGTATTATCCTTAGTTACAGTCTTGTCTATATTTCCAGTATTTTCTACCGTACCTGTATTAGTTTTAGTGGAAGAATTAGTTTCTGTAATATCATCTTTCTGTTTAAGTTCAGATTTTACTGTAACAGTACCTGTATTTTCTGTAGTGGCATTTCCTGTTTCTTTGGTGGTAGTTGCATTTTGTTCATTCGTGCTTTCAGTGGTGCGCGTTGTTAAATAGCCTTTTGAAGTAGTGGTAACGCTCCCGTCAGGATTTTCTGTGACTGTAGTTTCATATCCAGCTTGTGGAATATCACTAAACCCAGTTACTTTGCTTCCGTTTGTTTTGCTTGTACCACTTCCATTATTTTCACTATTATTTACCGTTTTAAGGGCGTTAGTAGTTGTGCTATTTTTTGTGGCATCTGAATTTTTAGTACTTTTGTTTGTAGATTCTATGGATTCAGTTAAATTATCAGTACGCATATTTGAATTTGTTTCATCGCTCACCGTTACTTCTTTTAACTTATCCGTTCTAACAGCCTTATTTGTTTCAGTTCCGTTTACATCCCTTTTGGTATCTTCATTAAGATTTTCGCGCTTGCTTCCGCTGTAGTTATCGCCAGTGCTTTCTTCGGTTATTTTCTTGATATAATTTTCAACCGCTTTCTTTGCTTCCTTAGACAGTGAATTTGTCTCACTATAAAATTCAGTGGCAAGGGGATTATATTCAAGAAGTTCACTTTTGTAAAGCTGATTATAATACGGCATAATTTCATCCATTTTAGTTTCAAGATAAAAATTAAACCGTTCGGGAGAATCACAGCAAATTTCGCGGAAATAATAGTGACGAATAATTTTGTTATTGAGAATGGCTCTGTGACCCTCGTCAAAAATAGGGTAATTATTCAGCGCTATTGGGTAACCCTGCTTCACCAGCGTTCCCAGCTCCACCGTATAAACTGCCATCCGCACTCACCCCCTCTAACCCTAAAATATCCTGTCTGAATTTTACACTAATGTTAGTGCCGAACATACGGTTAATTTTATCCGCCGCCTGTTCACGAGCATTCAACATAACATAACGTTGCGCTTGTACACCGCCCAAATTAGACGTAATTTCATCTGAAACGAGCCGTTCACGCTTTTCTGTATTGGCATTTTCAATACCGAAAAATGTAAGCGCTTCATTCCAAATTTGACGCTTTAAGATGTTTAATTTATCTGCTACATACGGTGCGCCAGTAGTTAAGGCTTTAATGCTACCTAAATCAAGGTTCTTTGCACCAATAACCACAGGTGCGTTGCCCTCATATTTGCGGTAAATTTCTTCTACAGTGCGCTTTTGCTTTTCGTCTGTAAGAATTGCAATAGGCGTTTTCTGCGCGTTTACGTTTACATCAATGGCGCGCTCAATGGCAGTAATCCGTTCGGCGTAAAGCGAGATTGTTTGCATTGTTGGCGTATGCAGATAATTATTGAAGATTAGCACACTATCTTTATTTGTGCGCGCTGCTTGATAGCCATTTACTGCATAAGCCGTTCTGCGTGTTGGTATACGGTATACGTCAAGTTCTCCACCGATCATACACGTTAATGCAAGGTTGCCCATAATATCGTCATTAAAATAAAGGCAATAGCCCTTTTCGCATAGCGCCAGTTCAAGGAAACGTTCATCGACGGTTTCGGGCAGGTTCTCCCATTTGAACATATTGATAGCAAGTTCAAATAGACGGTTAAAATAATCGTTAAATGTGTTACGGTTAAGACGATCTGAATTGATGCTACGTATACACGGCTTTGATTTAAGAATGTTTTCTACTACTAATGGCATAGACGCTATTCCTCCTTAAATAAATCTTCAAAACAAAAGCGGAAGAAAATATAGTTAATTATTCTTTTTAACATTTTACCACCCCACTATACCAGTTGTTTCGTTTGCTTTTCCATAGTTACCCACATCAGAATCATGCCAAAATGTTATGCCGCGTGTTAATGCCGCCTTAATTGTAGACATCGCTTCAGCAGGAATTGAACCATTAACAAAAGGTTGCTGAACTTTTATATAATTAAATCTTTTTCGACTTTTCCTATTTGGTACTTTACTTTTATTAGTAGCATACCCGAAACGTGTCATAAAATCATCTGCGCGTTTAAGTGATTCAATATCAGCGCGCATTTCATAAACGGTTAAAGCGGGTCTATTATTTGCAAAAAATGCCGTACCTGTAGAGCCGATTCCATTAGAGGGGGTGTCTGGCGCATTTGCAGCATCATAAATTGATGCTCCGTTTTTTAATACGCCCATTCCACCACTAACTGCGGCGGCTGTAGCAGTTAAAGACGCGCCGCCTGTGGCTGGGGCAGCCGCTAAACCAGCTATTCCGAATATAAGTTTTGCTGCGGCGGAAATAGTGCTAATTGTAGCAGAACCGCCATTTTGCGCCCACCAACTATTGAACGTATTTTGTGACCATGAACACATGATAACTTGATCTTCTACAAGCGCAAAATTCCAATTTTCTTCCGTTGGTGTAACCCCTGTTGGGCTTTCATAATATGGAACAAATGTTGAAGAGGGTGGAATACTTCCTGCTTGATACCACTCAAATTTAAGTTCACCAATATTTATTTTTTCGGGTAACAGATGTAACTCTGAGCCGCTACCTGTTACGCACTTAAAAAAATTAAACTGTGAATTATAAATTTTATTATTTATTGGTTCATAATTTGGAATTATAGTAGTTGCTAACCCTGTATTTATTGTGCGTGACGTTGGGTAAGTATCGCCTCTGTTTTCATTTGTCATTGTGCGAGATGCGTATATTGCTATAACGTCGGCAGGGTCACTGTACCGTGTATAAATTTGAGAAATAGTTGCAGCGTCAAAAGCAGAGGCAACATAAAGCCCACTTAATACACCGCCAATATCAACCAAATTGGGGCTTTCTCCTGTGGGTGATTTTGTGGCAATAAGTGTATAAACAATATTTCGCCTTTCCTCGCCTAAATTTGTTTCATATTTTTGTACTTGCGTAAATTCCGTAATATCGACAGGTTCAGGAAGAATATTTTCAAAGGTATTATCGGTCGAACTATGCTCTCGCTCGACGTAACAAACTCCAGCTGTAAAATCAAATAACCATGTTTGAAAATAATCTATTTCATAAACAATTTCAGTGCATTCGGGACTAATATAATTTACCTGTTTAATAAAAGCATAAAACCATTTTGACCCGAAATTATTGTTTTGAAACATCATGTAGTTACAATTATACAAATTATCGGCTAAGTCGGGAACGCGGCAAGTTAATGGCGCGCGCGGTTTCGCAATAGAATTATTAACACGCTGATAACTTAAATTTGCGTATTTATGCATGGCTTTTGAGGAAAAATATGCAGCTTGCGCGGCCTTATCTGCAAAATCCATTGTGTCACTATATGTATCATCAAGCGGCACTTGTTCGCATAAATATACTTTTGTTTCGGGTCTATAATCTGCCATAGATTTCAACCTTTCTATTATAGTGGGCGGTTGCCCGCCCACATATAATTATTTTACTTTACGGTTACAGTCGCTGTGCCTGCCTTTGTTCCATCATAAACAGAGGTGGCAGTAATTGTCAGCGTCTCGTTTGTCTCGTCAGGCGCGACCATGAGTTTGCCCGTCCAGTCAATCTGCGACTTAGGCGTTTCCGCTCCCGTGATAGTCCATACAACGCCCTGCGGAATTACACTGCCAGTGCCAGCCACAACAGCAGCAAACTGCTGAACACCACCCTTTGCGACCTCTGCCGCGTTAGGCGTTACCGTTACGCCCGTAACAGTGTTAGTGTCAGTTGTGAACAGAATAGCATTAGCAAACGGAGAAGTCGAGAACGTACTCCACTTATGGTAGAAGTAGTTCCAATAGAGACCCTCGCTATTATAAATCTCCGTGAACTTAAGCATATTATCGAAAACCATAAACCAGTCAGCGTCAACAAGTGCGGCAACAGCCCCAGTAAGCGCGCCGAAATCATCAATCAATACGCGCTGCCCCATAAACTCTGCTTTATCCATATTAAATGCAGAGGCCAGTACCTCAACATCAATCTGTGCATCAAAAGCCGCATCAAGAATAAGAATCTGATTCGGTTTTTTGGTGAAGTTAGCAACGCCCATCGAATTATACTTATTATTCATAAATTCGATACGGTTGCTAACGCCCTTAATAGTTGCGACAATAGACTTTGCGTTTGCTGCCGTAATAGCGGGCACAGTTACGGGATAGAATCTGCCATTCTTTGCAGCGTCTTCAATCAGATTTTTCATGCAAAGATATTCGTCAAATTCTGCGCCACTATACATACTGTCAACAATGCGCGCAATAAGGTCAGTTACACCCTCAGCCGACAAAAACGCCTGTCTAAGCTGTTCATCAGAAATAGTTGCCTTATAAAAATTCTTGTAATTAAGTTTGTGAAATGCTGCTGCGACATCGGGAATTTCACGCTGAAAAACGGTCTTTTCCGCGACAATAGGGTCAAACGGATGTGCCTTTGCAATATTGACAAAAATTTCCTCAACCGTTTCGCCGTATTCCATGATGCCCTTTTTGAATCTGCGCAACGGATTTTCATAAAGTTTGGAAGTGATAATAACGCGTGCAATACGATTTACAAGCGCATTAAGAAATTCATTTTGCGTCGCCGTATACATGTTAATTGCAGCGCCAGTTTCGGCAATGTTTTCTCGCGTTGCCACGGGTACGCGTTCCTGATAACTAAGCGACGCACTGTTGCGAATTGCATTAAGAATATTTACACCATCGTGAATCAGTGCTTTACTTTTAGGAATAGTCGGCATTTTTTAATCCCCCTTAAAAATATCATCAAATGTTACTTCTTCGCCGTTGTCTTTTTCTTCAATTTTAATCGGTTTGTTATCCCCAGCGAAAAAAGTTTCTCGGTATTTTGTTACCATATTATTATAACTCTGCTCCCAAGTTTCGCCAGTTGGGCTATAAACTTGTTCGCGGCTAAATTCGGGTTCTGCATAACCCTCTTGAATTTCCCGCAGTGTTTCCATAATTTCGGTATTGTCGCCGCTAAGTTCGGAAATGCGGGTAATTTTTGCAGTAAGTTCTTCTCGTGTCATTTTTTACCTCTCAAATTTTCTGCCATATTATGCAGCAATTCGGGCAAATAGTCAACATCATTTGCATGTTTTTCCCAATACTGCGGTGACGAAATAATTTTTGCAGTTACAAGTTCTGCTACATCTTGCTTTATAGTGCTTTCATATGTTCCGATTTTATTAGGCACATGCAGCACCGTAAACGGTGAAATAGGTGTATTTCCTACGCGCACTTCAAAATGTAAGTGTGCGCCGAAAGAATATCCCGTATTTCCCATAATACCGATAATTTGCCCAGCCTTTACAGTATCGCCACGCTTTACTTTTCTTTCCTTTAAGTGGCAATAATAGTGCAAATTTCCTGTGACGGAATCTTTAATGCAAATATAATTCCCCCACTGCCAAGTAAGGTTAGATTTGTCTGTGATAATTCTTGATACAACGACTTTGCCGTTGCATACCGCTGTCACTTCGTCGCTGCCTATACCGACAATATCATAGCCATAATGGAAATTGTTGCCGTTAAAGTCGCGTTCACCATACGGCGAAGTAACCTTAATTTTATCACAGTTAAACGGAAAAATCATTTTTACTTTGCCCCCAGTCTTTCAATCAGCTTTTCAAGCGCAATAGTGTTATTATTTACAGTAGTTGTCAAATCCTTAATAACATTATCTCGACTTCGATTTTCTTCAATGCGCTGTTTTCGTTCCCACACAAAGTAAAAACCCATTGCAATTACACAAGCAATCGGAAAACCCACACTTGAAATAAGTGTTGTAAAAGCATTTACATCCATCTTTACCCCTTTCTACAGCGTCATTTTGATTATTTCAGCACAAATATTTTTAATATTTATACTTTCGAATCTAACAACGCCGATTTTATAATTTTTTATAAACTGCTCAACAAGTACAGATTTGTGCCCTTTTAGTAACATTGTGTTCGGGCTATGGTCTGCCATTGTTAAACAGTATATAGCTTTATTTGACGGGTCAATATCCTTTGAAACAAATTGCAAACCCGCCGTGTAATCAATCCATACACCATAGCTTTCACCCTTGTAAACCATTGTAAAGCAATATTTACTATTTTGCGTTTTCTTTTGCACAAAATTTTTATCATCCCGTAAAAAAGTATTATCTATTGCATAATTTGCATAAGGCGTGCCAGCTATAATATGCGCAAATCGCGTTTCCTTAACTGCTTTTGCATATTCGTCTGCGCGCACCACTTCTAACAAAATATCATCTTTTGCTATAATACTTTTACCGCCGTATGGTAATTTTAGATTAAAGTATATAAAATATGGATTCGTTATAGTTAATGCATTTGAGATAAAATAAACAGTAACATTTCTATTTCTTGCTATTGTCGAATAGCATTCAAGAAAATTCGTCACTTCATCGGGTAAATATTTATGAAAACCTGCGTCCAGTATAAATTCATCAAATATAATTGTTTTTACTTTTGGGAACGGTGTTGATTTTTCGATTTTAGCGGTAGACAAAGCAATAACAGTTCCTGCTTCTTCACCGTTTATGCATAACTTATTATGCTTTACAGCAAATTCGACATCGGGAAATTCGCCCTTAATATCATCGAAAAATTTATCCACTTTTTTCAATTCCTGCTTGAAGCGGCGTAAATATACAAATTGATTGCCGTTCCGCAAAAAATCCTTAATAACTTCTTTTTTACAGCCGTAGGTTTTACCAACGCCGCGCGCACCGATTATAAAATTAAATAGACAATTATATGATTTTGATTTGTTTATATCCCAATACATCATTTTTATAAAAATTAGGCGGGATTTCCTTTTCACACTGACTGCGTTATTTTGTACTTTCCCGCCTGTTTCATATTTTGGAAGTAATAAAAGTTTGTGCAATAGGTGCAACCCCGTCCCGATAGCGGCGGTTTCTTTCACCCGCTGCCCCGCTTCGGCTTGAACAATTAAACCTTTATCTTCCATATTCAGAATAGCATACTTTGTTCATTTTGTCAATACTTTTTTCTCAAAAATTTTAATACAGATATTTCTGTATCACCGTAATGTGTGCGGTGAATCACTTAATACAATACCGCCCTGTGTATGATTTATTTTTAGTTTACCGTCATATGATGTACCAGTATGAAAATTTTCCCATGTAACATATTGATAACAATTTTCGGGCATACCTGCGCATGTTATTTTTAACTTATTGTCAATATCTTCTATATAGCACTTTTGGCGCAAAAATCTTGCCTTTTCAAATGTGCTTTCATGTTTCCATGCACCCAACTTCGTGGAATCTATTTCCAAATCTTTGGGAATTTCTTCGCCCTCCAAATGCAAGCTATCTGTATCTGCATAAATAAATCTGTCATACACTTTTTGTGCACTTGTAATTGTTTTATAGCGCGCCCATGCCGTTATAAATACACCAACGGGGATATATATCGGCTTTCTGTCTTCTATTTCGCCAAGTCTATAGTGTATAATATCATCATCGCCTAAATAAGGATATTTGCTTTGCACTTTCGGATTCAATGCAAATTTACCGTATAAACTGTTTAACATTAGTTTTGCAATCGTTCTTAAACTGCCATTCTTTTCTATTGTAGCCTTTACTTTAACAGCATTCCATTTATCAATATAATCGGAAAATAAACCAAGCGTGCTCTTAAATTTCCAGCCGTCAATATATGTTATATCATATACTTCATAATGCTCAAAAAATAATTCCATATCAACGCTTGTTAAACTTAATGTTACATTTTCGCCGTTACTGCTAGTTACATATTCAGTGGGAACAAATGCTAAATTGTTTTTTAGCTGTATTGTTGGAATCATTCCATCTTTTAACTCAAATTGACAACTGAATTTTTGCACATACAAATTGTATACCCCGTCAAATTCATACTTTCCTTGAAAATAAATACCCTCGCCATATGGTAAACGGTTATAATACATCACCGACGGATAAAGACTATTTACATCCAGCACTATTCCGCGCCCAACATCTTTTTCCTTATACTTCGGGTTCAAATATGTAAACCCGCCCTTATATGCTTTCCTAATATCGCCATCATATGCGGGTATCGGAAACCATCGTTCAAAATTCTTCTTTCCTAAAATTTCTTTATAATTATTTAAAGCATTTGCGCCCGTCGTCATTTTTGTAAGATTCTGCAAAAATAACGCTTGCAATCCCTCTGCGACTATTGTTACATCGTTTTTAATATATTCCTTTTCTTCATCTGTTAAAACATGGTCTTCACTTCTATAAGCACTATAATCAATTTCTAATTTCTGCATTGGCAAATTAAAAGCCTTTGCAATTTGTGCAACAGAAAATGGTAACACTTTCAAACTATCCAATATGACGACACGCTTGTTTACGCGCTTGTTTTTCAAAAAGCAAATTTCAAGGCTATAAAATTGCCCTTTATCACTTATTAGTGTACAAAACTTTTTAGTGCCTAATTGTTTTTTGTCTTCAACATGTTCATAACCATGATGAAACAGCCAATAAATTATGAATTCCCCGTCAAACTTCAAATTATGGAAATATAAAGTAGGTGTTTCTTTTTCGTCATAACAAAATTGTAATAATTCATCAATTTTTGTACCCATCCGAATATTACCTATATTTCCGATTTCAACCGCTGCCCACGCCCAAACACGGCAATCGGTCAAATCAGTAGTAGTTTCAAAATCGGCTGAATACATCATAATTTTAACTTTCTTTTTCCAAATTTTCGATAATTAAATTTTCAATCTGCTTCGCTTCAATTGGGTCATATACAAAATCTATCTGCAAAAACGGATTATTATAATACATCGCAACAAGTTTTTCAGCGGGTATATTTCTAATTTTTTCAAGTAGAGGCGTTTGTTCACCAAATACATTTTTTAATGCTTGTAAATAATTTTCTTTATATTTCGCCTGCCTTGCTTTATCTTCTGTAAAATATTGCCGTTCAAGATTTTCTACGAATTTCTTAAACGACTTCGGCTGAATTTCTTCAATCGTATTTCTGCGCGGCTGCAAATTCATATCTTGTATAGCATGCATTGTTCCACGGAACGGCGACGGGTCATACTTTCGCATAGCTGCACGGCGTTTTGCGTTTATACTTCTGAATTGATTTTCTATCTGCTTTTTCTGCCATACAGTTATATTTACGCCTGTCTTTGTTGTATAGGGGGATTCTGCCCCTTTAACAAGGTATGATTTTAACTTTTTTACTTGTTTTCTATATACCGCACGGTCGCCCTCTTTTAGCATCTTTTTTAATTCCCTTAAATTTACTAATTCAGGCTGAATTTCTTTACCATATTTTTTAGACGCTCTACGAACTTTTGCATTAAAATTTCGCACTAATTTATTTATTTCGCTTTCATCCTGCGGTCGCCACCTAATTTTACTCATATCGCACCATCCTAAAAGATACATCGGAAATATTTTCTATTTCTCCATCGGGCAAAACAGCATAAAAACCATTGATTTCAATCCGTCTATAGGTATTCAAATCGCTTGCAAAAGTGCATGAACAACTTATTCCATATCGTGTAAATAATCTCTTCATCATTTCAATGCGGTTTTGTCGATATGTTTTTTCAAATCGTTCTTTTCGGATTCTTGTAGAAAAATAGAATTTTACACCTTGTTCGGTTTCGTAAATATAGGGGCTGTCTTTCAAATTGTAAAATTGTTTCATGTGAAACATCTCCTTTAATAAAATAGCGGGCGGCTTTCGCCGCCCGCTGAAAAATTTTACTTTGCGGCTGCTTTTGCGTCAATGTCAAATGTAAGCATAGACCGCGCACCGCGCGTAATCTGCCGCACGCGAATCGGAATCGGCGTTTCCCAAGTGGGTGCGCCGTAAATCTGAATCAGCTTTCTAAAAGCGCCATATACGCCCAAAGATACCGCCTGATACCCAACACCGTCTTTATCAATAGCGACAATGCGCGGACAAGTTTTAACTTCACCAGTGTCGGGGTTCGTACACTGCACACTTTCGATATACAAGTCCTTAATGTACAGCGTCATGTTAATGCAGTCACTAAGGCGCTTTTCAGGATTGTTCATAACTGCAAACAGTGCGGCCTTCTGCTCTGGCGTTTCAGCCTTAAAAGAAGTCCATAAATTAGCCGCGCTATTAAGATCGGCGATCATCTTCTCGCCCTCATCGTATACAACAAGATTCTTTTCCATAGTATTTTCCATTTTTCTTTACCTCTCTTTAGTTATTTTCGGATCCTGCTTTTTCAGCAATAGTAAGAAAATCAGCAAGACGAGCGCGATAAAGCCCGCTCACTGTTTCTTTACTCTTGATAACAAAATTTCCATTCTTATTAGTCTTTCTGCAAACCTTAATAATTTCTTCGTCACTTGCCTTTCCGTCAACCGCCACAACAAACTCAACGCCAGTCTTAATTTCGCCACCCTCGCAAAATACGGGAGCGACCGTTGCGGTCGTGGTCTCGATCGTTCTTGTGATGTACTTTTCCATATAAAACCTTTCTGCGGTTTAGGGTTTTCCGCTTCCCTTGATGTATTTAGTATAACATATCTTTTTCAATATGTCAATACTTTTTCGTAAATTTATCAAAAATTTTTTATTCAGATTTTTCTGTATTAAAAGTGGTTGGCAAGAAATGCTAAAACGATAATAAGCACAGCCATAAATACGATAAATAAGGCAAACGTTAATTCAAATGGAAACATCTTTTTTTACCCCCAATCTTACAAAAATTGTCTGTTCGTCTACACCCACCACTTCCAAAACTTCACGGCTAAACAACTCTGTGATATAAGGTCGGTTTTCGGCCTCATGTGAAAAAATCCCATACTCAAAGCGCTTTTTTCCAATTTTTACAACTAAAACACTATACCGTAAAACCCCATACAATTCTCGAAATAACATAATTATTCCTCCTCATACGCTAAATATTTCAACTGCCCGCCGCCCAAAAAAGATACCTTAAAACCATAGCATTCAGCAGTTTCAAACTTTTCAAACCCTTGGTCGTTTTTGAATATTTCGTAAGCGTCATAAAAATCCTTTTCACTTATGGAGTCAATTAAAGCTTTTGCATCTCCATTTTTTCCCATAAATTTAGCTAATTTGAAATACCTAACGTTTTTCATAATGTTTTTCCTATCACTTTATATAATTTTTTACAAACTTGCCCAAAAGTGCGGTATAATAATTTAGTTTAGCCTCCGCATCAATGCGTTTCACCGCATATTTATAAGCAGCGGCATTATAAAGCAAACATGTGTTAGCATCTGCGAGTGCGGTAACTTTTGGTAACCTATAACCAGTTACCAAACACGAATTATAGTTAATGTAATACACATCATAATTCCATCCATATTTTCCAGCATTATAGCCGCATTTTCTATCAGCCGCCCCTTTTAACAAATATTGTAAATTGCCGTAAGGTACACCAATAATATTTTCAAATCGGTCTAAATCTGCTTTTGTCATAAATTTCTCCATTTTATTTACCTCTTATACAAATTTATAATTTCGCAACGCAGATAATTTTTTCCTAATCCGTTCGGCTTTTACGCGTTCGCCTCTAAAATCATAAAAATACATTTTTTCAACAGCTTTTGCATATTCCCCTTTTGCCTCATCGCTCATCGCGTCTCCGCTATAGGTAATAATGCCAATCTTTTTCCAGTTAATTCTCTCTAATTTCATTTACATTCAACCTCTATATTACTAATTTTGAATTTACTCCCTATAGTGGCTGTTTCGAGAAAAACAGCTATTTTTCTCATAAAATACCACAAACTTTCATACTCAAATCTTCGCATTAAACAATAACACTTTAACATGACCTCATCGGCGCAAACTGCACTCGCCGAAAATGTCATATCCTCTTTCGCGCTATTTCCCACATAAAACTTCACCGAATATTTCATTTTCTATCCCTTTCTAGCCTGTCTCATCAGTGCGCGGCGGCCACCCCTACGCAGACGGGCAAACGCCCGTTTCGACTTTAACCGAGATTTGAGTTGTTAATCTTTTCTAAAATATCTAAAATTTCCTGCTTGTAAATCTGTTCATTTTTACCCGTACACAAATAGCTTTCTTTCTTTAATATTTCCCTCAAAATTTCCCACTGTCTAAAAGTAAATTTCATGCCTATTCTATCCTCTCTGAGGTTATCGGGTTTTCCTCTTCCCTTGTGATTATATTATAGCATATCCTATAGCATTTGTCAAGCATTTTTTTAAAAAATTCAGAAATTTTTAAGAAAAATATAATATAGAAAATGGATAGATATTGAATAAAAATGGTATAACGACAGCGCTTCATCACTTCAC
>ERZ1026884.1072-NODE-1072-length-15782-cov-3.567241_pt1 | contig 15782 bp, 15 predicted proteins | sample MGYA00380172_ERZ1026884 | MGnify/ENA primary metagenome ERZ1026884 (study PRJEB33269, sample SAMEA4719808) | human gut metagenome | biome: human-associated habitat; feature: organic feature; material: feces | place: Cameroon | collected 2013-10 ... | reverse complement strand
AAAACGGGAAATATAGCGCAGCCGTTGCCGGCGTAAGCCGGCTTACGGATGCGGCATACCCCTCGCGGGTACATATAGTATTCCGACCTTCCCGATACCTCGATTGGACGAAAAATCTCTCGCTCACAGCTCTTGTCGATTCCAGCAGAGTTTCCCTTGCAAGGAGGGATTCCATGCTGCTTTTCAAGCCGGACTACTATGACCGCTTCCGCTGCATCGCCGGGAAATGCCCGGACAGCTGCTGCAAGGAATGGGAGGTGGAGATAGACGACGCTTCCGCCCGGTTCTACCACGCCCTGCCCGGCGCACTGGGCGACCGCCTTCGGGAGGTGATGCGCACCGCCGACGGAAAGACGTCTATGTCCATCATCGACGGACGCTGTCCCATGTGGCGCAGTGACGGACTGTGCCGGATTCAGGCGGAACTGGGAGAAAGCGCCCTGTGCGAAACCTGCCGGACGTTCCCCCGCCTGACCCATGATTACGGGGATTTTGCCGAGCTGGGGCTGGAGCTGAGCTGCCCGGAAGCCGCGAAGCTGATTCTGAATGCACCGCACGTCCCGTTGACGGCGGAGACTCACCCCGGCGACGGGGCGCCGGGGTATGACGCGGAAGCCATGGCTTCGCTGAGGGCTTCCCGGGAAAGTATGCTGTCCATTTTGTCGGACGAATCCCGCAGCGTCGGAGAATCTCTGGCGTTGGGGCTGCTTTACGGCTGTCAGGCACAGTCAGAGCTGGACGGCGGGGAGAAAAGCCCCTTCGACGCCGGGGCGGCGCTGGAAACCGCCGCGGCATTGGCAAAGCCGGGAAATCCCGCGGAGGTTCTGGACTTTTTTCTGGGGCTTGAGTTGCTGACACCCCAGTGGGAGACCATGCTCCGTCACCCCGACCCCAGTGGCTGGACGCCGCAGCACCGGGCGCTGGCTCGGTATCTGACCCAGCGGTACTGGCTTCAGGCGGTCTCCGACTACGACCTCTACTGCCGCGTAAAGTTCATTCTGATCTCCTGCCTGCTGGTCAGGCTGGTAGGCGGCGACATTTTTTCCACGGCGCAGCTCTATTCCAAGGAAATCGAAAACGACACGGACAACGTGGAAGCCATCCTGGACGCCGCCTACGCAAACCCGGCCTTCACCGACGACAAGCTGCTGGGGATGCTGCTGGAAGCAGATTAAAATACGCTTCCATATAACGGAAACATTGGGGTCAGGCTCGTTGCCTGACCCCAATGTTCATGAAACAAGGGCAGCACCGCACAATTCGGCAAAAAGACGGCTGAGACTCGCAGACGCAATTGTGCGGTGCTGCCCAAGACATTATTCCCCCAGCAGGTAATCTGCGTATTTTTCTGCCATGGCGCGCCAGTTTTTTAGGGATTGACCCATGTCTGCGCCGCAGGATTCCCGGTACAGCGCCCAGACGAACCAATAATAGGCAATGATGGCCGTGTAGGCCATGTAGTGGAAGCGACCGGATGCGTTGTATCCGCTTCCCAGGTACTCCCTGATGAACCGTTCCGCGTCGGAGAAATCGTACATGGCATCTACAATATAGTAGCCAACGTCAATTCCGGGGTCGGAAAAGCCCGCGTACTCCCAGTCGATGAGATATACGTCCCCGTCCGGCAGGAGCATCCAGTTGGGACGGTAGGTGTCGCCGTGGCAGAAGCATTTTTCCACCCCGTCGCCCAGCGTCATCTGATAGAGCTTGCCGATTTTTCCTTTCAGCCCCTCGTGGGCGGCAAAGCAGTGGGGGTCTTTCTCTGTCAGCAGCTTCTGCATGTTCAGAGCGTCCTCCCAGGGGCACATACCGTAATCTACCTTCACGTCCGAAGCGTGGAGCCTCCGCAGGACGGACAGCACCTTTTTAGAGTCGGCGAAGCTGTCGTAGTCCGGCTCCCGGAATTGGGGGACAAATTTGGAGATTTTCCATCCCTCGTTGACATCGGCGTAGATATATGTCGGGTCGATGCCCAGCTGCTTTGCCTTTATGAGAGAGGTCTTCTCGTTCCGGCGGTTGATGATGCTGTCGGTGCCGTCCCCCGGGTGGCGGTAGATGTAGTCCACGCCGTCAATTTTGAAAAGGAAGGACGTGTTGGTCATGCCCTCGCTGACGTTCCGGAAGTCTGCAATGTCTTCTTCGTCGCAGCGGAATACCAGCTTGATGTTGCGGATAATGCCGCTGTGGGTGTGGCTCAGGTATTGGGTGTCGAATTGGCGAAGCTCCTCGAAATAGTCGAACTCGAAGATCGTGCCGGGGGCGTATTCCTTATAATACATGGGCGGCAGCCGGGAAAGGTAGTCCTTCACCAGCCACTCCCAGAAGCAGGCGTGATAGCGGCCAACCTCCCGGTCGGCTTCTGCCAGGGCGAGGAAGGCGTCGGAGAATGCTTCCCGCCAGAAGGAATGCCCCAGCAGCACGCGCCCCGCGTCCCGGTTTTCTGCCATCCGGATGATTTTTCCGTCGCCGTCCGTGTCCACGTACAGTTCGTTCACGGCTTCGCTGACGGAAAGACCGGCGTAAAAGGTCTGGTACTCAAAACGGTTGAAGGGATTTTCCACAAAATAGCTGTCGCTGACGCAGACGTAGGTGTTTTTCAGCTCGTTTCGGGCGAGGTACAGGCTTTCGATGTTGTTCTTGATGTTGAATGCGTCGTTGATGACGAATTTGACGCCGTACTTCTCCTTCAGATAGAAGAACATTTCCTTTTTGTAGCCCAGAACCACCGTGATGTCGTCGATTCCGGCGGCCTTCAGCTGCTGGATCTGACGCTCGATCAGCCGTTCTCCCTTGACCTCGAACAGGCCCTTTGGCTGCTCTAAGGAGAGGGGGATGAATCGGGTGGAGGCGCCCGCCGCCAGAATGACCGCGTTGTCCACCCGGTAGGGTTCCAGCGCCCCGAGACCCGCCTCAGTCAACGCGCCGGTGTCCCGGGCAATCAGCCCCGCGTCCGTCAGGGCGTTGATGGCGGCCTGATCGTCCAGTGCGTGGGTGCGGCTGATGTCCGACGTGCAGCCGCCGCGACCCTGTCTGCCGTTATACAGGTCGTTGAGGATGTAAAATTCGTGTTTTGTCATAGGGACCCGCCTTTACGCCTTGTTCCGGGAGGTCAGCCCCCGGAGCATCATGGGGAGAATATTTTCCCGACAGCTTTCGTAGGGCTTTCCGCTTAAGTACAGCCCCTCCACCCGAAGACAGCTGAGCTTGTCCTTGGGGACGGTGTACGGGTTTTCCGTCAGCACCGCCATGTCCGCGATTTTCCCGGCTTCCAGACTGCCCCGCTCCTGTTCGTCGAAGGCCGCCCAGACGCCGTTGTAGGTACACATCCGCAGGGCGTCCTGAACGGAGACCGCCTGACCGGCGTTGCCGTTGTTCACCGCCCTGTCTATCCAGGCAATGGGGTCTGGGGTGGTGCAGGGGGCGTCGGAACCGAAGGAAACCACGATGCCGTTGTCCCGGAACGTTCGGATGGGGTTCAGCTTTTCCAGACGATCGTGACCCAGAATGCGTTCCAGGTAATCGTCCGGCTCCTGCTTCCAGCCGATGAACGCGCTCTGCATGGGCATCTGGATATGATAGTCCCGGCAAACCGCAATGCCCTCCGGGGTGGGCAGGCAGTCGTGGATAATGCCGTGGCGGTGGTCGTCTCTGGGATAGTCGTCCAGCGCCGCTTTCAGCGCCCGGCAGGCCTGATCGAACGCTTTGTCGCCGATGGCGTGCAGCTCAATTTGCAGCCCCGCCCGGTTGGCTTCCTTGCAGAAATCCATGACCTTCCGGTCGTCGTAATACAGCACGCCCTCGCCGCCAAACTCGTCGGCGTAGGGGGCATTCAGCGCCGCGTCGTGGGAGCCGAAGCAGCCGTCCAGGGCGCAGGCGAAGCAGCCGCCGATGCGGGGAAGGTGCCGGCCGGTGGCCGTTTTCACCTTCATGCTCTGGGGGAAGACGCGAATCTGAAACCCGTTTTTCAGCCCCTTGGCAAAGAGCGTTTCCAGGGTGATGTCCAGATCTCCCGCAAAGCCCACGCCGCTGACGGTGTGGACGCAGCCAATGCCCCGGCTGGCCTGAAAATCCACCGCCGATTGCATATTATAAATCAGCTCGAGGATGGACAGGGAATTGGTCAGCGCGTTGGAAAAGGCGAAAAACGCCTCCTGATTCATTTCCCCCGTGTCCGGGTGGTAGCCCCGAAGGTGCTTTACCTTGCTTTCCATGGCGCTCAGAAGCCTGGAGTTGACGATACAGGCATGGCCGTCGTATTTTACCACCATGATCTCCTTGTCGGGACACACGGCGTCCAGCTCCTGACGGCTGATGAGCCGCCCCTCCTTCACGCAGTAGGGGGACGCGCCGAAGGCGATCAGCGTCTTTTTCGGGGACTGCGCGGCGAACCGCTTCACCATCTCCATGATCTCGGCGTTGGACGCCGCGTCCATGACGTTCAGCCCTGCGTGGAAGGTGGAGAAGGACGCGAAGTGCTGGTGGGTGTCCACGAAGGCGGGAATGAGGGCTTTTTTCCCCAGGGAAATATACTCGGCGGCGCGGTACTGCCCGGGCAGGTCATTTCCCACATATACGATTTTTCCACCGTCTTCTACGAGATAGCGGACGACGTCGTTATTTTGATTGACCGTCAGGATATGGCCTTCGTAGCATTTCATAGCGTTCCCTCCCTGTCCGGCGCAGCCCGGTAGGTGGGGTCCAGCTGCGCAAGCTCGTAGTAATTGTCGATCTCCATGATATCCGACTTCCGGCACTGGCGGATTTCCACGGCGTAGCGCTCCTTCCGGAGTACCAGGGGGATGAATTCCCAGAAGTAGTCCTTCCCGCCGTCTTCCCCATAGACCTGCCGGAAATCCTCCCGCAGGCGGGCACTGTCCGCTTGCGTCCAGTAGGAGATGCCGTAGTAGTTGTAGCAGAAGGTGTTGCCCTTTTGGTAGTTGACGATGTGACCGTTTCCGTCCATCTGGAAGCACCAGTCGTCGGTTTCCAGAGAATATGCGCCGAGGATGTTGCTGGCGTATTGATATTTGGTGATGATCTGGGGATTGGTGATGTATAAATCCGCCTCGCACAGGTAGCAGCCGTCCAGCTTATTAAGCCCCGCCATGACGGAGGAAATGTTGTTGGTCTTACTGTAAATGTCGTTGTCAACCAGAGTCAGGAAGGGGTACTTTTCCAGCAGCGCGTCAAAGCACTCCTTCCGGTAGCCCCGTACCACGGTGATATCCCGAATTCCCACCGCCGTCAGGGCGTCCAGCAAGGTTTCCAGAATGGGCACGCCGTTCACCGTCACCAGAGGCTTGGGACGGTCGGCGGTGGCGGGCATCATCCGGGAGCCAAACCCGGCGGCGAGAATGATGGCGCTTTTCACCCGGTAAGGCTCCAGCGCGGCGAGACCCGTTTCCGTGACGGCGAGGGTGTCCCCGTCCCGGGCAATCCGGTTTTCCGCCGCCAGCCGCTCCAGGCACCGGGAGATTTCCCCGCCGGAGATCGTCAGCGCATCCGACAGCGCCCGCAGGGAATATTGCCCCGCCCCGTTCCGCTCCAGGTGGGAAAGTACCTCAAATTCATATCGCGTCATGGTTTTTCGTTCCTTTCTGCCGAAGCGGCGTCGTTATCTCCTCCTCACTATACTACACGCCCGGAAGAAAATCAACCTTGGGGAAAATGCACTGCGGCGGCGGAGAGGAAACTCTCTCCGCCGCCGCTTCGCTATTTTGGTTTACAGCCCGAACTGAATCGCACAGAAGGCTGCGTAAATGCACAGCAGAACAATGCCCTGCCAGCGGTGGAGCTTCCTGGTGGTCAGCGCCGGAACGGTCAGCAACGCCATGACGACGATCATCAGCGGCATGTCCAGAATCAGGGAGGAATTGATGCCGAGGATGGTCTTGCCCACCGGTACCTCAAACGGCGCTAGGGTGACGGACACGCCGGAAACCAGCACCAGATTGAACAGGTTCGCGCCGATGATATTGCCGATGGACAGCGAGCCGTGACCCTTCACCAGGGAGGTGATGGCCGTGACCAGCTCAGGCAGGCTGGTGCCGAGAGCGACGAAGGTCAGAGCAATGACCGTCTCCGGCACGCCCAGCTCCTTGGCGATGATGGTGCCGTTGTCCACCAGCAGGTTTGCGCCCACGGCAATGACCGCCGCGCCAACCACCAGGAGCAGCAGCTCCTTCCACAGAGGGACGGATGTGCCGTCCTCGTGGGGTTCCTCGTCCTGGGGAGCGGGGGTTTTGATGCCCTGACGGACGGTGACAACCATGTAGAAGACAAACATCGCCAGCAGCACGATGCCCAGCGGCCGGGTAAATTCCCCCATCCCGTAGGCAGCGAAGCAATAGACGGCGGCGGCGACGAAGAAGAAAATCACCGGCTTCTTCATGGACTGCACATCCACGGGGGCGGGACGGACGGCCAGGGTGATGGCGGCAATGAGGGATGTATTGCAGATGACGGAGCCGATGGCATTGCCGTAGGCCATGGCGCCCTGGCCGTTCAGTGCGCCGGTGGCGGATACCATCACCTCCGGCAATGTGGTGCCGACGGACACCACGGTGGCGCCCACGATGATCTCGGGGATATGGAACCGCCGGGCAAGGCCGGTGGCGCCGTCCACGAACCAATCGCCGCCCTTGATGAGCAGCACGAGGCCGACTGCGAACAATAATACGGGTACAAGCATAATGACTCTCCTTTTCGTTTTTGGGGATTTTTCCCGAATCATAATGGTATATCCGAAGGACGGCCGGAAAGCTCCGGCTCGGAGTTTCCCAAAAAGAAAAACCTGCCCATATCCGAACGGATATGTCAGGTCTGAAAACGGACAGATCATGCATAACCGAAAGGACGGATATACATGAGTCTGGCAAATTAAAGCAAGCCAGGCTTTCGCCGTACTGTTGACTTGCTGCGCGGCGAAAGCCGTGCTTGCTACTCCCCCATATGTTATTACATTCATTACGTAAGGGAATTATACCACCTTTTGCCGGGAAGTCAAGATGCCCCGGCGAAATCTTCCGGAAAAAGTTTCTCCGTCGCCCGGCAAGGCGGGGATACTCCCAAAATAATGGGAAAAGTGTGTAATTCGTCTATTTATATCGATATAGTTGGAGCTTTATACAAAATTTTTGTCAAAATTGACAGATTCCCTGTGGACAAATGGCTATGGATGAAGTAGAATAGGGGGCGTACAGTGCGGTATGTGTGTGCCGCGAAATTTGAAAGAGGTGAAGTAATATGGCGTTTTCTTTTTTCGGCGGGGTTCACCCCAAAGAAAATAAGTGGTATGCCTGCGACAAGGAGACTCAGGTTTTCCCTGAGCCGGATATCGTAGTGATCCCCATGTCCCAGCATATCGGCGCCCCCTGCAACCCCCTCGTGAAGAAGGGCGACCCGGTGACCGTGGGTCAGAAGATCGGTGATAATCAGGGACTGTGCGTGCCTGTCCACGCTTCCGTCTCCGGTACGGTCAAGGCTGTGGAAATGCGCGCCCACACCAGCGGCACCACCGTGATGAGCGTGGTGATCGAGAATGACCACCTGGATACCCTGTGTGAGGACATCAAGCCCCGCACTCAGGAAGCGGTGGACGCCCTCAGCCCGGAGGAGCTGATCGGCATCATCCGCGAGGGCGGCATCGTGGGCATGGGCGGCGCGACCTTCCCCACCCACGTCAAGCTATCCGGCGGCATCGGCAAGGTGGACACCGTCATCATCAACGCAGGCGAGTGTGAGCCTTACATAACGGCTGACGACCGGCTGTGCCGGGAGCATCCCGCGGAGCTGATGAAGGGTCTGAAGATCATTATGAAGATCTTCGGCCTGACGCAGGGACACATTGCCATCGAGGACAACAAGCCCGAGGCCATTCAGGCGCTGAAGGAGCATCAGCTGGACGGCGTCGTGCTGGATGTGCTGCCTGCCAAGTACCCCCAGGGCGCTGAAAAGCAGCTGATCTACGCCGTCACCGGCCGGGAAGTTCCCTCCGGCGGTCTGCCCGCCGCGGTGGGCTGCGCGGTGTTCAACGCCGCGACTACCCGCGCCATCCACGATGTGGTGTATGACGGTATGCCTCTTATCAAGCGGATTGTTACCGTCTCCGGCGACATCCTCATGGAGCCGAAGAACCTGCTGGTTCCCATCGGCACCAGCTTTAACGACCTGATCGACGCCTGCGGCCATTCCGAGAATCCCTATAAGGTTCTCTCCGGCGGCCCCATGATGGGCGTGGCGCAGTACGACTTGAACGTTCCCACCATCAAGGGCGTCAACGCCGTTACCGTGCTGGGCAAGAAGAACAACTTCTTCGTGGAGGAGCCTCACTGCCTGCGCTGCGGCAAGTGCATTGAGGTCTGCCCCATGCATCTGATGCCCGTTCTCATGTATCAGGCCACCCAGGACGGCGATGTGGACGGCATGAAGTCCGTGAACCTGCTGGACTGCATCGAGTGCGGCTGCTGCGCCTACACCTGCCCCGCCAGCGTGCCGCTGGTGCTGGGCTTCCGTGCCGGCAAGCAGATGATCCGCAACGCTGCCGCCCGGGAAAAGGCCAAGGCTTAAGGAGGTGGAGATCAAATGGCACAGATGAAATACTTTTATGAGCTGACGATTTCCAGCTCGCCCCACGCCCATTCCCCCGTCACCACCCAGACCATCATGCGGGACGTGCTGATCGCCCTGATCCCCGCAATGCTGGGTTCCATTTATTTCTTCGGCTTCCGGTCGCTGCTGGTGACCCTGGTCAGCGCCGCCGCCTGCGTGTTCTTTGAGTGGGGCTTCTGCAAGATAAGGAAGCTGCACTGCAAGACCTATGACCTGTCCGCCGTCGTCACCGGCGTGCTGCTGGCCTTCGTCTGTCCCGTGACCATTCCCTACTGGACGATCATTCTGGGCGACTTCTTTGCAATCGTATTGGTGAAGATGCTCTTCGGCGGTCTGGGCAAGAACATTGTCAACCCCGCCCTTGCCGGACGTGCCTTCCTGTTCAGCTGGCCGGTTCTCATGAGCAACTGGGTCAAGGTCGGCTTTGACAATGCCGCCGGGCTGCTGTCCACCGCCGACGCCGTCACGGCGGCGACCCCCATGTCCGCCATGCACCAGGGCGCGCTGCCGGAGGAATCCATCCTGGACATGTTCCTGGGCAACATCGGCGGCTGCATTGGCGAGACCTCCGCGCTGCTGCTGATCATCGGCTTTCTTTACCTGCTGTACCGCAAGGTCATCACCGCCCGGATCCCCCTGGCCTACATCGGCACCGTGGCGATTCTGGCGTTCCTGTTCCCCCAGGGCAATGACCGCATTGCCTGGATGGCCGCCCAGGTGTTCGGCGGCGGATTGATGCTGGGCGCCATCTTCATGGCCACCGACTACGTGACCTCCCCGCTGACCAAGCTGGGGCAGATCGTCTACGGCATCGGCTGCGGCATCATCACCATTCTGATCCGCTACTTCGGCGGCTACAGCGAGGGCGTGACCTATGCCATCCTGTGCATGAACGCCTGCTCGGTGCTGCTGGATAAGATCGGGCGCCCCGTGAAGTTCGGCGCACCCAAGAAGGAGGCGGCAAAGAAATGAAAACCGAATCCACTGTGAAATATGTTCTTCGCATTGCCCTGACCCTGCTGGCCATCACCGCCGTGGTGGCCGTGATCCTCGCCGCGGTCAACTCCGTTACCGCGCCCCGCATCGCGGCGCAGAACGAGCAGAAGACCCAGGCCGCCATCGAGGCCGTGCTTCCCGGCGGCGGGCAGGAAGTGACCTTCACCGACGACACCGGCCTGGTCACCGCCGCCTACAAGGGCGATAATGGCTGCGCCGTTCAGGTGACCCCCGCCGGCTTTAACGGCGCCGTTACCATGATGGTCGGCGTGGACAACAACGGCAAGGTCACCGGCATTTCCATCATCTCCCACACGGAAACCGCCGGCCTGGGCGCTACCGCCGCCGCCGATACGGACGCGGGCAGAGCCTTCCGCGACCAGTTCATCGGTATGAGCGGCACCGTGTCCGTTGCCAAGGACGGCGGTGAGGTGGACGCCCTCACCGGCGCCACCATCACGTCCCGCGCAGTCTGCAAAGGCGTCAACGCCGCGCTGGCCTGCGCCGCCAATCTGGGTTAAGGAGGCTGCGTCATGGATTTCAAAAAGCAATTTAAGGAAGGCCTGCTGACCAAGAACCCGGTTCTGGTGCAGCTGCTGGGCATGTGTTCCACCCTGGCCATCACCACCAGCCTGTTCAACGGCATCGGCATGGGTCTGGCGGTCACCGTCATTCTCATCTGCTCCAACGTTCTGATCTCCGCCCTGCGGAAGGTCATTCCCAACCAGATCCGCATTGCGGCCTACATCACCATCGTGGCGGGCTTCGTCACTGTGGTCGATCTGTCCATTCAGGCGTTTCTGCCCGCCCTGTCCCAGAGCCTGGGCGTGTTCATCCCGCTGATCGTTGTGAACTGCATCGTTCTCGGCCGGGCGGAGGCCTTCGCCTCCAAGAACGGCGTCCTGGCCTCCGCCGTGGACGGCCTGTGCCAGGGCATCGGCTACACCCTGGCGCTGATTACCGTCTGCGTCATCCGGGAGCTGCTGGGCAGCGGCACCTTCGGCGGCGGCATCCTCAACGGCGGCGAGGGCATCCGCATCATCCCCGCTCCGTATCCCGCCATGCAGATGGTCATGCCTGTGGGCGGCTTCCTCGTGCTGGGCTGTGTCATTGCCGCGTCCCAGTGGCTTGTCAAGCATCTGGAAATGAAGAATAAGAAGAAGGAGGCGGCGAAATAATGCAAGCGATTCTCGGGATTATTCTCAGCGCCATTCTCAGTGAGAACTTCATTCTGGTCAAGTTCTACGGCATCTGCCCCTTCATGGGCGTGTCCAAGAAGATCGACACCGCTCTGGGCATGGGCATGGCCGTTACCTTCGTTATGGCGATCGCCTCTGCCGCATGCTATGCGGTCAACGTGCTGCTGGTGAAGCTGAGCCTGGACTACATGCAGACCGTCGCCTTCATTCTGGTCATCGCCGCCATCGTGCAGGTGGTGGAGATGTTCCTGAAGAAGAGCGTTCCCGCGCTGTACAAGGCGCTGGGCGTGTACCTGCCCCTGATCACCACCAACTGCGCCGTTCTGGGCGTGGTGCTGGTCAACGTGCAGAAGGGCTACAACTTCCTGCTCAGCGTGGTCAACGGCGCTGCCGGCGGCCTGGGCTTTACCGTGGCAATCGTGCTGTTCGCTTCCGTCCGGGAGCGGGTGAACCGTGCCGACTGCCCCGCGTGCTTCAAGGGCTTCCCCATCGCGCTGATTTCCGCCGGACTGCTGGCGCTTGCCTTCATGGGCTTCTCCGGCCTGAAGGTTTTCTAAGGAGGGCGAAGAAATGGAAATTGTGATTGCGATTGCGATTCTCGGCGGTCTGGGACTGGTGTTCGGCCTGGTGCTGGCTGCTGCGTCCAAGATTTTCTATGTGGAATCCGACCCCCGGCTGGATCAGCTGAACGAGTGTCTTCCCGGCGCAAACTGCGGCGGCTGCGGCTATGCCGGCTGCGGCGCTTACGCCGAAGCCGTTCTCAAGGGCGAAGCGCCCATCGGAAAATGCGCCTCCGGCGGCAACGAAGCGGCGCAGGCCATGGCGGCCATCATGGGCGTCAAGGCGGAAGCCGTTACCCGCAAGGTTGCACTGGTACGGTGCTCCGGCGAGAAGATCTACGACGCGGACGGCAATCTGACCAAGGGCGCGAAGATCAAGGGCAACTACGAGGGTCTGAAGGACTGTCTGGCCGCCTCCAAAATCGGCGGCAACGGCCCCGTGTCCTGCAAGTTCGGCTGCCTGGGCTACGGCACCTGCGTCAAGGCCTGTAAATACGGCGCCATGAAGGTCATCAACGGCGTTGCCCATGTGGACGAAGATCTGTGCGTCGGCTGCATGGCCTGCGCCAGCGTATGCCCCCGTCACCTGATCGTCCCCGTGGAGCCTGACCGGAACGTGGTCATTGCCTGTGCGTCTCTGGCCAAGGGCGCTGTCACCACCCGGGGCTGTACCGTGGGCTGCATCGGCTGCGGCCTGTGCAAGAAGATCTGTCCCAAGGACGCCATCACCGTGGAAAAGAACCTGGCGCGTATCGACTATACCAAGTGCGACAACTGCGGCCTGTGCGCCACGGTCTGCCCCAAGAAGCTCATCAAGGACTCCAACGTGGAAAACCTTGGCGAGCCGAAGCCTGTTATGCAGCAGGCGTAACCCTCCCGCAAATTGTGTGGCAGACCTCTGCGGAGGTCTGCCGCAAGCTTTATGGAAAAGGGCGGAGCCGTGCGGACGGCCGCGGCGGACTGCCCCCTTTTTTGAATGGGCGGGTACGCTTGCGAATATAATAGAACCGGCCGGTTTTGGGGAATACAGCCCCGCATTTTCCATGCAGAAGTGGGTGCTGACCCGTTTCTACTGCCGGTAGAGTGGGGGATTCTACTGTAGGTAGGAAAGATACGGCTGTTTTCTTCCCGGGGGGCGTGGCGTTTTCCCGGGAATATGTGTTACAATGAGATCAAGAATCGGACGATACCGTTTCCCTATCATTTTCAGGAGTGTGAACCTCATGCCTAACTACAATATTGTGACCGATTCCTGCTGCGACCTGCGGCCGGAAACGTATGAGCAGCTGAATTTGACCGTCGTTCCTCTGAGCATGGAATTCCGCGGCCAGGTTCGCGAGGATAGAAGCGACGACAGCATCAAGGAAGTTTACGCAGCTCTGCGCGCCGGTGAGAGCGCCCAGACCGCCGCGGTCAACCCGGATCGTTGGCTGAACGCCATGGAGCCCCACCTGGCAGCGGGCAGAGACGTGCTGGTGATGGCCTTTTCTTCCGGCCTGTCCACCACCTATCAGTCTGCCGTCATCGCGGCGGAGGAGCTGCGGGAAAAGTATCCGGAGCGGACGATTTATGTAGTTGACACCCTCTGCGCCTCCCGTGGCGAGGGACTGCTGGTGTGGTACGCCTGCAAGAAGCGGGATGAGGGTATGACCCTGGACGAGCTGCATACCTGGGTGGAGGACACGAAGCTCCATCTGTGCCACTGGTTCACCGTGGACGACCTGATGTATCTGAAGCGGGGCGGCCGCATCAGCGCTGCAACTGCCATTGTGGGTACCATGCTGAAGGTAAAGCCTGTGCTTCACGTGGACAATGAGGGACATCTGATCAACATGTTCAAGGTGCGCGGCCGCAAGGCGTCTCTGGAGGCCATCGCCGACAAGTTGGGCGAGCTGGGCGGAAATTACGACAACAGCACGGTGTTCCTCTGCCACGGCGACTGCATCGAGGACGCCAAGTACGTGGAGAACATTCTGAAAACCAAGTGCGGCGTCAAGGAAGTGCTGATCAACTACACCGGCGCAGTCATCGGTTCCCACTCCGGCCCCGGCACCATGGCGGTCTTTTTCCTGGGCGATCACCGGTAACGGAAAATCATTTCATACTGCATCCGCCCCGGCTTCCCATCGTGTAGCCGGGGCGGTTTTCGTGATTTGGGAAATCGGAACTTCCAACAAAAACCAGCCGGAGAAAACGTCGATTTTCAGGAAATTCCCGTGGAAAATTGATATTGACATTGCACAAAAATCGATATAGAATGTTGTGCAAAAAGCAAAAAATGAGGTGACAAACTTGGCTGATGTGCATACGAAGGATCTGACAACCGGATCGCCGATGAAGCTGATTCTTTCCTTTATGCTGCCGCTGGTTTTCGGGCTTTTGTTTCAGCAGGTTTATAGCATGGTGGACACCATTGTGGTGGGAAAATTCCTGGGCGTGGACGCGCTGGCGGGAGTCGGCTCCACCGGCTCCATTACGTTTCTGGTGCTGGGGCAACGGCGTGTGCGCCGGGTTCGCCATTCCCGTGGCGCAGAAATTCGGACAGCGGGATTTTGACGGGCTGCGCCGGTTCGTCGGCAATATGATCTGGCTCAGCTGCGTCATCGCCGCGGCGGTGACGCTGGTAACGACGCTGCTATGCCGCCAGATTCTCCTCTGGATGGACACCCCGGCGGATACGTTTTCCTTTGCCTACGACTATATTTTCGTGATTTTCCTGGGCATTCCCGCGACCATGCTGTACAATCTTCTGTCGGGCATCCTCCGGTCGCTGGGAGATTCCAAAACGCCCCTGGTCTTCCTGATCATGTGCAGCCTTCTGAATGTGGTGCTGGACATCGTGTTTATTCTGACGCTGAATATGGGCGTCGCGGGGGCGGGCTGGGCGACGCTGCTGAGCCAGCTGATTTCCGGCGTGCTGTGCCTGTATTTCATCGCGAAGAAATTCCCGATTCTCCATTTGAAGCGGGACGATCTGCGGCTGCGGAAAATCTATGTCCGGAAGCTGCTGAATATGGGCTTGCCCATGGGCTTGCAGTATTCCATCACCGCCATCGGCAGCATTCTGCTGCAAACGGCGGTCAACGGCCTGGGCGCGACCGCCATGGCGGCCATCGCGGCGGGCAGCCGGGTGAGTATGCTCCTCGTCTGTCCCTTCGACGCCATGGGAACCACCGCCGCTACCTACGCCGGACAAAATCTGGGCGCGGGGAAGCTGGACCGGATTCACCAGGGGGTCAAGGACTGCACGGTACTGGGCATTATCATCTCCGCTGCGATTTTTGTGATCACCTGGTTTGGCGGCAGCGCCATGACCACGCTGTTCCTGGATACGGCGGACGGGGCGAGCGTCGACACGGTGGTGCCGATGGGACAGCAGTTTCTGCTGATCAACGCGGCGTTTGCCATCCCGCTGCTGTTCGTCAATCTGCTCCGCTTTACCATTCAGGGGTTGGGCTATTCGGAGTTTGCGGTGTTCGCCGGGGTGTTCGAGATGGTCGCCCGGGGGGCTTTCGGACTTTGTCTGGTGCCGGTGCTGGGATATACGGCGGCGTGCTTTGCCAGCCCCGCGGCGTGGGTTATGGCGGACGTGTTCCTGTTCCCCGCCTATTTCCACTGCATGAAAAAGCAGGGGTATTCCTTCAAGCCGGAAAAGGTCAGTGTGGCAACAGAATAAACCATTCCCAAAAGCAATGGCAGGCCTCCGCTGAGAGGCCTGCCATTTTGTGCATTTATTGCTCTTGAAGCCGGTCGATTTCCTTGGCAATGGTGCAGTTGCTTTGGTAGACGCAGCTGCCATAGCAGCAGTCCGTTTCGGTGACTGCGCCACCCTCCAGGATAACCTCCACCATGCGGCTCCCGTCCAGCTGACGGCAGTAGCCGGATACGAATTTTTCCGTCTCCACGTTATCCCTCCACGATGCAGAAGCCCTTGGGCGCCAGCGTCAGCCAATCCGGGGCTACGGTTTGCAGATTGTGTCCCAAGAGGATTTTCCCGGCAGGGATATCCCAGGGGTCGCCGCAGCGGTTGCAGTAGATTTTCAGCACGCTGTCGCCGTAGCGCCGGGTGAAGCCGATCCGGCGATCCTCCGCCTGGAAGAATTGAATGTCGCCTAAGCGCAGGGCATCGCAATTCTTTCGCAGCTGCCCAAGACGCCGGAAGTGCGCCAGAAGCTCCGGATCCTCCCGACCCCAGGGATAGGTGCGGCGGTTGAAGGGGTCGCGGTAGCCCTCCATCCCGGCTTCGTCGGCGTAGTACAGGCTGGGACTGCCCGGCAGGGTGTATTGCAGGAAGGAGGCCATCAGCAGCCGCTCCGTGGCCACAGGCAGCTGGTTCCGGGACAGGCGGCGCCTGGCCTTTTCCTCCCGGGAGCCGTCAAAATCGTCCACCAGGGCGGTGAGAATGCGGGGGGTGTCG
>ERZ1026884.1071-NODE-1071-length-15783-cov-3.166709_pt1 | contig 15783 bp, 14 predicted proteins | sample MGYA00380172_ERZ1026884 | MGnify/ENA primary metagenome ERZ1026884 (study PRJEB33269, sample SAMEA4719808) | human gut metagenome | biome: human-associated habitat; feature: organic feature; material: feces | place: Cameroon | collected 2013-10 ... | reverse complement strand
AGGTTCTATTGTATCGAATTTTTTTATAACCGTATTTATTGGTGATATTTTACCTGAAATATTTTCTATTTTTAATTTATAATTAGAATCTATATCATCACCTGTGTCTTGTTGAACTGTGGTATTTAAATAGCCAACAGTTTGAGTTCCTGAACACCCCATGCAGATACAGGCTATCAGAAATACACACCCAACAAGTTTTTTCATGATTTCTCCTCCCGAAAGCAAGAATGCCTCCTGCATAACACAGGAGGCATTCGCCTGTACAGGTCAGCGGATGCGCCGCCTGTTTGTGCTGTTTTTCCGGCAGCCTGGCTCAACGTCTTTGGCGCCGTTCCCGCTGCTCATCGCCTATCCAGCGGCAGGCCACGGCCAGCACGTCCAAAAGTTCGTTCTTGCGCCGGGCCTCGTCGCCCTTGTTCATCTCGTCCACCACCTCGCCCATCTCGCCCAGCAGGGCCGCCAGCGCGCCGTGGTTGCCGGGCGCGTGCGCCGGCCACGGGTGTTTGGCCCGTGCATGCTCAAGCCGGTGCGCCAGCTGCTGGATGAGCTCCTTGCCGACGCGGAAATCCCCGTTGCCCAGGATCTCGCAGCAGCGCCGGTGCCCCGGGATGCGGGGAAAAGATGTCGTGGTCATAAACGGGCCTCCTGTTCATCTACGGCCTTGCGGGCACCATTTCTCAATGTTGACTGGTAAAATTCAATGAAAGCGTCCGTATAGTCGTCGTGATCTTGATACATCCCAGTGCAATTCAGAGCAACGTTCAACCAGCATCTTGTGGCATCACAACTTGTTTCACCATTCACGTCAGTATCCTGATTACACTCAATGACAGAGGACGTAACGTCACAATCCCTCGGACAAAGCTCATGTTCATGTTCCATCGCCGCGGCAAGCCAGATGGCAACATCCATTATCCGCAATGATTCCTTGCTCATCAGTTCCACACGTTCGGCCACAGCCTGCCAGTCGCTGCCGGGAGGCAGGCCTACGACCTTACGGACAATATCCAGACAGGTGAGCAGGTATCCCTCCCCGTTGACACCATCCACGGACAGGCGCTGGTTTTCCAGCACAAGCCGCTCATTCTCCGCCCGCAGCCGCAGGATTTCCTCGATGTCTGCCCGCACAACGTCGGGGGAGCTGGCGGCAATGTGGTGTGCTGTCGCCGTCGCTGTGCAGTCTTCCATCGTCAAAATCCGTTCATTGAAAGCATCGCGGATGCAAAGGTCACGAGGGACAGCAGGATCAACCATCCACAGTGTGCTTTCTCCTTTCGGTGTCGCCTTCCCGGCAATCTCCAGCCGCTCGCGCAGGGCGGCCTCGCTGCGGTCATCTTGCTTGCTCATGCTTTCCTCTCCTTCCTTTCCTTTTGCTCGTTGATCTCCCACAAAACCTGCCATCCCAGATCGGTCAGCGTATGACCGGCCGACCAGGAATGCTTCACAAGCCCCATGCGGCTGAGCACGGCCACAGACTGCCGGTGATACCCATTTTTCGGCTGCTTGCCGGCCGCGATGTCCTCCAGCCAGTCGCGTTGCCGTGGCGAAAGGTGGACGGTGATGGTGACGTCCATGTCAGGCTTCCTCCACGCTCTTGATGCTCAGGCCCAGCAGGGCCATGAGACAGGACGCGTTCCGGCACCGGTGATAGCGCACACGCGGCCGGGCCTGCCGCTGGCCGCTGCTGATGGTGTGCAGGCGCTGCCCGCAAAGCGGACAGCGCGCCGTGCCGTCTTCCCAGGGCACGCCCGTGGCCGCCAGATGCCGGGCGGCCATCACGGCTTTGGCCATACTCATGCCTCACCCCCTTCGTCATGCCCGGCCAGCGCCTGCAGGCTGGGCGCCCACTGCCAGTGCTCCAGGGCCAGATGCCCCACCAGGCAGTCCAGATAGTGATTGGCCCGCACCCGGTGCCAGACCTCCACGCCGCGCTTGTCCTTTTCCAGCCGCTCGGAAGCGATCTGGCGCAGATAGTCCTGCGTGGTGCCGGCGTGGAAGGTGATGGGCTCTTCCTCGGCGCCCTCGGCCAGCCGCCAGAAGGCCAGCCGTTTGAAAGCGCCGCCGTTGATGAGATGCAGGGCCAGCCCGTGGGGCAGACGGCGGCCGCGGGCGTCCATCTCCGTGCCTGTGACGCGGATCAGCACGCCCGGCGTCTCGCGGCTCATGCCCTTGGTGCCGAACATGACGCCGGGCCGCAGGCCGCGCAGCCAGCTGTAGGCCTGGACGGTGCGGCTGTCCTCGCTGCGCTCGTGCACGGTGCCGCCGGTGTCCAGGGCCCCGCGCCAGACGCGCCACTGGCTTCCGTCCGCCTTGCGCCACACGGCGTCGAAAACCACGCTCTCCAGATCCGCGAAGCTGGTCACGCGGCCGTAATCCAGGATGTGCAGGCGCTCCGGCCCGGCAGGACCCAGACCGTGGGCGGCCACGCTGTAGAAAAAGTGGTCCATCTGCATGTCCGCCGAAAAGGTCAGGGCCACGGCCCAGTCCGGCACCATGCCGGGCGGCAGGGCGGCATCGATGCGCCGCGCCAAGGCTTCGTCGTCCGTCTCCAGCTGCACGAATTTGTAGGGCTTGGCGCAGACGTTGTTGTCAAAAAGCTGCATGCGGCGCGGGTCCCGCCTGGCTTCGAACCACTTGGCCAGCACTTCCGAAAGGCTCACCAGCGGGCTCTCCCACTGGCGCAGATGGAAGGCCAGGATGGTGGCGTCTTCCATGTCGCCCGTGGTGGACACCCAGCGGCCGTTCTGGATGGCCAGGTTGCGGAAGGCGTCGTTCCACAGGTTACCGCACTCCGGGCAACGATAGCGTCCCAGCTTCTCCTGCCGTATCCGGCGCGGATCAGTGCTGCCGTCGATGGCCTCTATGCGGTCATGCTCCATGCGGACGTGGTACTGGCACACGGGGCAACGGGCCTCATACACGCACCAGGCCTGCGCTTCGGCCCGGGCCGCGTTCCAGATGCTGCTCTGGTCCTCGCTGCCCTTGGGACGGCACACGCGGATGATCTTGCTTTTCTGCAGCTCATCGTAGGCCGTCGTGCGCTCCTCCATGATCTGGGCAGCGCCGGGGTCCGCGAAGGCGTCTTCTTCCTCGATAAGCACCAGCGGCATGGATTCCGCACGCATGGAGCTGTCAGAGCCGGACCACATGCCCAGCACGGACGCACCGCCCTGCAGGCTGATGAAAAAGTTGTTGAGGCTGTCCTTGCCGCGCAGCAGACGCCGCAGATCGGGGATGATCTGGAACCACGAGGCCAGACGGCCGGTGAAATACTTGCGCACCGCCTCGATGTCCGGCATTCCGATGCCCCAGTTGTCCGTCCAGCGGGAGAGCGCGGAAAAAAAGCAACCGTCAGCCAATGTGGACTTGCCCACCTGTGACGGCGCGATGATGAGGATCTTGCGCACATGCCGACGGTCGAAGGCATCCATGATACCCCTGGCGTAAGGCGTCACACGAAAATTCCAGAGCTGGCCCTTGTACGGGCCACTGACTATGCGCAAGTTTTTGGCCGCCCATTCCGCCGTGCTGATACGCGGCCGGGCACGAAAAACATCCAGCTCCCCGGACCGGAAAAGGATGGGTGCCGCGCTACTCATGGGCACCTCCTTCCTCCATCTTCTGCCACGCGGCCTGCATATCTTCCGTCCACCAGCGGCCAGTGGCGTAGCTATCCAGCAGCTCTTCCACGGCCCCGGCAAAGAAGATACCGAACTGCGGCGCACGGGAGAGCAAGAAATCCTGGATGAGAACCTGCGCCCGCTGCCGGTCTTCCTCTTCCGCAAAGCCCAGGCGCTCGGCCAGTTGCCGCGCCAGCTTGGGCGTGTCTCCGAACACGGCCGCCACGTCCTGACCGCGCTCATGACCAAAGCGCTCCAGCCCCAAACGGAAAGCACGAGCGCGGGCTGCCAGTTCGTCCTCGATGATCTCCGTCCGCGTATAGAGGCCCTGCGCCTTGTGCAGCTCCATCTCCTGCTTCTTGGCCTGAATCTCCAGCAGACGGCTCTGCTGGCGCAGTTTTTCCTCGGCCACGCTTCCCAGAGGCCCGATGCCCTGTTCCTCGGCTGACAGCGATGGTGCGTCCGCATCCGGGCTGCTATCCACACGCGGGACAAGAAAGGCCCGCGCCCATTGCTCCACGGTACGCACGGTCCAGCCGCCGCCGCGCCGCTCCACCAGCTCCCGCCGTTCGCAGGCCTTCTGGATACGGTAGTAGGTCACCCGGTACCGTTCGGAAAGATGATCCTGTATCTGTTTCAGATTCGTGAAGATGCCCTCGTTCATGCGCGTGCCTCCCGGCGCAGCAGACGGTTGATGTGATGGCCATTGCGGCGAAAAAACAGGAACAGCGCGGCAACGCGGGACAAGGGCGGCGTCTTCACCAGCCGGAAATCATCGCCGTCCGGTTCTACCTCGATGCCGTGGGCATCCATGCAGGCAGACAGATCGTCCAGATCAGGATAGATTACATGCAGGGGCCACAGCTCCCTGTCCGTGCCGGCCGGCTGCCTGGCGGCTTGCTGGCGCCGCAGGCTTTCCTCCAGCTCCAGGGCGCGCAGGATATCCGCCTTGCGGGTGCGTATCATCTCCGAGACATCTGCCTGATACGTCGAATCCAGCCCGGAAATCCCCCGTACACGCAATTTCTCACCATCGGCTATAAGGGATAGTCCCAAATCTCGAAAATGCCGCAGAAGGTCACGAGGAGCCATTTCGCCACACATCAGAAAACCTCCTCGTCGACGGACTCGGCCACCGCGGCCTTTTGCCTAGCCAGTACCGCCGCCTCCGCACGGTCCCGGATATAGCCGGGCAGACCGGCCAGCGCCCAGGCGCTCAGGCTGTATTTTCCCACCATGTCGGCAGGATCCTTGCCGAAACAGGCGGGCACGGGCCAGCGGATGGCCTGCGGATAGGTCACGTCCCAGCCGAAGCGCTCCGGGTCGAAGCTCCAGGCGGCGCGCCCCCCGGCGGCATCGGTATCCAGGGCGCACAGGATGCAGTCCGAGGCCCGCAGCAGGGCGTGGGCCTCGGTATCGGGCGGCATGGCGGCGCTGCCCGTACCCATGGCGCCCAGACCGTAGGGCCCCAGCTCCTGCCACAGCAGCATGGCGTCCCTCTCCGTCTCCACGATGATCCACGTCCGGCATTTCTGCCGGTCGCCGAAAACGGCGTAGCCCGTGCCGCCGCCCACCACGGCCTTGTACTTGGGTTCATCGGGGCCCGGATGCTCCAGCCGCACCTTGACGCGCTGGAGCGCCCCGTCCGCGCCGAACACCGGGAACACGAAGCCGGCGGGCAGGTGGATGCAACGCTCGCGGCCATTCTTATTCTCATCGTAGGGCAGGCCCCAGGCCGTGTATTTGACGAACTGGTCCTTGTCGTTCCAGCCGATCCTGCAGGCCGCTGCCGTGGCCGGGGTGATGCCCCAGACCGCCAGACGTTCATGATGCGCCGCCGTGAGCTGGTTCGCGCAGCGCTTCACCCACTTCGTGGCGCCGTCCTGCCAGCTGGCCTCCGGGGCGATGCTTTCGCGCGCCTGGAAAACGCGGGGCGTACGCGGGCGGTCCACATCGCCGCCGCGCTTGCCGCCGCCCTTGTGCTCCGGGGCGTATTTTTCAAAAAAGCCCTTGATGGCCTCCAGGCTGCCTTCCGGCAGGCCCATCCTGACGGCGTAGATGTCCACTAGATCCCCGTGATGCTGGCAGCCGTAACAGACCGCGCTGTCCAGCTCCGGGTCGTACCAGCAGGCGCCGGGCGTCTCCTCCTTGTGCCACGGGCAATGAATGCCCAGCTTGCGGCCGGAAGTCCTCCCGGTCAGCTCCACCAGATCACGTAAAATATTTTCACAACGGGCTGGGCCCAGATCTTTCACAAGTGCCATGTTGCAATCCCCTGCAATGCAAGCTAGCGTTTTTTTGCCAATTTACATATTATTTCAAATAGTTGAATCGTTTTTTGTGTTTTTTGCATTTTTCCGCGCAAAACTCTCTATATAGAGAGTCCCCTCTTTATCCCTTTTACTGATTATATTTTTCCTTATACGCGTACGGGAAAATGCAAAAAAAGCATAAAATGCAAATAAGAGCTTGATTTCACCGTTTTTTTTAAATCGTAACCGCTAGCGGGGACTGCAATCACCGCTAGCTTTTTCCGGCCTGCTACTCCTTGTTGATCCATTCCTGGTTCAGCTCCAGCCCCTCAAAGACGATGCTGGGGCGTCGGTGCACCACTTTGATCCCCTGACGCCGCTGAAGATCCAGAGAAAAGCTCTTGGCGGCCATAAGAGCTTTTTCAGGGATGCAGGCTTCATCCATGCACCAGCGCCGGAACGCCTTGTACAGAGCACCGGATTTTGACCTCCGTTCCTTCCCATAGATGCAGCAATTCTCCAGGAACTGCCCGATGTAGTCGTTTTCCGTGAAGTAGTCGGCCGTCTCCTGCTTGATGAAATCAGGCGGCCTGTAGCCCTGGTTTCGGAAGAAAAAGACCGAACAGCGGATGAGCCATGACAGGATGGCCGGATAAGCTTCAGCCTGGAGCCGTTCCAGCTCCAGTTTGGGGAGCGCCGCATAGCAATGCTCCCCAGGATCGGCTTGTTCGGGCGTGACGAACTGGGCCCGGAAGGGGATGATCTTGAGACGCTGTACGAAGCCGGGGTCATAGCCGGACATGGTGGGGACGTCGTTCGTGTGCAGCCAGAGCTTGACGGATGACTTGATGATCTTGGAATTGGCGTACATGCCGCGGGCACGGATGCTGTCGCCACCGGTGATGGCCTTGATCCGCTCCATGCTGAAACGGGCTTTCTTCCCGGCCTCGCTGGCCACGCCCATCCGCAGGCCGTCCAGGACCATGAGCTCCGGGTCCGGGCCGTCATTGCGGCCGCTTTTATCCTTTTCCAACAGGACGGAAACGGCGATGGTGTCGCCGTACGTACCAAAGGCCTTCAGGATGGTATTGAACGTGACGCTCTTGCCGTTATTGGCCAGCGGCCCAAGGGCGACATAGCAGTCCTTGTTGACCAGCAGACCGTTGATGCTTGCCCCGATGGCCCATTCAAAGTACTCGCGCAGTTCGCCATTCTGGCAAAAGACCTTGTTCAAATGATCGTCCCACCAGGCGCTGTGAGCGTGCAGCCCCTGATACGGGAAAGGGCTGCCCTTGGTCATGTAGAGTTTGGGATCCGGCTTGAGCAGACGCCCTGTCTCCAGGTCGATGACGCCGTTGGCGCACGGCAACAGCGTGGGATGCTGGTCGAACTCCGCCCCGGTACGCCCCAGGCTGTATTTTCCCATTGCGGCCATGCGCAGCACATCACCGCTGCGCCGCACCCCGCGAAGGGCCCGTGCACGGTCTGCCGTGGTCTTTTTGGCCGCGGCCCCTTTTTTGCGCAAAGCAGCATATTCGTCGGCCAGTCCTGTCTTGACCGCTTTCAGCTTCTCTTGCTCCTCAAGGGGGGCATCTTCGCTTTTCGCCCGGAGACAAGCGTCCTCTGCGGCGCCCAGCTCCACTTTTTTGGCCTCAGCCCGTTCATCCCAGTAACGCTTGCGCTCGATGCCCGTGAGTTCATAGACGTCGGCCATAGCCACGACCGCCCGCTGAGATTCCTTCAGGCTGTCCTCGCTCCAGAGCACGCCATCAAAAACACGCCATATCCCCAGGCTGTGGTCATACAGGAATTCGTGGCCATGGAGGTGCTGGAACAGCTCCGCATCCCCGGCTTCATTGCGGTCGATAGCGGCAAAGACTTCCTTGGCTTCCGGCTTCTCGATGTCCCGCTTTTCCTGCTTGAAGTTCTCCCATAGCGTCAGCGGTAATGCCGGGCCTGACCTGTCGGCGTCCAAGCGGCTGTTACGGAGGATCGCCTCACACCAGGCCGCATGGCGTTCTGCCTCCACCTGGACGCCCAAGTAGGAACGCAACTCTTCTTCCGTACGCGGCACGGGCTGGCGCAAAGCCAATGCCCTGGCTTCATCCATGGTCGCAGGACCAAAGGGGGCTTGCACATCTTTGCGATCGGCGCTTTTGTCCCGCCCGTCCCCCTTATGACGCACGTTGACTGGCGGCGTAGTCGCAATATGGTCGCAAGAGGTCGCAGGCGTGGTGATTAATCTCTTTTCCACGTATCACCTCTCAGCACTTCACGTCCCAAGACGAACCTGTTTTCAAATTTTCAATTTTCCCGACAGATTTCATGTGCCAAAATGCCGGGCCTGTGATGACCCCTATGCTAAGGGGGTCTGGGAAGGACCCATGACTAGAGACCCCGCACAGATGCATTGTGCAGGCTTGATTTAAAAGAAAGGAGAAAGAGGAGGGGGGAGGGAAGGCGGACTGTCGCTGTCTACTACTACCCGGAACGCAGAACGCGCGCAGGATGGTCGCAAGATGGTCACAAAACGCAAAAAAGCACGCTACCGTCCTAAGCGGTAACGTGCTGATTTTCCTTGGCGCGCCCGGCGCGATTCGAACGCACGGCCTTTGGCTCCGGAGGCCAACGCTCTATCCGACTGAGCTACGGGCGCACACGTGTCTTTCTAGGCAAAGGGCGTGCCGCTGTCAAGCCCTGCCCCTGCCAGCTTCGGGGCGCATCCCGCCTCAGTCCCGAAAATGGTCCGTGCCTCTCTTCCGGGCGCGACGCCGCCCGGCATCACGGCAGGCCTGCTTCTTTTCGTGACAGTCTCCTAGTCTTGCGCTATACTTTCTTTCCCCATTTTGGGGCGCCCCCCAACAAGGAGAACGATCATGAGCCAGATCCTCTGGTACGGCCATTCGGCCTTCAATATCAGTTGTGACGACAAGCATGTCGTCGTGGACCCCTTCCTGACGCCCGCTTCCGGTACCACGGCCGAGACCATCGGCCCGGTGGACGTGGTGCTGGTCACCCATGACCATGCCGACCATGTGGGCGATGCCGTGGCCATCTGCAAGAACACCGGCGCCATGCTGGGCGCCATCGTGGGCACGGCCCAGAAGCTGGAGGCCGCCGGTGTGCCCTCGGCCCAGCTGCTCAACTACATCGGCTTCAACATGGGCGGTACCGTGGCCCACGCGGGCTTCGAATTCACCATGACCCAGGCGTATCACTCCAGCGAGTCGGGCTCCCCGGCGGGCTACATCATCCGCACGCCTGACGGCAAGCACATCTACCATGCGGGCGATACCTGCATCTTCGCGGGCATGGAACTGTGGGGCCGCCTCTACCCCATCGACGTGGCCCTGCTGCCCATGGGCGGCGTCTTCACCATGGACGCCCGCCAGGCGGCCCTGGCCTGCAAGCTGCTGGGCTGCAAACAGGTCATCCCCATGCACTGGGGCACCTTCCCGGTGCTGGCCCAGGATACGGAAGCCTTCAAGGCCGAACTGGCCCGCGTGGCTCCCGGCTGTACCTGCATCGACCTGCTGCCCGGCCAGTCCGTGCAGATCTAGCGTTTTGTGGGGGAGCCATCCCGCGCATCAGCGATGTCTCCTCCTCCGAACGCTTCCCGACCCATCAGCCAAAAAGCCCTTCCTGCCATGGCAGGAAGGGCTTTTCGCTTTTCTCAAAAAACGGGAGTCGGGCCAATCCCTTAAACAGGGTATCGGCCCCACCCGGACATATCGCTTTTTACTTTTTCTCGTCGTCGCTCTTGCCGCGGGCCTTGTCCAGCAGCTCGCCCGCCTGCTGGCCCAGCTCACCGGCTTTGCCGCGAGCTTCCTGCAGCAGTTCCCCGGCCTTCTGGCGGGCACCGTCCACCACTTCACCGCTCTGACGGCGCAGCTCTTCGGCCTTTTGACGGGCTTCCTCCATCATCTCGTCGGCCTGGCCGCGCAGGGAGCCCATCTTTTCCCGGGCCTCGTCCAGAAGCTCGCCCGCCTGCTGGCCCAGTTCGCCCGCCTTGCCGCGGGCCTTGTCCACCATCTCGCCACTCTGGCGACGCAGTTCACCGGCTTTCTGGCGCGCTTCTTCCATCATCTCGCCGGCCTTGCCGCGAGCTTCGTCCAGCAGTTCCCCGGCCTTCTGGCGGGCCTCGCCCACCACTTCGCCGCTCTGGCGGCGCAGCTCACCGGCTTTCTGACGGGCTTCCTCCATCATCTCTCCGGCCTGGCCGCGCAGGGAGTCCATCTTTTCCCGGGCCTCGTCCAGAAGCTCGCCCGCCTGCTGGCCCAGGGCCTGGGCACGGGTGGGCGCGGCAGCGGGCTGGTCCGGCGTGGGCAGCAGACGATCCTCGTCCCCCTGTCCCTGGGCCACGCGCGCGGCCTCCTCGTCACGCAGGATGCGGCGCAGCACCTTGCCGATGAGGCTCTTGGGCAGTTCCTCGCGGAACTCGAAGAACTTGGGCACCTTGTAGTTGGCCAGACGCGCCCGGCAATGGGCCGTCAGCTCGGCCGTGGTCAGGGTCTCGCCGGGACGGGGCACCACATAGGCCTTGAGCACTTCACCGCGGGTGGGATGCTTGACGCCCACGGCCACGGCCTCGGCCACTTTGGGGTGCTCGTACAGGACCTCGTCCACTTCGCGGGGGTAGACGTTGTAACCGCCCACGATGACCAGATCCTTCTTGCGATCCACGATATAATAGTAGCCATCTTCGTCGTAGTAGGCGATGTCGCCGGTATGCAGCCAGCCGTCGGTCAGGGTGGCGGCCGTCTCTTCGGGACGGTTCCAGTAGCCCTGCATGACCTGCGGGCCGCGCACCAGCATCTCGCCCTCCTCATTGGGGCCCAGGACATGGTTGCTGTCGTTGATGTCCACGATGCGGATCTCGGTATGCGGGAAGGCCACGCCGATGGAGCCTTCCTTCTGCGGGCCGTCCAGCGGGTTGGCCGTGACGCAGGGCGAGGCCTCGGTCAGGCCGAAACCTTCGGTGATGCTGGCGTGGGTCATGCTCACCCAGCGGCGCAGGGCCTCGGTGGGGAACGGCGCCGAACCGGAGACGCAGATCTCGATACAAGTGAGGTCGTATTTCTTGATGTCCTTCTGCTGCATGAGCGACATGTAGACCGAAGGCGCGCCCACGAAGAAGGTGGGACGGAAGCGGGCGATGGTCCGCAGCAGGTCGGCGGGCGTGTAGCGCGGCACCGGGATGGTGGTGGCCGCCAGGGCCGTGGGCAGGATGATGTTGCCCACTAGGCCGAAGACATGGAAGAAAGGCATGATGCTCAGGAAGGACATGGGCTTGCAGTTTTCCCAGTCCATATGGAGGATGGCCAGCAGCTGCTGCATCTGGGCCGAGATGCAGGCATGGCCCAGCATGGCGCCCTTGGGCTGGCCGGAGGTGCCGCCCGTGTACTGGAGCAGGGCCAGGGCGTCACCGGGGTCCTCGTCGGTGGGCACGCTGAAGCGGCCGCGGACCTTGATGAAATCTTTCCAGCGCAGCACTTCCTGCCCGTAGGGCACCTGCGGCACCTGGCCCTGACGGCGGGCCTTGATGCGATACAGCCAGTTGAGCGGGAAGGCCAGACCGTCCGAGATGTTCGTGACCACGGTCAGGCGCAGGGGCAGACGGTCGCGCAGGGGCTCCAGCTTGGCCCAGAGCAGGTCCAGGGTCACCAGCACCTCGGCCCCGGCATCATTGAAATGATGCAGCAGCTCCTTTTCCATATAGAGCGGGTTGGTCATCACGGCCACGGCCCCGGCCTTCATGATGCCCCAAAAGGCGATGACGGTCTGCGGGATGTTGGGCAGCATGACGGCCACCCGCCGGCCGGGCTTGACGCCGCGCAGGCGCAGGGCCTCGGCAAAGCGTTCCGCCGCTTCGTGCAGACGGCTGTAGGTCATCTGGAAATTCTGGAAACGGATGGCCAGACGGTTGCCGTGCGTCCTGGCGGCCCTGTCCAGCAACGAGGCCAGATGCATGGGCCGGATGACGCATTCCGTGTCCTCGTGACCCGCAAAATGCCGCCACCAGCCGGGGCGTTGACCGTCGTCCAGGATATTTTCCATGGCGCCGTCCAGGGGGCGGGCCGTTTCCGTCTGCGAAGGGGTAGTCATGCGCTGCTCCAGATGCATGCTGCAAGGGTTGGGCGCGGCCTCACGGCACACGCGTTGTCATCCCCCGGCCCGGAGACCGGGGGCCGTCATCAGAAGGGGCGCCGAAGCGCCCCTGTCGAACACTATCGAGAAAAGGATCAGGCCAGGGCGGTCAGGTCGTAGGTGCTGCTCTCCACGATGTCGCCCTGCACCAGCGCGCCGGGGGCCACGCCCAGGCCGCTCACATAGGTGATGCCGTCCACCTCGGGCGCCTGGAACCAGACGCGGCCCACATGCAGGCCCGGCCATTCGTCATGCGGCGCATCCACCAGCACCGGCATGGTCTGGCCCACCGCTTCCTGCAACTGCTGCTCGCTGATCTCGGCCTGGATCTCCATGAGCGCGGCGCGGCGTTCCTCGCGCACTTCCATGGGCACCTGGTCGGGCATGGCCGCCGCGGGCGTGCCTTCCTCGGCCTGATAGGCGAAGACGCCCAGGTGGCGGAAGCGCGTCTCTTCCACAAAGCGGCACAGGGCCTGGAAATGCTCCTCGGTCTCGCCGGGATAGCCCACGATGAAGGTGGTGCGCAGGGCGGCCTCGGGCAGGGCCTCGCGCACGCGGTCCACCACGCGGCGGGGATCATTGGCGAAGGGGCGGCCCATGCGGGTCAGCACCTCGGGATGGGCGTGCTGCAGGGGGATGTCGAAGTACGGCAGCAGCTGCGGCCCGGCCTCGCGCATGTAGCGCAGCAGTTCGGGCGTGACGCCGCTGGGATAAAGGTAGAGCAGGCGCAGCCAGGTCAGGCGGTCCAGGGGCAGCAGCTCGTCCAGCAGGTGGGGCAGGCTTTGGGGCGTGTCGAAGTCGCTGCCCCACGAGGTCAGGTCCTGGGCCACCAGGACCAGTTCGCGCACCCCGCCGGCCAGCAGGCCGCGGGCCTCCTCGCGCAGGTCGGCCGCAGGCACGGAGCGCAGCGGGCCCCGGATGGACGGGATGGTGCAGAAGGCGCACTTGTGGCGGCAGCCTTCGCCCACCTTGAGCCAGGCATAGGACGGGCCCGTGGAGAGCAGGCGGCCCGGCGCGGCGGGAGCCGCGGGCAGGCCCAGGGCCTCGCGCACCATGGCGGGCCAGTTTTCCAGATCGCCGGTGGGCAGCCACAGGTCCACCTCGGGCAGGTCGGCGGCCAGATCCTTGACGCCGTAGCGCCCCACCATACAGCCGGCCACGGCCAGCAGGGGGCGGCGCTTGCAGCGGCCCAGACGCTCCACGGCATCGAGGATGGAGCGGATGGACTCGCGTACGGCAGGCTCGATGAAGCCGCAGGTATTGATGAAGACCAGACGTGCCCGGCCCATGTGTTCCACGCTGTGCACGGGCATGCCCAGCGAGCCCAGCAGATGCTCGGTATCCACACGGTTCTTGGGACAGCCCAGGCTCAGGGACCACACCGGCAAAGAGCCGGACACACGGGCGCGCGTCAGGGGCGCGGCCGCTCCGGCTGCGGAAGAAAAGGAATGGACAGTCATGGAGATAGCCTATCCGTCTCTGTTTTTTTTGTCATCACAAATTGCGCGATATGGTTGCGCAGGCAACGGGATAGGCTGTATCCGGCGGCAGAGGCGCCGCCGTGCGGGACCGCCCCGAGAAACGGGGCGGAACGGGAAGATGTCGGGCTAGAAGGCGTGGACGCGCCACGGCAGGGCCAAAAAGCGCAGGCTGTTGGGCTGGATGACCAGCAGGCGTTCCCGCTGCACGTCGGCGCTGCGGGTCACGAAGCTTTCGCGCGGGATCAGCGTCACGGCTTCGTCCTCGTGGCTGCAGTCGAAAAGATGCAGCAGGTCCCCGTCCATGCGGTCGGCGCAGGTCCAGTGCCGGTTCATGGGCGGCGTCTCGGGCGTCAGGTGCCGCAAAAAGCGGAACAGGATGCAGCGGCCCTCGCCCGGTGCCAGCCACTCGCGGCAGGCTTCCCACAGGGCGTCGGGCGAAACGGCCTCGCCTTCGGCAAAGGGCTTTTCCACCAGCAGGGGGTAGCGCTGCCGGCGGGCCTGGATCATGTCGTCCACCAGCTGCATGTAGTCCGTGTCCTGCTCCAGCACGGCCCGCAGGGCACCGGGCTTCCCGGCCAGGGAAAGCAGGGTCTCGTTGAGGATGTCGCGCGCCTTGAGCGTCTGGATGCCGTGGGTCAGGCGCAGGGCGTTGAGCACGGCATAGATGGCACAAAACGTATCCAGTTTCCCCTGGAAAAAAGGTTTGAGCATACGAACCTCCGCATGCTGTTATGCCTGTTCCCCACGGGCAAGGCAACCGGAAACGCCGGACAGCACAGAAGTTTTTTCTCCCCGGCCCGGCTGCGGGGCTTTTGCGGCTTTACAAGGCCTGCCGCAGCAGGTATAAGGGAATCCCCACTAACTATATCACCATACCTTGATATGCAGATATTCACCAATCCCCAAGATCTGGCGGCCCAGTGCCGCTCCTGGCACGCGGCCGGCGAGGACATCGCCCTTGTGCCCACCATGGGCTATTACCATGCCGGTCACGAGGCGCTCATGGACCAGGGCCGCGGCCTTGCCAAGCGTCTTGTGGTCAGCCTTTTCGTCAACCCCGCCCAGTTCGGCCCCAATGAAGACCTTTCCGCCTATCCGCGCGACATCGAGCGCGATACGCGGATCGCCGCCGCCCACGGCGCGGACGCCATCTTCATCCCCGAACCCGCGTCCATGTATGCGGAAGACCACGCCACCTGGGTGGAAGTGCCGGACCTTTCCCGCATCATGTGCGGCCTGAGCCGGCCGACCCATTTTCGCGGTGTCTGCACGGTGGTGCTGAAGCTGTTCATGATCACCCAGGCCGACGTGGCCGTCTTCGGCCAGAAGGACTGGCAGCAGCAGGCCATCCTGCGCCGCATGGTGCGCGACCTCAACGTGCCGGTGCGCATCGAGACCTGTCCCATCGTGCGAGAGGAAGACGGCCTGGCCCTCTCCTCCCGCAACGTCTACCTCACCGAGGAAGAACGCCGCCAGGCCCCCTGGATCCATCGCGGCCTGCAGCTGGCCCGCGACATGGCCCGGAAGGGACAGACCCACGCCAAGATCCTGCGTGAGGCCGCCCTCTGCACCTGGGCGGACCACCTGACCCTGGGCCGTCTGGACTACCTCAGCGTGGTGGACCCCGTGTCCATGGAGCCCCTGGACACCGTGGATGGCCCGGCCCTCATGGCCTGTGCCATCCGCATGGGCAAGGCCCGCCTGATCGACAACATCCTGCTCAGGGACTAGCGGACAGGCCATATGTTTTTTCGGCAGGGGCCGGACCGGGGCTGATGTCCCGGCCCGGCTTCCCCATGCCTGCCCGGCCGCCCGCACGGGCGGTGCAGGCGACCTGCGGTCCGGCAACGGCCGCGGGCCATACTGAACCATGGAGAACAGACCAATGCAAACCAAGGGCAAATATTTCTTCACCTCCGAGTCCGTGACCGAAGGCCATCCCGACAAGGTGGCGGACCAGATCTCCGACGCCGTCCTGGACACCCTGCTGGCCCAGGACCCCAACGCCCACGTGGCCTGCGAGACCCTGGTGACCACCGGCATGGCGGTCATCGCCGGCGAGATCACCACCACGGGCTATGCCGACCTGCCCCACGTGGTGCGCGAGACCATCCGCGAGATCGGCTACACCAGCTCCGACATGGGCTTCGACGCCGACACCTGCGCCGTGATCTCCTCCATCGACCACCAGTCCCCCGACATCGCCCAGGGCGTGCTGCGCGCCGCTCCCGAAGACCAGGGCGCCGGTGACCAGGGCATGATGTTCGGCTTTGCCTGCAA
>ERZ1026884.1066-NODE-1066-length-15832-cov-23.838372_pt1 | contig 15832 bp, 13 predicted proteins | sample MGYA00380172_ERZ1026884 | MGnify/ENA primary metagenome ERZ1026884 (study PRJEB33269, sample SAMEA4719808) | human gut metagenome | biome: human-associated habitat; feature: organic feature; material: feces | place: Cameroon | collected 2013-10 ... | reverse complement strand
CAAGCAGAGCATCTCCCGATATGAGAAAGGCATCATGCGCCCTAAGCGTGATGCCCTGCAAGCCATAGCCAAAGCCCTCAACATCAGCGAGGCATATTTCAATGGTACCAATCTCAAGATCGATGTTCCGATGCTCCGTACCACCTCCAATGGTAAGTTATCCGAAGACGAGTTGCAAGCCCTGGAAGCAAAACTCTCTTTTTGGGCAGAGCAGTATCTTGCCAAGGAGAAAGAAGCGGGTTTTCCTACCCAGTTCAAGAATCCGATAAAGGGCACCAGGGTATCAACGCTGGAAGATGCCATTCATGCTGCCGACCTTCTTCGTGAGAAATGGCATTGTGGAGATGGACCTATCGCCAGCATCCTGAGACTCTTGGAAAGAAAAGGTATCAAGATTCTAGCTGCTACTCTCCCAGAGTATGTTTTCGGAATGAGTACCTGGGCAGATAAGAAGCATCCGCTGATGATTCTCGATTTCAATCCGGAAAAGAGCAGTGTAGAGAAACTTCGTTTCACGGCAGTTCATGAGTTGGCTCATCTGCTTCTCCTCTTCCCAGAAGATAGTCCGCTGAGACTTGAGAAGCGTTGTGATCTCTTTGCCAGTTTCTTTCTTCTTCCCAAATTGGCGCTTATCGAAGAGTTGGGTTCCAAGAAACGTGAGAAGATAACGCTGGAGGAGATGATTGACATCAAGGAACTGTATGGCGCATCTCTCGCCGCTTCCATCATTGCCGCCAGAGATTACGGCATCATCACCACCGAGTATAAACGGGCATGGTATGCCGAGCATATAGAGCCTAATCCCCGTGAAATAGGTAATGGCCACTATGCATTTCCTGAGACATTGGGAAGGGAGAAGAGAGTCAACTCAATCATCAAAAGTATGGAGGAATAGAATATGCAGAATGAAAGTCAAAATATAGAATATAAGGAATCATGGCGTGATGAATATCTGAAATGGATATGTGGTTTCGCCAATGCCCAAGGTGGGCGTATTTATATCGGTGTAAACGACCAGAAAGAAGTAATCGGTTTATCTGATGCCAAACGGTTGTTGGAAGATATTCCTAACAAGATAGTTAATTATCTGGGCATCGTAGAAGATGTAAACCTTCTTATGGAAGGTGATAAAGAGTATATAGAGATTGTGGTCTCACCAAGTAATATGCCGATAGCCTATAAAGGTACGTATCATTATCGTAGTGGTTCTACCAAGCAAGAACTCAAAGGGCTTGCTTTGCAGCAATTCATTATGGAAAAGATGGGGCATTCATGGGATGATATTCCTGTTTATGGTGCAACTCTTGATGATATTGACCGCAATGCGATTGACTATTTCTTGCAATGTAGCATCAAGGCAGGTCGTATGGATGAATCAGAGGCCAATTCGTCGACCGAAGATGTATTGCGTAATCTTGGCTTGTTCACCAAGGAAGGTGAATTGAAAAATGCTGCCATCTTGCTTTTCGGAAAGCATGTTGGTCAGTTCTTCCCATCTGCGGTATTCAAGATAGGACGTTTTCATACAGATGAGAGCGATTTGATTATTCAGGATGTGATTGAAGGCAACCTGATTCAGATGGCTAGTAGGGTGATGGAAGTACTCCGAACCAAGTATCTGCTTTCGCCTATTCACTATGAGGGATTGCAGCGCATAGAGCAGTTGGAGATTCCTGATAAGGCATTACGAGAGTTGATATACAATGCCATTTCGCATAAGGCTTATACCGGTCCTGCCATCCAAATGCGCATCTACGACCGCAGTATAGAATTGTGGAACTATGGTTTGTTGCCGAAAGAGTTGACTCCTGCAGCCTTAATGCAGAAGCATTCTTCTTATCCTCGTAACCATAATATTGCCAATGTTTTTTACAAAGCAGGCTTTGTAGAATCATGGGGACGTGGTTTCAAGAAGATTGCCGAGGAGTTTGAACGTGCATGCTTGCCATTGCCAACGATAGAAGAAAATGGAGGTGGAGTGATGGCGATTGTTCAGCGCAAGACGATAGACGAAGTTATCGCAGAGCGTGGCGGGGATGTCGGTGTAAATGTCGGTGTAAATGTCGGTGTAAATGTCGGTGTAAATTCAATAGAAATATCCGATGTGAAACTAACAGAGCGACAGACTATTATGGTGTCTGTTATTAAGTCAAATCCTATGGTGACAGCTAAGCAAATGTCTGAAACATTGTCGGTGACAGTAAGAACTATAGAAAGAGATTTGGCGTTAATGCAAAAAGCAGGCATCATAAGACACGAAGGAAGTGATAAAACCGGTGTTTGGGTGATACTCGAACAAGGAAATACTAATTCTTAATAGTGTTCGATATGAAGCAAAATAATAATGAGCAAATTGTCTTCGAGATGTTCGAAGAGGTTGCAACCGAAAGCATCGCTGAGGCTCGGAATGCATACACCTATGAAGAAATTGATGGGTGCTATCAGGAGGCGAAAGAGATTGCTGATAAGGCAAGGAACCATCTGAGAGAAATTTTATGATAAGCAAAAAGTATATTTATAAAACGAACATTTTTTTTAAATATGAGAATTCTTTTAAAAACTTCACCGAATACTACACCAGTTCCTTTTGATTATCAACAGAAACTGGTTGGTACTATTCATAAATGGATTGGAAACAATTCTATTCATGATACGATTTCATTGTATTCTTTCTCTTGGTTAAATGGAGGAAGGAAAGTGGAGGATGCACTTCAGTTTTCACAGGGTGCAACGATGTTTATTAGCTTTTATGATGAAAGTATCATTAAGGTTATCATCAGAACAATTCTTGAAGATCCTGAGATGTTTTGTGGTATGTTTGTAACTGACATAACTATTGGTGCTGAACCTCAATTTTCAGAGCGGGATTTGTATTATTGTGCTAGTCCGATTTTTATAAAGAGAAAATTGGATGATGGAAGTATTAAACAGTATAATTTCAATCATGAACAGGCAAACCAATATCTTAAGGATACTCTTTTGTCAAAGATGAAAGAGGCAGGATTGGAAGAAGACGAAACGTTGGATATCTGTTTTGATCTTTCTTACTCCAAAAAGAAGTTGAAGTTGGTTCGTTATCATGGTATTGGCAATAAGGCAAGTCTTTGTCCGGTTGTCATCAAAGGTAAGCCTGAGACGAAACAATTTATTTGGAACGTAGGTGTAGGCAACTGCACAGGTATCGGATTTGGAGCAATTTACTAATTATTAAAGGATTTGATTATGTATGTCGTAACATATAAAGGGCAGTTTGGCTTCATTAAGCCATGGACCGCTGTTCGTGATGAAGAAACATTCAGTCAGCAGTTTCTTACTCCTTCTATAATTGAAGGCATAGAGAAAAAACTGTTTCCTGAACTTTTGAACATTCCAGGAATCCATAAAATTTTGAGGCACAAATTGAAGTATGATTCTCTGGATTCTCAACAGGAAGTGACACAGCCAAGAGGTTGGGAGTATAAAAATAGAACTTTCATTAGACAACGTTCTGTATTGAAGCGTTCTGTTCTTTTGCATCCGGTTTTATGTATTGCTTTTGAAAACGAAGAAGATGCTATTATTGCATCGAAGCAACATGTATGTGTATGCAGAAACGAGGATATACTCTTGCCGGAATCTGAAATCAGTGTGATGGAAGAAGAACAATTCAATCAATTACCTGGTTTTGAATTGCGCTTTGGAAATTCAGAGCAGTCTTTCCTTGTTGGCTATAATCGTTTTAACGATAATCAGCCAATGGTTGGCTGGATAGAGTATAATGGTCAATCTTTACTTTAATGATGTAACTATATGAATATTCATCAAGAAATATTAGCTAAAAGCGAGCAGAATGGACATGTTTGTTTGTATCAGCATCTTAAGAATGTTGCTGATACCGCCCGTGTTATGGCTAAGCATCTAGGATTTGATGAACAGATTGCTGTAGAAGGAGCTTTGTTGCATGACATCGGAAAGGCAAGTCCAGTATTCCAACAATCGCTGATTTCTCCAAACAAGAAGAAGCCTGGTTCTGTTTTTCGCCATGAAATAGCTTCCTTGTTCTTTCTGTCGTTGGTATGTCAAGAACATAGAGATGCAGTGATAGAGATGATTGTAGCTCATCATAAATCTATGTATAGGGATGTTCGGGAGTTGGGCATTTTAGATTTAGATGATATATCGGATTGTTTCAAGGAACATTCAACGTTATTCTCGGAATGGAGTCATATAGCCATTGATATTCTTGAAAGCCTAGGCATGGAAACTCATGAGGTTTCTTTGAAAGAGGCAGAAGAGAATTATGAATATGTCATAGACTATTGTGATGGCAGAAAAAAAGGTTGTTCTGAATGGAGAGGGTTGTTGATGGCGGCAGATCACATGGCTTCTGCAATGGAGACTGCATTTGAAATGCCGCTTGATAAACTCTTCATCAAACCAGATCTGTCTTTTTACAATAGGCAAAGTGAACTCTATCCTTTGTCAATGATTTCTTCAGATAGTAAGAAGATGCATACGTTGGTAACAGCTCCAACTGGAGCTGGAAAAACGGATTTCTTGTTGAGACGTTGTCGTGGAAGAGTTTTCTATACACTGCCTTTTCAAGCATCAATTAATGCTATGTATGATAGAATAAAGAGTGATTTGAGTGATACTAATGCTCAAATTCATCTTCTTCATGCAGCCTCTAATCTGAAAGTGAAAGACGGTAAGATAGAGGAAAGTATTATGCAGCGTCATGTTGGTGCATCAGTGAAGGTCCTTACTCCACATCAGATGGCCTCTGTTGTTTTTGGTATCAAAGGATATGAGGCCATGGCTATGGATTTAAAAGGTTGTGATGTGATTCTCGATGAGATACACACCTATTCTGAAGTTATGCAGTCTATAGTTCTACGCATTATAGAGATTCTGGTTGCGCTGGATTGTAGAGTACATGTTGGTACGGCAACAATGCCTACAGTATTGTATCAGAAGATACTTCAACTATTGGGTGGAGCTGATGCAGTTTATGAGGTAAAGTTGGATTCTCTGACGCTTCAATCATTCAACAGGCATCAAATCTACAAGCTCGATGATAAAAAAGAATCTTATAATGTGATAGCCTCAGCAATCGAAAGTAATTCAAAACTGCTCATAGTATGTAATCAAGTAAAAAGAGCACAGGAACTATATGAGTCTATTGAGGAATTATATCCGGATGTGAAGAAGATGCTTGTGCATAGCAGGTACAAACGAAGCGACAGGGCTAGATTGGAAACAGAGTTGCGGGAAGACTTCAATAAATTAGAAAACGTTCCATGTATTGTTGTTTCCACTCAGGTAGTAGAAGTCAGTCTTGATATTAGCTTTGATGTAATGATTACTGAGTGTGCTCCAATTGATGCTCTTACACAGCGTTTTGGACGAATTAATCGCAGGCGTACAAGAGAAACCATTGGACACTACAAGGCGATATATGTCATAGCACCACCTGAAGATGATAAAGAAGCTCTTCCTTATAGTCTGGATGTTCTGAAAGAAACTTTCAGTGTCCTGCCAGATAGTGGGGACATCATGGAGGAATGTCATGTTCAGGAAATGATAGATAAGGTATATCCAAAGATTGACTTTCAGAATATAGACTTTACTGGTGTGGTGTTCTTGGAAGGAAAATGGGTGTTAAAGGCACTTTGTCATCATCCTAAATCAGCGTTATTGGAAACGCTTGATATCAATTCTGCAGTTTGTATTACAGAAGATGATAAAGATAGATACTTATGTGTCAACGCATTGGAAAGAGTTGAAATGGAAATTCCTGTAAGCTATCATTCCATTGCTCATAGAAATCTTGAACAGCTCAATAAGGGGTCGCATCCTTTTGTCATTCCGAACAAAGGATATGATGAAGAAAAGGGATTGTTACCCGATTTGTGTAAAATAGAATATTATCAATCGTTTGAAATACTATAAAATATGATAACATCAAATATTGGAAAGATATTCCTGGATGCTTATAATGAAGAATATGGCACCAGTTATGATGCTCGAACTTTCTTCTTGGAGCAGTTCTATCCCTTGTTTTTTGATCAAAACAAGTATATGATGACTGCAGGCAATTCGCCTTTGGAAAACCCAAAGTTAAGTTGGGATGATATGATAAAGGGGAAAAAGCCATACGAAACTCCTGAGCAGAGGAAAAGTCGCTTCGAGAAAATGATTAAGAAAACTGATAAGAGCGAGGCTGACATGAGTATTGCACGTGGATATGCTTCATTAGATATTGCTGCCCCGACGTCTGGTCAAGTGACAGATTTGAAGTTGCCTAATTCTCAAGAAGAGAGCTATGCTTCCTGGATTGGAGATGCTCTTGGAGTTGGTGTACAAGGAGGTTTTTCGATTCTTTTCAGCAAAAAAGAGATTCTTCTTGATATTTTTGAAGGTTGGAAGCTCTATCGTAAGTGTCTTAATGAGACATCTATGTTAAAAGGAAATCAAATTAATACTTGGAATGGTCAATGGCTGTCCCATTATTATGATCCAAAAGAATATGATGCAGATATGCCTTTGGCGGGATACAGTCCTTACAATACGAATAAGGATGGAATAATTAATATTGATACCCAAACATGGACGAAGATTCTCATTGCTGTTTCTAAAAAGTATAGAAATGCTCAAATATTGGGCTACATCTATAGCATAGGGAAGACAAATAAGACCATTGGATTTATCCCTTTTGATTTGACTCAAATACGCCGTCCAATTCATCTCTATGAAAAGATATTTGGGATGAGCAATGGTAGAAATGCAGAGTCTTTATGGGGAACAGCCATTGGATTCAAAACGGCTTGTACTTATGGGGCTATAGGTATAAAAGCTATGGAGCCTAAAGGGCTTAGAGATTATGTATATAAGGGAAAACAGCCAAAGGCACATAATTATGATAATATTAATTACAATGTTTATATAATTTGGATATACGCTATGTTGAATAATGATGAATTATGGGAGAAATCCCAAGAGTTGGCTAAGTTGTTGAACGAAGCCTCTAGTGATAAAGATAAGTCTATCAGTACCAAACGTAAAAATTTAGTTGAGACAATGCTCAATGCAACTAATAAGAAACAGTTCATAGCAGCTGCTACAGAGGTTGTTTCATTCATTGGTAAGAAAGATGAGTTTAAAGGAATCGTGAAGGAGATTCATGGTATGCCAACAGACAATGTACCATACTTCTTAACACTTTTGCGTTTCCAGTATAAGACATTATAATAACAATTAAAAATACAAGATTATGAAAGAGAATTCTTTTATTTATTTGCGAGGTCTCAAGCATGCTGCGTTCACAGTATTCTGTGTAGAAGATGGTCAGAAGTCTTATTTTGACCCACAGTTCAACGTACGAGTTCCATACTCCAGTGGTCAGCAGGTTAAGCGTTCTATCATGGAGCAGCTTAACGATGTTTTAGGTGTTCAACCTTCTCCTACCGAGTTCTATTGGGATGTAGATAAGAAAGGTGCGCTTAAAGAAGGAGAGGTCCTTTCGTCTTGCGATCCACATTATATTGACCAGCTTTTAGGTGGTTGGATGAGAGCTGTTAAAGATGGTAAGGAAAAAACGGTAAAGCGCAGAAGTCCCTTAAGTATTTCTGCGATGACACCTTTGCATCCGCTTTTGGCTGCATTTCCTAAGGAGAATATTTCTTTTGATCGTTCTGATAAGCCTAACGTACATAAAGTTGTTGTGCGTGATGCTAATGGAAATCGTTTGACAGAAGAGCAGATTAGTAACCTCTTGGCTGGAAGCGATAGAAGTTTGTATCGCAAATGGATTCCTAAGAATAATAATCGAGCAACTGGTCTTTTTGTATATGATGTAGCTATTGATTTGCGACGTTTGTTCTGTGTTTCAACTAATCAGTTGGAACCAGAGATTACATCAGATATGGTAGAGAAGTTGAAAGAAGATGGATGGAAGGTAATCACTACTTCTTTTGGTGAATGCTTGTTGATGCCGAAAGAGCAGCGTGAGCAGATTATTCCAGCTATAGCCGATGCTCTGATTGATTGGCATATCACATCCAATCAGGCAAGAACATTCAGTTTGATGGAGACTTTAGCCATTGCTATTAGTGATAATGCTAATACTTTAGCTGCAGCTATTCGTGCCAAACTTGTTGAGGATGGAGAATCTAAACCAAATGCAAAGCCTATCGTTGACGAAAATGCTGGTGCCAAGACATTTGTAACTCTTCCATGTGCAAGTTATGTCGTGACAGAGACCGAAAGCGCAGATGCTTTGGCTAAAGCTAAGCAGGAGTTGGTTGATAGAATGATGGCGTTTGATTACGAGAATCAGATTTAGTATAAATGATGAGGCTCCTGGTTTTTACCTGGAGCCTCCTATTGGTTTTTCTCTATGGTCATAACAGGTACTCATTTCAACTATTATCAGCTTTGCCATCGCAAACTCTGGCTGTTTGCCAATGGCATCAACATGGAACAAGAATCAGACTTGGTCTATGAAGGAAAGCTGGTGCATGAATCAAGTTATCCGCAACGTACATCAAAGTATGAGGAAGTGGAGATTGATGGTATCAAAGTGGATTACTATGATGCCAAGAACAAGGTCATCCACGAGATAAAGAAATCTAATAAGATGGATAAAGCTCATGAATGGCAACTGAAATATTACATGTATGTTTTTGAGCAACATGGAATTGATGGCGTGAAGGGCATCTTGGAATATCCTCTTTTGAGAAAGACAAAAGAAGTTATCTTGACAGATGTCGATAGAGATGACATTCAGGTTATATCTAAAGACATTATTAAGATAATCTCTCAAGATGTTTGCCCGTCTAAAGTCAAGAAAGGCATCTGTAAGAATTGTAGTTATTTCGATTTTTGTTATATAAACGAGTTGGAGGAAGAAGAATGAAAAGAAGTTTTTATCTGTTCAATCCAGGCATTATGGAGAGAAGGGACAATACGCTGAAGTTCACGCCTGTTATCGTGAATGAAGATAATGAAGAAATCAAGCAGCAACCTCGATATATTCCTATTGAGGATGTTGCGGAACTGTATGTTTTTGGAAGTCTGCGGGCAAATAGTGCTTTGTTCAACTTTCTGGGGCAGAAAGGTATTCCTGTCCACTTCTTCGACTATTATGAGAACTATACCGGAAGCTTCATGCCAAGGGAAAGTCTTCTTTCTGGCAAGGCATTGCTGGCACAAACATCTGCGTACCAAAACAAGAAGAAAAGGGTAGAATTGGCGCGAAAATTCATTCAGGGAGCAGCTTGGAATATGGTTATGAATCTCAACTATTATAATCGCAGAGGAAAAGACTTGCAGGATATTATCAATACCATTAAAAGGTTGAGTAATACTTTACCGGATGCAAAGGCTGTTGATGAGATAATGGGAATTGAGGGAAATATCAGACAGGCATATTATACTGCATTCGATATCATTCTCGATGATTTTAACATGGGATCAAGAACCAAGCAACCGCCAGAGAACGAGGTAAATGCTCTCATTTCTTTTGGCAATATGATGTGCTATACCGAAACTCTCCGAGCTGTTCATCAAACTCAGCTTAATCCCACGATAAGCTTTCTGCATACTCCGGGAGAAAGACGTTTTTCGTTATGTCTGGATATATCCGAGATCTTCAAACCTATTATCGTGGATAGAGTCATCTTCAAGGTACTCAATAAACATGCTTTAAGCACCAGTCATTTTGATAAGAAACTCAACAAATGTCTTTTGAATGAAAAGGGAAAGAAGATTTTTGTAAAGGCCATGGAAGAACGTTATGATGAGACATTCCGTCATCGTTCTTTAGGACGTAATGTAAGCTATAAGCATCTTATAAAACTTGAATGCTATAAGCTACTGAAAGATATTTTGGGAATAGAAGAATATAAACCTTTTAAAATGTATTGGTGATATGTATGTGATTATAGTTTATGATGTAGGTGAGAAGCGAGTAGGCAAAATGTTGAAGCTTTGCCGCCAGTATTTGTGTTGGATTCAGAACTCAGTTTTGGAGGGAGAATTATCTGAAGCTAAACTTCGGGAATTGCAAATGAAGATGAAAGCTATCATTGATGAATCCGAGGATAGTGTCATTGTTTTCACCAATAAAATGGGGTATAATATGAACAAACAGATTCTTGGAAAAGAAAGAATGACTACCGATAATTTCTTATAAAGAGTTGTCGATGTGGTTCTATTTTGCCGTTTTGAGTTCGGCAAAACCTCCGAAAGTGCTCTTTGACTTATTGAAACCTCCATAAATAGGCAGGTTGTCGTAAGGCCGCAGAAAAAATATCTTTAGGCATCGACATTTTTCTGAATATTTTTTTGTATCTTTGCACCCACAAACCCATAGATTCTTAGGACATCTACGCCCAAGACTTAACGGGTTCTAATCGCACCTTTATGGAATTGAAATTATAAATAAACGGGCAAATTACGCTCTACTAACTGTTCTAATCGCACCTTTATGGAATTGAAATTTATTTGGGCTGATAGGTATCATTATACCCTTTGGGTTCTAATCGCACCTTTATGGAATTGAAATGAGATACCCACAAGCGAGAGTGAAAGATTATCCCGTTCTAATCGCACCTTTATGGAATTGAAATAGACTAAGAAGAAAGTCTTCTATAAGAAGATTGAGCGTTCTAATCGCACCTTTATGGAATTGAAATTGCTCACCAACACAACTACCAATGAGACCTTGCTCAAGTTCTAATCGCACCTTTATGGAATTGAAATAAAATTTCACCTTTTCTGAACTCCACGGAGAGCAGTTCTAATCGCACCTTTATGGAATTGAAATAGGACATCATTAAGGCTGTAGAGCAGGAGCCCAAAAGAGTTCTAATCGCACCTTTATGGAATTGAAATGTGAGATTGAATTGTGTGGAGGTACAAAAGACGAGAATGTTCTAATCGCACCTTTATGGAATTGAAATCTATATAAGCAAATGTTTACCTTGCTCAATGAGCAGTTCTAATCGCACCTTTATGGAATTGAAATAAGTATCTTTAATTCAGCTATATTTTCACTTTATGTTCTAATCGCACCTTTATGGAATTGAAATTAATCTTACATATTTATTGTGTTAGTCAATTTATGTTCTAATCGCACCTTTATGGAATTGAAATACGCCAAAGCTTGTTAGGCAAAGACTGAGTATCCTGTTCTAATCGCACCTTTATGGAATTGAAATAGGAAATTGGAGTGAAACGCACGTTGCGGAGCAAGCGTTCTAATCGCACCTTTATGGAATTGAAATCCGTGAGAAAGATGGGTTGTATCTGAAATAATAAGTTCTAATCGCACCTTTATGGAATTGAAATTGATGATGTGGCAGTGGCTCTCTCGCTGGAAGAACTGTTCTAATCGCACCTTTATGGAATTGAAATTCCATAAGAGACTGAGAAAGACGCATATCTGAAAGACGTTCTAATCGCACCTTTATGGAATTGAAATGGCTCATGCGGTTATTCTCGAAGTGACAGAAAAAGCGTTCTAATCGCACCTTTATGGAATTGAAATCCAGGCAGCAGAACCGCCACCGATAAGGAGGAGCGTTCTAATCGCACCTTTATGGAATTGAAATATTATATGATAAAAAAGGAAATATTAAAGAAACTCATGTTCTAATCGCACCTTTATGGAATTGAAATAAGTAAGTCGCATTTACATCGCAATCAAAACTATTTCGTTCTAATCGCACCTTTATGGAATTGAAATGGTGAGGCTCGCAAGAGTGAGAAGATGTTCAGAGATGTTCTAATCGCACCTTTATGGAATTGAAATGAAGGTGATGCTGTGCGTAACAAGAGATTCATCAGTTCTAATCGCACCTTTATGGAATTGAAATATCAGAAAATGATCGGCTTTAGCGATGATAACGGCAGTTCTAATCGCACCTTTATGGAATTGAAATACAGAATGCCGGTACCTGGTTGCGCTCTGACGCTACGTTCTAATCGCACCTTTATGGAATTGAAATAAGCCAAAATACATTAAAGCGCTGATTGCAAGGAGTTCTAATCGCACCTTTATGGAATTGAAATGATTTCCGTATTATTGCAGCGGGAAATACCTTAGGCACGTTCTAATCGCACCTTTATGGAATTGAAATATGCTATAATAGGTTTGCCAAATAGCATGTTAAAGTTCTAATCGCACCTTTATGGAATTGAAATGATATTCCGCTGTAGGGGCTGTCAGGTAGCCAAAAGTTCTAATCGCACCTTTATGGAATTGAAATCTGAGTTGTCTATCATTGCACTTCGTCGTGCTACGTTCTAATCGCACCTTTATGGAATTGAAATTAATTAAGGGCTGCAGTCTTGTAGGCGATCACGTGTTCTAATCGCACCTTTATGGAATTGAAATCCGATGAGGAGGGCACCGCCACCGCCTGAACCTATGTTCTAATCGCACCTTTATGGAATTGAAATAGGAAAAACAGGTAATAAAGGAATTTATTTGCAAGTTCTAATCGCACCTTTATGGAATTGAAATATAATAGGACTTAAAATATCAGCCATAAGCAATAAAAGTTCTAATCGCACCTTTATGGAATTGAAATAACCGATTGAATATCGTGCGTCTCAAGGCTGATAAGAGTTCTAATCGCACCTTTATGGAATTGAAATTCTGGTTCTATGGATTTATCCACTCAGCTTGAACGTTCTAATCGCACCTTTATGGAATTGAAATAAGTTGCATCTGCAGAACCTGGAAACAATATTAAAGTTCTAATCGCACCTTTATGGAATTGAAATTTGAAGGCAGAGAAGGGTGTAAAGATCTCCCTCCCTAGTTCTAATCGCACCTTTATGGAATTGAAATAAGTAACATCAAAGGTCTGCCACGCAAAAGCCTTGTGTTCTAATCGCACCTTTATGGAATTGAAATTTATCAAACAATCGTCTCGCAAGAAACGTTGTTGTGTTCTAATCGCACCTTTATGGAATTGAAATAATTTTATCCTTCATATATTTGTTTGCCAAATCTTGGTTCTAATCGCACCTTTATGGAATTGAAATTCGCTGGTCACCACCCCTATCAAGAGAAAGAAGCCCGTTCTAATCGCACCTTTATGGAATTGAAATGGAGTACCCACAAAAACTTTATGCGGCGGTTTTCTTGTTCTAATCGCACCTTTATGGAATTGAAATTCGGTGGGCGGTCCTTGATGCCTGGTGGGTGATAGGTGTTCTAATCGCACCTTTATGGAATTGAAATTCTAGAAGGTGCCGGCGGGAATGATCCGCCATGAAGTTCTAATCGCACCTTTATGGAATTGAAATATCATAAACTGATCATTGTCAATACCATCATAAGCAGTTCTAATCGCACCTTTATGGAATTGAAATTAATCATCGGCAATCTTAAAACGACAAGAACCGTGTTCTAATCGCACCTTTATGGAATTGAAATTTTTATTCATTGTATTGAGGGCGAAATCCTTTAAGTTCTAATCGCACCTTTATGGAATTTAAATATAGGAGAAGCTTTATAATTTGCTTGACCATCTCCAGTTCTAATCGCACCTTTATGGAATTGAAATGAAAGAGAGGTGAGATAAGAAGATGTAGAATCAGGTTCTAATCGCACCTTTATGGAATTGAAATTTTTCATAGAGTCAAATGGCGTACAATAGAAAACAAGTTCTAATCGCACCTTTATGGAATTGAAATTTTCAAGGGTTAAGCAGTCTTCGATGAACTCTTGCATAGTTCTAATCGCACCTTTGTGGAATTGAAATAACTCAATAGAGATATTCAAGAATCGCTTAGATGGTTCTAATCGCACCTTTATGGAATTGAAATGAAACAACAACGTTGAATGAGATAGATGCAGGGTGTTCTAATCGCACCTTTATGGAATTGAAATCTCGGATGTACACCTGAAAAAAAAACCGAATATGAAAGTTCTAATCGCACCTTTATGGAATTGAAATAAGAACAACCAGAGCTTCACTATACCTTTCGAGGGTTCTAATCGCACCTTTATGGAATTGAAATACAATAGGAGACACAGCACCTGCAATTCCTGAAAGTTCTAATCGCACCTTTATGGAATTGAAATTTCCAAGTGAGTCACAGAACGCACCTGACAGCTCGTTCTAATCGCACCTTTATGGAATTGAAATGTTGATGAGTTAACGGTTGCGATAGTTGTGTTATCGTTCTAATCGCACCTTTATGGAATTGAAATGACGGATACGAGGGTATGGCATTCTGCAGATGGACGTTCTAATCGCACCTTTATGGAATTGAAATGGATAAGCTACATAAGTAGGTTTCCTGGCATCATCGTTCTAATCGCACCTTTATGGAATTGAAATCCAAGAAGGAGGGCGATTGCAGCCAAGAAGAAACGTTCTGATCGCACCTTTATGGAATGCATCATTGAATGCTGGCTCGTAGCGGTCGTATTTCTTCACCCACTGCTGCATGTTGTCACTCTTGGCTATGCGAGTTGTTCCGCCGAAGTAAGAGAAGGCATCGGATATACCGCCGAAGAAGTTCTCCATGGAAGCGTTGTACATAGCCTTGGCAAATCCCAAGCCGCTGTATGGCAGGATACAGACCAAGACGACAACCTTGGTTAGCTCACCTGTCTTCGGGTCGGTAAGCCACAGGGCATCGCCGGCGAAGTCAATCTGCATCTCTTCCCCAGGAATATAGGTGTTATGGAAGCTGAGGTTGTGTGAGTACTGATACTCACGGATTGACTTCTTGAACTGGGTGTATCCATATCCGTCAGGATGCTCCTTCTTGTATGACTCGTGCAGGGCTTGAATGGTGAGGTAGCGGTTATGCGACAAGTCTGACACATATTCAGGCAACAGCCCGTCCAGCACCTGACGTTGGGAGGATGGGGCTGCTGTGGGTTTGGACAACTGGAGGAAAGATTCTATTTCCCCGTCACTCATGCGGCCGATCACCCCGTAGGACAAACCTTGGGAATCCGCCAAGGTCTTGTACCGGTTCAGTACACCACGTCCCATGTGTAGTTGCTCGCAAATGGTGCGTTGCGGTATTTTTGCCGCTAGCATTTGAAATGAACGTTTTAATTAGTAAGTCTAAACAGGAAGAACTTGACATCTATGCCCCTATGCCGTTGTGCCCTAAATAGCTTTATCTTCGAATGAAAAGATTCAGCAGCATTAGTGGTATCTCCTTTCACAGAATGTGGATTGTGTTGAAAACGAGAGAGTTAAGTGTGAAAGGAAAAATCTCTTTATTTTGAAATGGTAATTGATGGCTAAGCTTAAATATGGCGATGTGCCTTGCTCCGATAGGGAATAGTGAGCGTCTTGATAATGAATAGTGGGTGTCTTTGTTATGAATGTTGGGATGAAGCATAGTAACCAGAAGGATGAGGGATAGATATTGGCAGGCGAAAAGAGACGATTTATCGGCTGGATGACTAAGCTCGTCTATATGGATGACTCGGGTCATCTATATGGCTCACTCCCGTCATCTATATGGATGACCCGGGTCATCCGATACAAAGAAGCCTTTTCTATTCCTTTTGTGATAGTTGCTTTCTCCTTTAGACTAAGTTGCCTTCTCCTTATATTAATAGTCCTTTCGGCTGATTATTATTGTTGTTTCAGAGAATTCTCCTTTCACACTTAAGTGTCTGACTATGAGCAAACTCTGTTGAATGTGAAAGGAGAATGAAAATTGAATTGTTGTTTTTGTGAAGCTATTTCTGAAGGTGACTTTATGTTGATCTTGTTTATATCCTTTGTTTGGAAGGTTATGTTGCGGTAATTTTATTTCTTTATCACCTTCAGAACCTGGTCGGCAAGGCTTCTCATTCCCTTGA
>ERZ1026884.1057-NODE-1057-length-15916-cov-3.869743_pt1 | contig 15916 bp, 14 predicted proteins | sample MGYA00380172_ERZ1026884 | MGnify/ENA primary metagenome ERZ1026884 (study PRJEB33269, sample SAMEA4719808) | human gut metagenome | biome: human-associated habitat; feature: organic feature; material: feces | place: Cameroon | collected 2013-10 ... | reverse complement strand
TACTGGGTCAGTTCTTCACAATTTTGCGCCAGCAGCACCGGATTCCAGGGTTCCACTTCTTCCCTGCTGCCATAGCCGTACAGTACGGCAGCAACGGGCAGCTGGTTGTTGACTGCGCCCTGCATATCATCCTGGCGGTCCCCCACCATCAGGATGTGTTTGCCAGCCAGGCGCGGGTCCTGCAGCACAAGGCGGATCACATCCGTCTTATTGTCCACACTTTCGTCCATGCTGGCCCCGCCGACGCGGTCAAAATAGTCAAACAGCCCCTGCTCTTTCAGGATGGGTGTTACAACTTCGACCGGTTTGCAGGTTGCCGTTGCCATGTACAGCCCGGCATCTTTCAGGGTATCCATCATCTGACGCACCCCGGGGAACAGGCTGCACTGGTGGCTGCCAACTTCCTCGTAATGCACGCGGTAATACTCCACGGCCTGCTCCACCTCGGCATCCGTTGCAAAGTGCTGGGCAAAGCTCCAGCGCAGCGGAGGGCCAAGGTAGCGGGAACAATCTATCGCATCCGGGTCAAGGCCCATTTTGCGGAACGCATAGGCAAAGCAGTTAAAAATGCCCGGCCGGGAATGGATCAATGTTCCATCAACATCAAATAAAACGGCGTCGTAACGCTGCATCCAAAATACCTCCTGCGGAAAGGCGGTGCTCCCTTTATACAGTCCTGATAACTTCCCATGGCGCTTGCGGCCGCGTTGTTTATGGCTGCTCTCCCGGTGTAAAGCACATCCAATTTACATCCATTTCAAGAGCCTTGGCCGCATACCATGCAGAGAAAACAATGAACTTTCCTGGGTTCTTTATGTTCTCTTTTGGTGTATACGGAACCGAAAACAGACGATCCGATACTTTGCCGTCTGTCAATTCCGTCATAATATACAGTTGTATTATATCATAACTGTCAAGGTTTGAAAATGACTTCACGGAAATTTGATAAATTGCCCTTTCTTCTCTGCCCCAAAAGACAAAAAAGCCGCTGCAAACCGGTAAAATCCGGCCCACAGCGGCAGTTAAATGATATAGAACTTATCCAAATCCGATCCTGTACACAAAATCTTATCAGGAAAGGATCATGCGGTCATTGGCTTCGCCGCCAGCCTGCTCAAAGCGCTGCAGCAGGTCGGCCACTTCCAGCTTTGTCTTTTCTTCGCCGCGCACATCATAAATCACATGGCCTTCGTTCATCATGATCAGGCGGTTGCCATAGCGGATGGCATCGCGCATGTTATGGGTGATCATCAGGGTGGTCAGGTGGTTTTCCTGCACGATCTTGTTGGAAATTTCCAGCACCTTGGCGGCCGTCTTGGGGTCCAGGGCTGCGGTGTGCTCGTCCAGCAGCAGCAGCTTGGGCTTTTTCAGAGTTGCCATCAGCAGGGTGACTGCCTGGCGCTGGCCGCCGGAAAGCAGACCGACCTTGCTGGTCATGCGGTCCTCCAGGCCCAGGCCCAGGGTTTTAAGCAGCTCGTGGTACTCGGCATTTTCCTTTTTGGTAATACCAACGCGCAGGGTGCGGCCCGCACCGCGGCGGGCGGCCAGGGCCAGGTTTTCATCAATCTGCATCGTGGCGGCGGTGCCCATCATGGGGTCCTGGAACACACGGCCAATGTAAGCGGCGCGCTTGTGCTCCGGCAGGCGGGTGATATCCTTACCATCAATAATGATCTTGCCCATATCCACCGGCCACACACCGGCAACAGCATTCAGCATGGTGGACTTGCCCGCACCGTTGCCGCCGATTACGGTGACGAAATCGCCGTCCTCCAGTGTCAGGTTTAAATCATTCAGGGCAACCTTCTGGTTGACCGTACCGGGGTTAAAAGTCTTGTAAACGTTTTTGATCTCAAGCATTGCTGCTGCCGCCTTTCTTTACCGCAACGCGGGTGAAGTATTTTGCTTTCCAGTATGGAACCGCAAGGAAGATGGCGACCACGATGGCGCTGAGCATTTTGAGCAGGTCGGTATCGATCTTGAACCAGATGCAGATCTGCATAACAATGTAGTAGATGATGCTGCCGATGCCAACGCTGAGCAGCTTGAGCGCAAAGTTGCGGAAAATCTTGCTGAACACGGCTTCACCGATAACAACGGCAGCCAGGCCGATCACGATAGCACCGCGGCCCATCTGGACATCAGCAAAGCCCTGGTACTGGCTGAGCAGCGCACCGGAGAATGCCACCAGACCATTGGAGAGCATCAGGCCCAGCACAATGTTGAAATTAGTGTTGATGCCCTGCGCCCGCGCCATGTTGGCGTTGCAGCCGGTAGCGCGGATGGAGCAGCCAAGCTCGGTGCCGAAGAACCAGTACAAAATAGCGATAACAACCACCATAAGAACGGCCACGATCAGGATGGTATTGCGGTAAAACGGAACGCCTTTGATATAACGCAGAGATACCAGCAGGTCATATTTGTCCACGTTGATAGCCTGATTGGCTTTTCCCATGATTTTCAGGTTGACCGAATATAGGGACAACTGGGTCAAGATACCGGCAAGGATGGCCGGAATGCCCATAAACGTGTGGAACAGGCCTGTCACCAGGCCAGCCAGCAGGCCAGCGCCAAACGCCAGCAGCAGGGACAGCCAGACGTTCATGCCGGAAGTCATACACATGATGCAGACCGCACCGCCAAGGCCCAGGGTGCCGTCTACCGTCAGGTCGGCAACATCCAGGATGCGGAAGGTGAGGTAAACGCCAATCGCCATAATGGCCCAAATCAGGCCCTGCGCCAATGCGCCCGGCATGGCATTGAACAATGTTGCAATGTTCAAGAGATCGTCAACTCCTCAAAAAAAAGATATAGTCTTTTTAATTATATCAAAAAATCGCGGGAAAGAAAAGCCTTTTCCGCGATTTTTGTATTAAAGTTACCTGCATCAAATCAAAGCAGGCCGTTCTGGCTGTTTAGCCCTCGTATGCCACATAATCATCCGGGATGGTGATGCCCAGTGCTTCCGCGATGGTGGGGTTATACTCTTTGGTGAACTGCGGAGCGTACTCAATGGGCATCTCCTCAACCTTGCTTTCGCCGGTCAGAATCTTGGCGGCCATCTTACCGGTAGCAACGCCCAGGTCATAGTAGCTGATGGACAGGGTAGCAACGCCACAGCCGCTCATGATGCCTTCCTCGCCTGCAACGACAGGCACACCGGCGGGCTGGCAGATGTTATTGACGATCTCAGTGTTGTTGGCAACGGTGTTATCGGTGGGAACATAGATCACATCGCTGGCATCGGCAGCGCTCTGGCAGACGGTGGCCAGATCGTTGGAGTCAGAGAATGCGTAATACTCGCAGGTGTAGCCCAGTTCTTCCAGGCTGGCCTTTACGGTATCAACCTGATACTGGCTGTTTGCTTCGGCGCTGCAATACAGCAGACCAACGGTCTTTGCATCGGGGAACAGTTCCTTGATGATTCCTGCCTGCTCATCCAGAGGAGCCAGGTCGCTGGTGCCGGAAATATTGGTGCCGACAAGACCATCGAAGTCATCAATACCCAGTGCCACGCCGTACTCGGTAACAGAGGTGCCCAGAACCGGGATGGTGTTGGTGCCGGCCTGTGCAGCCTGCAGGGCGGGGGTTGCGTTGGCCAGGATCAGGTCAACATTATCAGAAACAAAGCCATTGATGATGGTGCTGCAGGTGTTGGAATCGCCCTGGGCGTTCTTTTCCTCAAAGGTAACGGCATCGCCGAGCTGCTCGGTCAGGGCATCCTTAAACCCCTGGGTTGCAGCGTCCAAAGCAACGTGCTGCACCAGCTGGCAGATGCCGACCTTGTAGGTCTGGCCGTCAGCAGCGGCGGTATCGGAAGCGGCGGTGGATTCTGCGGCAGAAGAAGCGGTGCTGTCCGCAGCCGGTGCAGCAGAGCTTGCTGCAGTGCTGCCACAGGCAGCAAGGGAAACAGCCAGGCAGCCGGCTGTCAAAATAGAAAGTGCTTTTTTCATGGTATCTTCCTCCCAAATCTATGCATCGCTCACCGGCATCCACTATGCTGCATAGCCTTGGGTGGGTGTCCTCTCCGAAAAGCGATTTAGTGATTTAAAGTATAGCATCAATCGTATTCCCCTGCAAGATACAATCCGCCAAATCACGGTGCTTTAGAGCACTAAATTTCCACATTTTGCACAATTTTAACAAAAAAGCACACCCTGCGTTCTGCCTTTGGGGCATTCGCACAGGGTGTGCTGTATCATTAAGACTTATAAAATGATTTTTTTGCTCTGTTTCAGCAATCGGGTGCTGGATTGCTTTTGTGTTCCTTGCCGTTTTGGCCTCTTTTATGCAAAGATTGCCGCTTCGGTCTGGTTCAGGATGCGGATAACCGCCTCTCGCGTATCCGCCATACGCAGTTTTTCCGTCAGGCGGTGGTCGCTGAGCAGGTTGACAAGGCGAGCCAAAATCAACAGGTGGTCGCTCTGGCGGTCCGGCGGAACCGCAACCATAAAGATCATATCCACCAGCTTGCCGTCCGCTGCGCCCCAGTCCAGCCCGCGGGTAAGGGTCAGCGCGGCCAGCCCCAGCGAGGCAACGCCCGCATTGCAGGCATGCGGGATGGCAAGCCCTTCCCCAATGGCGGTGGTGCCGCCCGCGCGTTCACGCTCACACACGGCTTTATAGTAGGCGGTACCGTTGGTGATCACGCCGTTGCTCTCCTGAAGTTCCACCAAGGTTTCCAGCGCCGTCTGCACACTGGGCATCTCGGCATGCAGCATCACACTGTCACAGTTCAGTAAACGGCTGACTCTCAGCTGTGTCTGCTCACTTTCCCTGTGTTTCATACGCCCTCCACCTTGCTGATCAGCTTGTAAAGGAACTCGCCCACCGCGCCGCCGGTGCAGTCGCAGTTGGTCACTTCGTTGGCCGCTGCTTTTACTTCGGACGGCGCATTGGCCACAGCCACAGAATAGCCCGCTTTTTTCATGATTTCGAGATCATTATAATAGTCACCGATCACGATGGTTTTTTTGATGTTCTCGTTCAGGATATGGCAAAGCTCTTCCATTCCGGCTGCTTTGCTGATGCCGGAAGGCATAATTTCCAAGTAGATCTGGTTGGTAGGCAAAAAGTAATTATCCCGGCCAAAGTACCGCGTTTTGGCGTACTGTCCCGCTTTGCGGATAGTTTCCGGATCCCCGGCAAACACCACCTTCAGCCAGCCATCCGGCACATTTTCCAGCGGGCAGGCCACGCTTTCCATGTGTTCATCCACCTGGTGGGCGTGGGTATAGCTGCTGGCGTGAACAACATACATCTCCCCCGCACCGGCCATGACCTCTGCGCCGAGCTTCGGGAATTTTTGCAGCATATCGGCAATGGCGGCAGCGGCCTGTTCCTGATTCAGGCAGGAGCGACGCAGCACACGGTTGGTCTGGAAATCATACAGCAGCGAACCATTGCAGGAGATTGCTGGCAGCGAAAGCTCGATATCGCCCAGCGCCGCGCGGATCGACTCCGGCGGCCGGATGCGACGGTAAAGCGCCCACCCATGGCGGTAAACAAGCGGATGACGCTGCGGTTGCAGGCGGGAATGCCCTCCTTTGCAGTCAGCAGGGTGTTATCCATATCACAAAAAACCAGATAATCACTCAAACGCTCCATGGCGGCTTTCCTTTCTCAGACGGCTTAAGTAGTCCTGAAACCAGTCAGGCAGTGAGCTGTCAAACTGCATCCATTCCCCGGTGGCGGGGTGCACAAAGCCAAGCTCCTTGGCGTGCAGGCACTGACCGTTCAGGCTGCGGATACAATTTTTTGGCCCATACACGGCATCCCCAGCCAGCGGGTGGCCAATGGACGCCATATGCACCCGAATTTGATGGGTGCGGCCTGTTTTAAGCTTGCATGCAATGTAAGTAAAATTACCGAACCGTTCCAGCACCTGCCAGCCGGTGTAGGCATATTTGGAGTTCTGCTGGGTCACGGCCATCTTTTTGCGGTCCTTAGGGTCGCGGCCGATGGGGGCTTCCACAAAGCCGGTATCCTCTTTCAGGTTGCCATACACCACAGCGTGGTACACCCGATGGATAGAATGCACGCTCATCTGTTCGGTCAGTGCCTGGTGGGCGGCGTCCGTTTTTGCAACGACCAAGGATGGTACCATGGTCAATGCACTGCTGTGGCACTGTGCGGGGCGGATGGCCCCGCCGATGCCGGACAGCCGCCCCGCACAGTGCCACAGCAGTGCATTGACCATGGTACCGTCCGGGTTGCCGGGCGCGGGGTGCACCACCATGCCTTTGGGCTTGTTGACCACCAGCAGGCTGTCATCCTCATACACAATGTCCAGCGGAATGTTCTGGGGCTGGGCTTCGATGGGCTGCGGGTCCGGCAGGGTGAGCAGAATCGTCTGCCCGGCTTTCAGCTTATCCTTTTTGTTCAAGGGGCTGCCGTTGCAGTTCACACTGCCCGCTTCGATCAGGTTTTGCAGCTGGCTGCGGGAAAGATCCGGGCACTGTTCCGCCAGCCAGCGGTCCAGCCGCAGGCCAACGCTTTCCGGCGCAAGGGTCAGTTCACGCTGTTCCATCGGTGGGCGCACTCCCCTTTTGCTGTTTTGCTTTTTGTTCGCGGCGCATATCCAGCAGCAGGCTGAGGACAAGCAGGCCCACGCCGACACAGATGCAGACATCCGCAAAATTGAACACCGGGAAATTGATGAACAGGCAGTTCAGGTAATCCACCACCACACCGGTGCGGATACGGTCGATCAGGTTGCCAACACCGCCGCCCACGACCAAAATCCAGGCAACACGCTCCAAACGCGGCATTTTGCGCAAAAGCAGCATACCGGCCAGCACAGCCAGCATCACACCGGTAACGATCACCAGCAGCGTGCGCTTGCCGCTGAGCATGGAAAACGACATACCATCATTGAGCAGGTAATAAAATTCCAGCACATGCGGGATAAAGGGTTTGCTGCCAACCGGCAGCAGTTCCACGGTGGCCCAAAGTTTGATCAGCTGGTCAACCAGCGTCAGGCCTGCCGCAGCAAGAATGGATAAAATGCCAACCAGCATAAACGCCTCCGTCGTCCGGGCCAATGCAGCGCTGCAAAATGCCCTGACAAAAACAGCGGTGCAAAGGCTTGATAAAAGCGCAAAAGCACCGCTGTAAATCATACTATGGCAATACCGCACAGTTCCCGCTTTACGGATTCAAGCACTGGAACAGCGCTTAACATCATGCGGCATAGCCCTTTATTTGAAATTAACCAAGAACTTTCGCACAGCGCGGGCACAGGCCGTCTTCGCCAACAGCTGTGTCGAACTTCCAGCAGCGCAGGCACTTGTTGCCGGCAGCATGAGCAACGCTCATGCCCAGGCCCTCAGTCAGGCCCTTCACGCCGCCTTCGCCCTTGACCAGATCCACATGGGAAACGATCATCAGATCGGCCAGCTCATCCATCGGGATGGCGTTCAGGAAGTCATACATTTCATCGCTGCAGTACAGGGTAACGGCAGCTTCCAGAGAAGAACCGATGGTCTTATCGGCACGGGCCTGCTCCAGAACCTTCTTTACATCGTCACGCACAGCAATGATCTTGGCCCACTTGGCGTCAAAAGCGGCATCCTCATCGCTCTTGGCTTCCGGCATACGCTCCCAGCAGACATACTCCTGCATGCCTTCCAACTTCGGGATGTAGCTCCAGATTTCCTGGGCGGTGAAGCACAGGATGGGGGCAACCAGCTTGGTGAAGTCAACCAGAATGCGGTACAGCGCAGTCTGGGCGCAGCGGCGTGCGTGCTCGTCCGCACAGTACAGGCGGTCCTTGATGACGTCCATATAGAAGTTGGACATATCAATGACGCAGAAGTTGTAGATTGCGTGGTAAGCACGGGAGAAATCGTAATTATCGTAAGCGGCACGCACATTGGCGGTCAGGCTGTTGCAGCTCTTGAGTGCCCAGCGGTCGATTTCGAACAGCTGATCCTCGGCAACCATATCCGTGGCAGGATTGAAATCGCCAATGTTGCCCAGCATAAAGCGGGCGGTGTTGCGCATCTTGCGGTATGCTTCGGACAGCTGCTTGAAGATATTCTTGCCTGCGCGCACATCAACGGTGTAATCGCTGGAAGCAACCCACAGACGAACAATGTCAGCGCCGTAATCGCGGATGATTTCGGACGGCTCCACACCGTTGCCGGCAGATTTGTGCATCTGCTTGCCCTGCTCATCAACGACCCAGCCATGGCACAGAACGCCTTTGTACGGGGCAACGCCCTGGGTGGCAACGCTGGTCAGCAGGCTGGACTGGAACCAGCCGCGGAACTGGTCGGCGCCTTCCATATACAGGTCAGCGGGCCAGTTCAGTTCGGGACGTTCGCGGCAGACTGCGCTCCAGGTAGAGCCAGAGTCGAACCAGACATCCATGATATCGGGATCCTTTTCCCAGTCAGAAGCGCCGCATTCGCAGACCTCAGTCTTGGGCATGATCTCGTTGGCATCGTACTTATACCAGGCATCGGAGCCTTCCTTGCGGAACAGGTCGCTGACAGCCTTGATGGAAGCATCGGTGATGTGGTACTTGCCGCAGTTCTTGCAGTAGAACACCGGGATGGGCACACCCCACACGCGCTGACGGCTGATGCACCAGTCGCTGCGGTCACGCACCATGCCATGCATACGGTCATGACCCCAGGCCGGCTGCCACTTGACTTCGTCAATGGCCTTATAGGCTTCCTCGCGGAACTTATCAATGGAGCAGAACCACTGTTCAGTTGCACGGAAGATGATGGGATGGTGGCAGCGCCAGCAATGCGGGTACTGGTGGGTGATGTGCTGCACGCCCATCAGGTGGCCGGACTGCTTGATGTGCTCCAGAATAACTTTGTTGGCAGCCCAGACCTTAAGGCCTGCAAACTCTTTGCCTGCTTCTTCGGTCAGGTAACCGCCATCGTCCACGGGGACAATAACGGGAACCTGCGGGTAGTGGTTGACGCAGACTTCAAAGTCCTCAACACCGTGGCCAGGTGCGGTATGAACGCAGCCGGTGCCGCCTTCCAGGGTAACATGGTCACCCAGGATAACCAGGCCCTTGCGGTCCAGGAAGGGGTGCTGATACTGCATCAGCTCAAATTCAGAGCCGAGAACGCGAGGCTCCAGAACCTCGTAATCCTCGATATGGCAGGCTTTCATGGTGGATTCCACCAGACCGGCAGCCATCAGGTGATATTCATCGCCGATTTTGACGAAGGCATACTCCAGGCTGGGGTTCAGGCAGGTTGCCACGTTGGCGGGCAGGGTCCAGGTGGTGGTGGTCCAGATCACGATCCATGCCTTGTCCAGAGGGATACCGTACTTGGCCAGAACGCCGTTGGGGTCATCGGTGAGCTTAAAGCGGACATAGATAGAATCGCACTCGTCCTCGGCATACTCGATTTCGGCTTCTGCCAGAGCAGTACGATCCTCCGGGCACCAGTAAACGGCTTTCATGCCCTTGTAGATATAGCCTTTCTTGGCCATCTCGCCAAAGATCTCCACCTGGCGTGCCTCAAATTCGGGGCGCAGGGTCAGGTAGGGGTTGGCGAAATCGCCCTGAACGCCCAGGCGGGCGAACTGGCTGTTCATCACATCAATATGCTCGGTAGCAAACTCTTTGCAGATCTTGCGCAGTTCCAGCTTGGAAATGCCGGCCTTTTTATCGCCCAGAGAGGACAGAGCCTTCAGCTCAATGGGCAGACCGTGGGTATCATAGCCGGGAACATAGGGAGCACAGTAGCCCGACATGTTCTTTTCACGGATAATGATATCCTTGATGATCTTGTTCAGGGCAGTACCCATATGGATATTACCGTTGGCATACGGAGGGCCATCATGCAGAACAAAGCGCGGCAGATCCGCGTTATGTTCGATCATTTTTTCGTAGACGTGGTTTTTCTCCCAATCCTCCAGCATTTTGGGTTCCTTTTTCGGCAGCCCGGCACGCATTTCAAAGGGGGTAGCCATCTTATGGATGGTATCATTGTAATTCTGCGGCAAAGTTTCCAACTCTCCTCTATTTCCTTAATATAGCTGATATGGCGGCTTGTCCAAAGCGCAGTATACCAGGTTGCCCCGGCAGTTCTGCACCGTTCAGGCAGGTCTTAAAATGCTTGGGGCACGCGCACGCACAAAAGCGGCACCTCAAACATCATAATCAATGTCATCAAATGCGTCAAGCTCCGCTTTGGCAGGGCTCTTGGTTTTGCGGGCATTTTTGCCCGTGCTGCGGGCCGAAGCGCCGCGGCTGCGGGAGCCGGATTTCTTGGCGGGCTTTTCCGGCATATCCCCGCCGTAAAGCCCGGCAACAGATGGCATATCATTGTCATCATCCGGCAGGATTGGCTTTGTTTTGGGGGCAAAGGCAAATTCTACCGAATCGATCTTTTCCTCGTCCAGCGGCTGGACAGGGGCAGGTGCCGGAGCCGGTTCCGGCTCTTCGGGCTGGGCGGGTTCTTCCGGCTCAGCTTCGTAATATTCCGGTTCCTCATATGCCGGATAGCTTTCCTCCGGGGCTGCGGGCTGCGGAGCCGGGACATCCTCCGGGATTGGCTGGTTGGGTTCCGGTTCCGGCTGCGGAGCCGGGGCAGGCTGTTCTACCGGCTGGGGTGCAGGCTGCTGCGGGGCCTCCTGCGGTTCCGGCTGCGGCTGCGCGGCCTGCTGTTCTGCACGGTTAGGGTGGTACTCCGGAATTTTGGCAATCATTTCGATGTGCTGGCGGTACAGGTCCATCAGGCGCTTTTTGAACGCATCCGCTTCCTGCTTTATTGTCACAAGCTCCTGCTGGGCCAGCTCCACCTCATCGCGGGCGCGCTGTTCGCGATCCTCCGCCTTAATGTTGGCGGCACGGATGATCTCGGCAGCTTTCTGCTTGGCTTCCTTGATGACGTTCTCGCCAAGGCGCTGGGCATTGATCATGGTTGTGCTCAGGGTATCTTCGTCGGCACGGTACTGGTCAATGCGCTGGGCCAGTATGACCAGCTTTTTCTGCAGGTCATCATTTTCTGCGGCCAGGCTGTCGATGCTGTCCGCAACCTGTCTGAGGTAATCGTCTACGTCCTCACAACGATAACCGCGCATGGCACGGTCAAAGGTCACGCGGCGCACATCCTCCGAAGCAATCATCCAAATTCCTCCTGTTTCGGGTGGCACACACCCGGAATGGTATCCGAAATTTTACCGTTCGGCACGGCTGCCGGGCTGCCCCGGCCCATGGGTTTCACATTCAGGTTTTATGTTCAATACTGATAAAACGTGATAAAGATGCGGTCCTTGCGGCTTTTGCCGCCGATTGCCACCAGACGGTAGCGCCCAACGCCCCGCACGGTGAAGATATCGCCTTCAAACACATCCTCATGGGCGGTGCGCAGCGGAACGTGGTTCACTTCCACCCTGCCGCTTTGGATTGCCTGCGCCGCAATGGAGCGGGAGGTGCGCATCATGGCTGCCAATACGGTATCTGCCCGCAAAGATGGCACCGTTGCATCCTGCGTCTGGCGTTCCGGCCCGCGCAGGACTTCTTCCGGCACGGCATCGCAGCGCTCGACATGCACCGGGCTGCGGCCAGCTTCCGTCAGGTTGGAAGCAATAAAATCCGCCTTGTCTTCCAGCACAAAGGCATACACACTGCGGGCATCGGCCGGATCCGGCAGGATATCCCCCAAACAGGCACGGTCCAGGCCAAGCCCCAGGATTGCCCCCAGATAGTCACGGTGGCCCGGCACGGCGCTGCCGCCCTGCTGCGGCGCTGTGAAATGCAGCACCGCAACCGGCTCTTCCGGCCAGGAATCCGGTGGTTCAATGCAGAGCACTTTGCGTTCCGCATCCGGCCAGCCGCCCTGAAAGCGGGCGAAATCGCAGCCCTCACGGTTGAGCGCGGCCTGCGCAAGGGCCTGTTCGCGGTCCGAAAGGAAGCCCGTTGCCCGCGGGATGCCGCGCTGCATGGCGGTGCGGCAGAGTTCTTCCACCCGGCGCATCAAAAAGCGTTCGTCCTCGTTCTGCGGCGGCACAAAGCCGCGGGTCCTTGTATCAGAAGAAGACGCCATTGTTCTCCAGCTCGTCCAGCAGGTCGCCCATAATATCAACGTTATACGGGGTAATGATGAATGTACTGGTTGCCACACGCTTGATCTGGCCGTTATTGGCGTAAGCCACGCCGGACAAAAAGTCGATCAAACGACGGGAGACTTCTTTGTTGGTGGATTCAAGGTTCAGCACAACGGTGCGCTTTGCGTTCAGCTGGTCTGCAATGGCAGCAGCATCATCAAAACGTTCCGGCTTGACCAGTACAACCTGCAGCTGGGTGGTAGCGTTGATGTTGACCACCTTGTTGCTGTGCTGCTTGGCAGTTTCCTGCGTGGGGTAGGCTTCTTCCGGGGCTGGCGAACCGCCCTGACCACCGCCAGGGAAGATATCATCCTCATCGTTATCATCCACATAAGAATCTGCTTCGGGATCCTGGTTGATTCCGAGGACGTTTCTCAAACCGTCTATCATGGACATGGCAGTTACTCCTTACGTTTGCTTAGTTGTATAAATTGCACAAAAAAAGCCCCGATTGGCTTTTGTCACAACTATACAGTATTTATTATCTTCCATTTTTGCTTCGTTGTCAATACAAATATAACAGAATGTGGGGCGAAACGCCCGTTTTCTGTCCTTACAGCAGCTTGCCGTCTTGCAGGTTGCTGCCCTCCACGATCACCTCATCGTACAGGCGCAGCTCGTTATCCTCCCCCACTTTGCCGCCATCCGGCACAAGAATGTAGGTATCGTCCTCATATAAAATGGTAATGCGGCGGAAGCGCTGCAAATCGCCGTATTTGACATATACGCCGCGCTGGCCGTTCACGATATGCAGGGCCCTGCGGTCAATGCGGATGCCCTGGTAGGTGTGCAGGCTGATTTCGGCTTCCTCATAATTCAGGCAGAGCACCTGAGCATTGATGCTGCGGCATTCCAGCACCACTTTGGCAAGGCCGGTTTCTTCGTCGGTGGTCACATCCACCACGGTGGCAGCCAAAGGCTCTTCCTGTTTGCCCGGAACGCTGATGCTCACGCGGGACAGGCCGTTCAACCGCCCGGCAAGGTCCGCCGAACACACGGCATAAAACCGCCAGGAAAACCCGGTTACAATATGCCCGGCAAGGTCGGCATTGGACGGAGTCTCCCCTGCGTTGATCATCTTTTGCAGATCAGCCGGGCTCATGGCATCCAGCTCCGCGGAATCCCGCACCACCGGGGCGGCGCTTTCGGATGAGACAAAATACCCGTTGGTATCCGCTTCGATCGTCTGCAGGCCGTTCAGCTGGGCAGCAATTCCGTCCCGCTCGGCCTGCAGGCTGGCCAGCACCTCGCCAAAGCCCGCCGCCTGGCCGGTGCTGATCTGCAGCTTATTTTGCGCCAGCAAAAAATCTTCCGCAGCATCCTGAATTGCGCCGTAAGATGCTGTGTCGATCTGGTCCAGCAGGTTATACAGCGCCGTGCGCGTCTGGGTGGTCAGAACCGAAAGATCGCTGCCGGAGGAATTTTCCGACTTTGTCAGCAGCAAAATCGCACGATCCAACCGGTCCAGCCGTTCCCGCATTGCTCCCTGGGAATCATCCGTATACTGTTCCGCCAGAATGGTGCCCGCGCTGACGCGCTCACCATCCTGCACCACATATCCCAGGTTGCCGCTGCCAGGCACATCCACTGCCTGGAACACTGCCACGCCTTTCAGCGTGATGTTATCCGACATGGTGTAGGCAATGGCGGTTTCGGTTTTGTAAGTTCGGTGGAAGATCGTGTAGATTTGGATACAGAGATACCCAAGCACCACAACCAGCAGCGCCGTAAACAGGGCAAAAAGAATTTTTATGAATGCTTTGGGCTGGCTTTCATTCTGTTCATGCATTGGGTATCCCCCCCTTGGTTTTATCTTTTATATATAGCGATATTGTTCCTGCATTTCAAGCGTCGTTTTCCGCCAGGAACGCTTCGGTCTGTTCTGCTGCCTGCTGTTCCAGGTTTCCGTCTTCCAGGTAAAGCCACACAGCGTCCGTCTGGCGGCGGAACCAAGTCAGCTGGCGCTTGGCATAATTGCGGGAAGCCTGCTTGAGGTGCGCAAGGCAGCTTTCCAGATCTGCTGTTCCCTCAAAATACGGGAAGAACTCTTTGTAGCCGATGGCCTGCGCCGCGGTGCGGTAGGTATCGCGGTGGTCATACACCAGTTTGGCCTCTTCCAGAATGCCGCTTTGCATCATGCAGTCACAGCGGGTATCAATCCGCTGGTAAAGAAGGGTGCGGTCGCGGCAGGTCAGGCAGAGACAGAGCGAACGGTAAGGTTTTTCCGCCGGGCGGGCGGCCTCGCGCTCAGCGCTCATCTTGCGGCCGGTGGCACGGTACAGTTCCAAAGCACGGATGACCCGCGGGGTGTTGTTGGGATGCACCTTGGCGGCATAGCCCGGGTCCACCGCGGCAAGTTCTGCATAGAGCGCCTGGGAGCCTTCCGCCTGCAGGCGGGCTTGCAGCTCCTGCCGGATGGCGGGATCCACTTTTTCCGGCGTAAAGCCAATGCCGTTGAGTAGGCTGGTAATGTACAGCCCTGTGCCGCCCACAACCAGCGGCAGCTTGCCCTGTGCTGTCAGCTGGGTGATGGTTTTCCCCGCAAGGGTGGTAAAATCCGCCACGCTGAACGCCTGTTCCGGCGCAAGGAAGCCGACAAGATGGTGCGGCACCCCCTGCATTTCTTCCGGGGTCACTTTGGCAGTGCCAACATCCAGCCCCTGATAGATCTGCATGGAATCCGCACTGATGATTTCGCCGCCAAAGCGTTTGGCCAGGGCGACCGAGAGTGCGGTTTTACCAGTTGCCGTCGGTCCGCCAATGGCAACCACGCGGGGCTTGGCGGCATTATACAAGGCGTCCAAACTGTTTTTCCAGCTCCTTCCGGGTCAGCTTCAGCACGCAGGGGCGGCCATGGGGACAAAACGGCGGCACACTGCCGTCCATAATTTTCTGGGCCAGGGCCAGCATTTCATCGGTGGTGGTCCTGTCCCCCGCTTTAATGGCGGCGCGGCAGGCAATGGAATGCAGCACCCACTCGGTTTTCTCCCGCAGGGCATCGCGGCCGCCGTTCAGCAAATGGTTAGCCAGTTCCAGCACCATATCCCCCACATCGTCCACCGGAACGTCCGCGGGAACGGCACGCACCACAACGGTAAAGCCGCCGTAATCATCCACTTCCACACCGCTGTTCTGCAAAAGTTCCTGGTGGGCCAGCAAGGCCTGCTTTTCCTCGGCAGAAAGGTTGACCTGCACGGGGACAAGCAGCATCTGAGACGGCACGCTGCCGTAATCCTTGGCGAGCTGCTCAAACAGGATGCGCTCATGTGCGGCGTGCTTATCGATCAGACAAAGCTCATTGTTGCGCTCGGTGATGATGTAGGTTTTGAATACCTCCCCCACCACGCGCAGCGGCAGGCTGGCGGGTGCCGGGGCAAAGGTCGTCTGCTCCGGCGGGGTATCCTCCTGAGCAGTTGGGTCATTGTGGGTGATGGGCAGTGCGCTCAGGCCGGTGGCAGATTTTTCCTCTTCCGGCAGTTCCGGTGATTCAATATTTTCCAGCTGGGCCGGGGCAGGCTGCTGCGCGAGGGCTGTGGTTACAGCGGGTTCTGCCTTGGGCTGCTGTTCCGGCAGGTCGGGCAGAATGTCCAGCAGGTCCTCCTGTGCCGTGTGCGGCGCGTGGGCGGCAAACTGCGGGGTGCTGGGTGCATTAAATGGTGCCCGCACCGAGTTCAGCTCCATCACTCCGCTGGTACCGGGCAGCGTGCGGGCAGGCACCGGGGCCGTGAGCTTATTCAATGCGCGGTACTCTGCCGCGGAAAGGGTGTTGAAATGCTTTTGCGGCTGCGGCGGCTGGGCCGGGGCAGCGGCAGACCGCTGGGGGTTGGAC
>ERZ1026884.1044-NODE-1044-length-16132-cov-6.202525_pt1 | contig 16132 bp, 8 predicted proteins | sample MGYA00380172_ERZ1026884 | MGnify/ENA primary metagenome ERZ1026884 (study PRJEB33269, sample SAMEA4719808) | human gut metagenome | biome: human-associated habitat; feature: organic feature; material: feces | place: Cameroon | collected 2013-10 ... | reverse complement strand
GATTAACGCTCATAGGGCGTGATGAGTTACGGATAATAAATTTAAATATCATAATTTTAAAAGTCGAAAGTATGAGAAAAGTTTTACTTTTTGCGACAGCATTGTGCCTTTCTTCAGCAGCAATGGCACAGACATCAATTGAATCTGCTCTCGATGCCCAGAAGGGTGAGAATACCTATAAGGTAGAGAGCAGTGAGGCTAAGAACACTTATTGGAAGTTTACAGCAGACAAGAACTATCTTGCCAAGGTATCTCCATTGTCTGGATCAAGCAATGTTCCTACTGTATTTACATCGGTAGAAGGAACAGATTCTCTCACCCTGGGTGGTGCGGGCTTGAAGTATCCTTCTAAAGCGTATGCCTTGGAAAAGGGTAAGACCTACTACTTCATCATGAACATGACGGGTGAGTCGGGCTTCAACCTTGACTTGTCTGAGATGTCTTCTTATGGCAAGGGTCTCTCTCAGGACAATCCTGCCGAGTTGAAGGTAGGTGAGGAGTTGTTCCTGGGTAATCCGCTGGGTGTTCAGTATGAGAACACTACTGCCTATGTTACCTATACTGCTGAAAAGACCGCTCAGCTCCAGCTCTCTTTCTCAAGCTATGTTGCTGGTGCCACAGTGAATGGTAATCCTGTTTCTGCTGAGTATGACCAGGCTACAGGCGGATATGTACTGAAAGTAAGCGTGGAGCAGGGTAAGACTTATAGCATCGCACTGAATCTTCAGGGTAGTGTCGTTGCAAACTCTAAGCTCGTAGAGGTGAAGGCTGGTTCTCTTGAGATGCCATTCGTTTTGAACGAGGGTGAGAACAAGGTGCCTGCTGAGATGGGCGACTACTACTTTACTTATACTCCTAACAAGACGGGTTATCTGAATATCTCCAGCGATGCTGTGCTGGCTGGTGGTCAGGTGAAGGTATATACCAGCTTGAGCAATATCACCTATCAGCAGGTAGCGGCTTCTTCTGAGTCGGGTACCTATAATGTCCGTGTAGAGATTCCTTATACTGGTGCTACCTATTATATTGTAGTGAACAAGTTGCAGAATTCTGATGCCGAGGATGTAATCAAGGCAGAAATGCAGGAATACCAGCCAGGTGAGACTGTGAATACAGCCTTCGAATTGACTGAACTCCCTGTAGAGAAGACTTTGCCTAGTGCCAAGGGTACCTATTATTATAAGCTCACGGTTCCTGCCAACACAGAGAAGTTTGTTACGGTTGAGACTGATGCCAATCTCGATGCAGCTACATCTATCATTTTCTACAACCAGCAGAATGGCGAGTATGGTGCTGCTACTGTAAAGGATGGCTTGCTGAAGACTTTCGTTGGTGGCCAGTCTTACGATATTACTTATATCCTGAAGGTTACAGCCAATGAGGATAATCCATTGGCATTCAAGGTTTCATATCTGGATGTAGAGAAGGGTTCTCTTGTAACAAACCCAGCTGAAGCTGTGGAGGGTGAAAACGAGATCACCGTAGAGGGCACAGAATACTTCAAATATACAGCTACCAAGAATGGCAAGCTCAATGTGGAGGTTGAACCAGGTGTTACCGTCAGCTTCCCTAGAGGTACAGGCATGTATGATGGTGAATACACAGCCATCAACAAGGGTACCGACTTCTTTATCGAGGCTACTGCCGGAACCACTTATCTGATTAAGGTATCTGGTGCAGCCAAGGGTACAACCATGTATCTGGAAGAGAAGGAGTTCGCTGCCGGTGAGTCTCGCACCAACCCTATCGTCATGGAGGATAACGAATATACTTTCACCAAGGCAGGTGCTGCTGACCTCTGGTTGCAGTATAACGTAACTGAGGATGGTGTTCTCGACTTCGCCTGCGACCAAGGTTATAATGGTGGCAGCGACCGCATCGAAATCTTCAAGAATGAGGAGCCATACGGAACTACCATGATGGGTACTGAGACCGTAGGTAGTGTTTCAACCACCGTATATAAGGGTAAGGTTATCGTTAGCAAGGGCGATAAGCTCTATATCCACTGCGTTATCGCAGGTAAGGTTACCGGTAGCAAGATCAAGTTTACCAAGCATGAGGCTGAGCCAGGTGAAACTGTAACCAATCCATTGGTACTCACCAAGGGTAAGACCGTGACAATTACAGGTGCTTCCCGCAGTACTCCTGTATGGATGAAGGCTTCACTCCCTGCTGGTACAACCACCTTCCGCCTGAGCAGCTACTTGATGACAGCCCTCTATAACAGTCTGGAGGATGCCAAGAATGGCGCCAATGCCGAGGAGGTAAGAGCCAATTACGTACAGCTGCCTGATGGCTCTTACGTTTATGAGTTTACCAAGGAGATGGCAACTGCTGGCGATGTTTACTTCCAGTTTGTTGATTCATACGGTGCTACCAACTTCACATGGATGGATAACGAGGCAACTGGCATCTGGAACATCGAGGCAGCTGGCGACAGCAAGGTATCTATCTTCAAGATGGACGGTACCCAGGTGAACCAGATTTCAGGCAATGGTGTATACATCATCAAGTCTAACGGTAAGACCAAGAAGATTGTTGTCAAGAAGTAATGGGTCATAGTGTGATAAGACAAAACATTATATAATAAAGGTGCAAGTGGGGTGTGAAAACTCCGCCTGCGCCCTTTTTCGTCAAAATATCACCTGCTTTCAACCTGTTATTTCTATCAGGAAAAGAGAAAAGAATTAAGTAATTATTATATTTATACACATTAAAAAACGAGAAAACTATGAGAGGTCTCAAAAGACTGCTTTTGGCTTCCGTCTTGTGTGCGGGATATACCCAGGCCACCTGGGCTATCAAGGCATATCCCCATCCAATCACGATGCGGCAGCCTGACGGCACCACCTTGTTGGTAAGAATACAAGGTGATGAGAATTTCCACTTCGTTACTACCACGGATGGATTTCTCCTGAACAAGGACAAGAAGGGTTATTTCTGTTACGTGGATTACGACTGGAAAACCCAGAAGAAAGTGATGACCAGGCAGAGAGCACACAATGTGGATGCGCGATCTGAAAAGGAGAAGAAACTCCTCGAGTCATTGACCAGTGCAAAGGATGCCACTGCCGACATCCTGAGCAAAACCCCTATTATGAAGAAGGCGCCTAACAAGTTCCTGAGCCGCCGCATCGTTGCTCCTCGCAAGTATGCTGCCGAAACAAGAACCGGTGAGGCTACTTTCAAGGAATCGCAGTATCTGGTGGTATTGGTGAACTTCCAGGATAGCGTATTGCGCCACACCCAGCAGGACTTCGACCACTGGCTGAACCAGCCTGGCTACAGCGAGAACGGCGGTACGGGTAGTGTGAAGGATTACTACCGTGACAATTCCATGGGTCAGTTTATCCCTAACTTCAAGGTAGTGGGTCCATACACCCTTTCCAAGCCAACGGCTTACTATGGTGGCAACAGCAGCAGTACCAGCGGTACTGATACCAACCCACGCGACATGGTGAAGGAGGCTGTGGAACTCGCCAAGAAGAACAATCCTGATCTGGATTTCCGCCAGTTTGATAACGATGGCGATGGCATCATGGACAACTGCTACGTAATCTATGCCGGTTACAGCGAGGCAAGTACTGCCAATGGTGATGACATCTGGCCACACAGCTGGTATCTGGATGACAACACCACCATCGATGGCGTACAGATTCACGACTATTCCTGCTCTGCCGAGCTGGTAGGTATGCCAGGTGCTCCTGTAGTTCCATCTATGGATGGTATCGGAACCTTCACCCATGAGTTCGGCCATGTGCTGGGTCTCAAGGATATGTATGATACCGATGATACCAGCAATGGTAAGGGTATCGACCCAGGTGCCTACAGCCTTTATGCCTCTGGTAGCTACAACAACGATAGCCGTACTCCTCCTTGCCTGATGGCATTCGAGCGTATGCAGATGGGCTGGATGAAGGAAGGCGAGGACATCGTAGAGGTGAAGAACCCTGAGGATGTTACCCTGACTTCTATCGCCAACAACAAGGCGCGCTTCATCAACTGCCAGCCAGACCGTACACCAGGTACAGGTATGGAATGGTTCATCCTGGAAAACCGTCAGAAGACAGGTTGGGACAAGTATATCCCGGGTCATGGTCTGCTCATCACTCATTACGACTATACCGATGAGATGAAGAAAGACTGGTGGGATATCAACGGACCAAACAACAGCGCCAAGCATCGCTGCATGTATATCGTCCCAGCCGACGGCATCGACAACGAGGTGACCCGTAGCGGCGATACCTATCCTGGTAAATCAGCCAATACATCTTTCACCGACACCACCACCCCTAATTCCCTGAATTGGGCGAAGGAGCCGGTTAACGTGCCTATCACCAATATCATGGAGCAGGACGGCAACGTGATGTTCCAGGTTAATGGCGGTACCAGCAAGTGGAACTTCATCAAGACACTTGTGCCAGAGAAGATTTACGATACGCAGGCAACCTTCAAGGCAAACATCGAGAGCAACAAGGTAGATGTGGATGAGGTAGGCTTCTGCTGGAAGGAAGGCGCTTCTGCCGACCCAACCCTCACCGATGGCGTGAGCGCAGCAGGCAAGGTAGAGGATATCAAGGATGCTTCTTTCACAGCCAAGGGCCTGCAGCCAGGAACCACCTACAGCGTACGTTCCTACATGAAGATGAGCGATGGCAGCATGGTATATGGTTCACCGGTTCCATTCACCACCGAGTGGGCATACGCCAACGTAACCCTGGATACTCCATTCTACGGAAACTTCCTGAGCTGGACAGACGGCAACCCTGACGGATGGCAGATTATCGACCACAATGGCGATGGTACCACCTGGTATCAGGATGAGGGTGCCCAGGCCGTTCACTATTCTCTGAACTATTGGAACGATGCAGATGATTATCTCATCAGCCGTCGCCGCTTCCACGTGCCAGAGAAGGGCGTGATGTTCTTCACCCGTGGTGTGACAGAGGAGAAAGGTGTGGAAGACCTGGAGGTATTGGTTTCTACCAAGACCAACGATCTGAACGATTTCCACCTCGTAAAGCGTTTCTCTTTTGCCGATTACTTCGGTGCTCAGCATGCTGAGGAGGTAGATTTGAGCCAGTTTGCCGGAAAGGATATCTATATCGCCTTCCGTGTCTGCTCAGAGAGAATGCAGAACGACCTCTGGTTGTGGAACGTGATGGTAACCCAGAAGCTCGATACACCTAAGGATTTGAAGCTGGAGAGAACCGGCGAGAGCGAGCTTACTGCATCATGGAGCCCTGTGGAAGGTGCTGATAACTACTATCTCTGCCTGAGTAGAGAGACCAATAAGACCAACTCGCAGACCGTGTTCACCCCAATGGATTTCTATCAGAATGTAGAGGGTGATGTAGTTCTGGGCACAGGTTCTATCCAGTTCCGCAGCAATGGTTCTGTTACCCTGAAGGATTGTCCTGACGGTATCAAGGACTGCAAGTTCATCGTCACAGCATCTGGTCCGCTCGGTTCTTCTGAGTTGAGCATCGAGGGTACTGAGGATGGCAAGACATGGAATGCCGTGGGTTCCAAGATTACCCTGAAGGAATATGATTCAGAAGGTCAGGAAGAGGATTACTCTACCTATCTGGAGAACAAGAAGTACAGACAGCTGCGCTTCAAGTTCAAGAATGGTGGTAGAAATGCCCGCATCAAGTATCTCACACTTACCTATAACGACGGTAAGGTTTATGAGGACTTGGCAGCCGGTTCTGTGCCAACCAACGTGATTCCTATTAACAACAAGGAAGACGGTGAGTATGATGAGGGCAAGTACCGTGTTTGGGTAGCTTCAGGTAAGGGCAACCTTTACTACGATGAGTCTGCACCTGTTTACTACCAGGCAAATACCTCTACAGGCATCCACGATGTCATCGAGGGTACCGGCTTCGGCATCAGCGTGAACGGTGGCAATATCCAGGTAGATGGCATCAAGGCAGGCTACACCGTGACCTGTACATCTGCTGCCGGTGTTCAGCTCTATACCGCTGAGGCTCGCTCTGGCAGTCTGAACTTCCAGGTTCCTGCAGGCACCGGCATGGCTATCATCAGCGTAAGCGGCGAGGGCAAGACCCATCGCAGCAAGATTATCATCAAGTAATAAATAATAGCATCAAATAGAACATTTATGAAACATTATAAATATTCTGCCATCTTGTTGGCGGCAATGACCTGCGGAGCTGTATGGGCTTCGGTGGATGCGCTGACTGATGGAAAGAAGGGTGAAGGCGAAAAGGTGAAGCCATCGGAGAATTTCGTGGCTCAGTCTCGCAAGGCACCTGTCGTTCGCTATACCAAGATGAAGGTGGAAGGCAATGCCGAAGGTGTGCCTTACGGACTCCAACTGATGGGTGTGAGCGACAAGACGGTGAAGTTGAGCTGGATTTCACCAGAAAAGACCGATGGCTACTTCGATGATTTCGAGAATCATCAGGACTTCGCCATCAATTCAGCCGGTAACGTGGGCTGGTCGTATATCGACGCCGATAATAACAATACCTATACCTGGCAGGCTTGTGCCTTCCCAACTCAGGGTCAGAAGATGGCTTTCGTAGTCATGAACCCTTGGGAAACCTCTCCTGCGGTGAACGAGAATCCAAATTTCCAGCCTTATTCTGGCAAGAAGATGCTGGTGGATTTCAGTTCTATCGACGATAAGAACAACGACTACATCATCTCGCCAGAATTGAACTTCGACCAGGACTTCCAGTTTAGTTTCATGGCTCGCAGTTACAAAATCGAGGGCGACAACTTTGCCGCTGAGCGTGTTCGCGTAGGTTATTCTACCACCGGCAAGCGTCCTTCCGACTTCAAGTATGTGAACGAAGGCCCATACGTGGAACTTCCTGCGGCTTGGACACTCGTGAAATATACCATTCCTAAGGAGGCAAAGTATGTAACCATCAACTGCGTTTCTGAGGGTGGATTCATGATGATGCTCGACGACATCTTCGTGGGAACCAACAAGATTCGTCCTACCCAGAGCAAGAAACAGCTGGCTGCTGCCAACCCTGTGGTGGGCTTCAACGTATATCGTGACGGCAAGAGGGTGAACGAGGCTCCGATGGATTCTGCACGCTTCACAGATAATGTGCCAGACTATGCAGACTATACCTATACGGTGACTGCCGTTCATCAGAATGGTCAGGAGTCTGCCCAGAGTGAACCTCTGAAGGTCACCGTTCCGGATATCCGCCTGTTGCCTTTCGAGGACGACTTCGACGACTGGACGCTCCATGCCGACAAGTGGACTACCGTGAACCTCGACAACAACAAGGAGAGCAAGTGGTCTATCGACTACTACGAGTATGGATTGGTTGACCCATCCGCTACCTACAGCTGGTCGGCATTGACCAATTACAACCAGGCACTGGAGAGCCGCGAGCTGAATACTCCAAACAAGGACAATACCTATCTGCGCTTCAACCTGCGTCTCCGCAACAGCGAGCAGACCAATGTTGACTACATGGAGGTAGAGTTTAGCTGCGATGGCGGAAAGACCTGGGAAGGTCTCGATGTATTCGACAACTACTCTGGTGGCTTCGATTGGACAACTTATACCTATCCTATCGGTGAATATCTGAGCAATAACCTGTTCAAGATCCGTTTCCGTGCGCATGGCGACGATGCCAAGTGGATTAACTATTGGTACGTAGACGATGTGAAGGTTTGGAACCCGGTTTGGGCGAAGGGACAGCTGAGTGTCAAGACTCCATCTGGCACCATCTCCAGATGTCCTGTTACCCTGACAGGCGATAACGGCGCTGTAATCAGCGAGACTACCGATAGGAATGGTGTGCTCAAGCTCGACCAGATAGAGGAGGGTACTTATACCGTAAGTATCATCCGTGAGGGCTACAACGAGTATAAGGGTACATGGACCGTCAAGGCCGATGGTACCAACAACTTCACAGCCAATCTGGAGGCTCCAAAGGTAGCGCTTTCTGCCAACACCGTGAGTGCAGACCTGGAGGCTGAGGCTAACATCACCAAGAACTTCACCATCAAGAACGAGGGTAACGGTCCTTTGACCTGGTATCTCAAGGAGAATGCCAACAAGGGCACCGGCGACATCTCTCACCGCTGGGAGACCATGCCGTCATGGAACACCTCCGGCGACTTGCAGAAGTCTATCGCCTTCGATGGTGAGTATTACTATACCACCTCTTCCATCGAGTTGGGTAAGTTCTGGAAGTACGATAAGAACGGTAAGTTCATCGAGCAGTTCTCTATCCCTGAGATGTATTACAAGCTCTACGACCTTGCCTTCGACGGCCGCTATTTCTACGGCAGCGACTGGTCTAACCGTATCTTCAAGCTCGATTTCGACAACCGCCGCATCGTGGATATCATCACCGTGGGTGGTGTTTCCGATCTGAAGATTACCCACTGTACCTACGATCCTGTCTACGACGGCTTCTGGATTGGTACCTTTACAACCATCGGATTGGTTGACCGTAAGGGTAAGTTCATCCGTAAGATGTCTGCCTTGACTTCTGATGGCAACATCGCTGTATATGGTTCTGCCTACGATGACGTAACTCCTGGAGGTCCATACCTCTGGTTGTCTGATATGACTGCCGTGTCTTCAGATAAGTTTGATAAGCTGCAGCTCCGTCAGTATGACATCGCCAAGGGTACCCTGACCGATGAGAAGCACGTATTGACCGATGTTCCTGGTTATGTACTGGGTGGTCAGACCACCGGTCAGAACTATGTCTGCGGTCTGTTCTCTTCTATGGATGTAGTTCCAGGCAAGCTGGTTCTGATGGGAACTCTCAACCAGAGTCCTAACCTGGTATTCAGCTATACCCTGGCAGAGACCAACAAGTGGCTCAACCTCTCTCCTAAGCATGGTACGCTGGAGCCGGGTGCCGAGCAGGTAATCAACGTAGGTCTCGATGCCTTGGAGGCAAAGAATGGTGACAGCTATGCTACAACAGCTACTCTGTTCACCAACCCAGAGTTGGAAGCACAGAACATCAGCTTCAAGCTGAATGCTACATCTGAGTCTTCTACTCCACGTCCGTTGAGCCTGAAGGCTGCGCCTAAGACTGCTTCTACCGTCCTCACATGGGCTAAGGGCAATGGTGCTGCCGTGGCAGATGGATATAATGTATATCGCAACCACGTGAAGGTGAATGCCGCTCCAGTGAAGGAGATGCAGTTCACGGATACCAAGCTGGTTTACGGCAAGTATTCTTATCAGGTGACAGCGGTTTACAATGGCAAGGAGTCGGCAAAGAGCGATTCTGTAGTAGCCTTCGTCAACGAGGGCGCTCAGTATTATGCTCCTCTCAACCTCACTTCAAGCATCAAGAACAACAAGAATGTTCACCTGAACTGGGATTCTCCATTGGTAGAGGCTGCCCATCGTGATACCATGAGCTGGGCTACCGGCAAGCACGAGGATGAGCTGGGTCTGGCTTCAGGCGGTTACTTCTTCGCAGGTGCCAAGTGGGATGCTGAGGATTATGTGCCTTACCGCAACAAGAAGGTTTCTTCTGTTTCCATCCAGTTGGTTAACACGGTTACCTATCTTGCACCTCGTATCTATGAGGATGGCAACATCATCTACAGCAAGAAATATAGAGGCGAAATCAAGTATGACGGTTCATTCACCGATATTCCATTGGATAAGGATATTATCCTGAAGCCAGGACATTCTTATATCTTCGCATTCCAGATTATGAATGATGCGGATGTACATCCTCTGAGTCTCGACGACAGCAAGGCTGTGGACGGCAAGGGTAACCTGCTCTCTGTGGATGGCAAGACCTGGTTTACTGCAGCTGAGTCGGCTATTAGCGGTAACTTGAACATCCGTGTAAACGTGGCTCCTAACAGCAACGATACTGAGGCAACCCCTGTGGGTTACAACATCTATCGTGATGGTGTGAAGGTGAACAGCACTCCTGTGGCAGGTCAGTCATTCGATGACGTTCTCTCTAACGCAGGTACCTACAGCTATCAGGTAACTTCTGTATATGCTGATGGCGGTGAGTCAGAGCTTGGCGGCAAGACTTCTGTTGAGGCTTATGCCATCGAGAACCAGACGGCTCCTCATCACCTGAATGCCACTGTAACCCGCAACCGCGACATCTCACTCCGTTGGGATGCTCCTACCGTTTCAGAGATGTCAATCCCTACAGATGTGGCTAAGCGTCCTGTTACAACCGATGCTGATGCGCCTGAGTTCGTAAGAGAATTCGACGGTGCGAAGTCTTCTATGGCTGTGGCTACCGACGGCAAGTACATCTATACCTCTATATATAACGAGGATGGTAGAATCGACGTTTACTCTATGGATGGCAAGAAGGTGAAGAGCTGCGTGGTAAGCGATATCGACGGTATCCGCAACCTGGCTTACGATGGTCAGTATCTCTATGCAGGCGACTACAGCACCAAGATGCATGTCATCAATCCTGTTACCATGAAGTTGATGAAGAGCATCGATATCTCTGAGTACTCACGCCACTTGGCTTACATCCCAACACTGGATGGCGGCAAGGGCGGCTTCGAGGTTGGTGACTGGGAGAGCAGCATCTACATGGCTAAGGATGGCAGCAAATTGGCTACAGGTCCTGTCCTGAAGGGTGCTTCCGGCACAGCTTACTACGATGGCAAGCTCTATGCTTTCGAGCAGGGCAATGAGGCGAATGCCTATACCATCGGCATCTATGATATGGCAAGCGGTGAGCGTGTAGGCTCGCTCGATATGGGCAAGTATCTTGAGATTGACAACATCTCTTCTTACAAGGCAGGTGGTATGTCTTCGTTCGTATCTCCTGAGGGCATCACTTACATGTTGCTCGCTCTGCAGCGTCAGGGTAAGGCTACCAAGTTCATCGTTCTGGATATGGGCGGCTTGAACACAGTGGCAGGTTACAATGTATATCGCAATGGCGAGAAACTGAATGGCGAACCTCTTACCCGCCGTTTCTATCAGGAAACCGTGAGCCAGGAGGGTAATTATGACTACAGCGTAGAGACCGTTTATATTGATGGTACTACTTCGGCTAAGTCGGCTGTTGCTAACGCTACTATCGTGGCTTCTGGTGAGGCTAAGGTTCCTGAGAATGTACAGGCTGTGCAGTCAACCTACGGTTACAACGTGCTCCTCTCGTTTAAGGATCCTGATATGTACAAGGCTGCAGCTTCCGTGAACTCATTCGAGTCTTCTGTAGATGGTACAGAGGTATTTGGTGCTGAGGGCGAGAGCTACAAGTCAAACTGGATGGTAAGTTCCGACTACTCATTCGATGGCAGCAAGTCGATTGTTGCCGGTCAGAAGGCTGAGGCATTCGGTGTTGTAAAGGCAGAGAATATGAAGTATGTTCGTCTTGCAGCAAGAAATGCTGATGACCATAAGGGTAATGGTACATTCGATATCTATTATTCTGTAGGTGGTACTCACCGTGACAACTTCATCCGTCTGCAGACTGTGACAACCACAGAGCAGTGGCAGGATGTGATGTGCGAATTGCCTGAGGGTACAGAGTACATCGGCTTGGCTAAGGCTGCGGGTAATCCAGACCAGTATATCGATGGTGTAAGCTTCTACAAGGAGGCACCTCAGACCGACTGCTACGGATTCGATATCTATCGCAACGGCGAGAAGATTACCGCATCTCCAGTACAGGGCATCTCTTATGTAGACCACAACCTGCTGATTGGTCATTATGATTATCAGGTGAAGCTGGTTACCAAGAACTCAGCCGAGAGCGAGTTGAGCGATGCAGTGAGTCTCGATCTCTATTATGACAATGGTAGTCTGGCTCCAACCACCCTTCGTGTGGAGAACAATGGAGACAGCAGAAACCTGACCTGGCAGACTCCTGCCCTGGGCGAGCCTATCTACTTGCGTTGGCACAATGGCAACTGCTACGATGCAGCCGGTCAGCCTAACGGTGGTGCCTTCTTCGCAGGAGTCAACTGGTTTGCTGAGGATTTGAAGGAATATGGTCATCTGGCATTGAGCGATGTAGAGGTTTACATCAATCAGATTCCTGATGCTCTCTATGTATTGGTATATCAGAACAACACGTTGGTTCGCCAGCAGTTTGTTCCAAGCCTGAAGGAGTATGCCTTCAATACCATTCATCTTGACGAGCCACTCCCAATCGACCCTACCAAGAGTCTCCGTGTGGCAGTATATGTAGAGCACAATAAGATTACAGTGCCTCTGGGTTACGATAAGGGCCCTGCTCGCAGTGGTCGTGGCGACCTTTATTCTTCTGATGGTATCTCATGGAGTACGATGGAGGATTCTGGTGCTGATATCGATGCCAACTGGAACATTTCCATCGGTTTGAGCCCATACGCTCCTGCCAACTCAATGAAGGCAAGAAAGCAGGGTGCTGAGGTTCTCACATTCAAGCCAAAGGCGAATGCATCTGCTGCATCATTGAAGGTGGCTCATGTGGCACAGGGCGCAACTTCTCAGAAGAATGCCTTCCTGGGTTACAATGTATATCTGAATGGTGACAAGCTGAACAACAGCTATATCTCTGGTAATTCATACACAGATAAGTCTTCTGTGGTTGGCAATTATCTTGAGTATCAGGTAGCAGCCGCTTATTCTGTTACGGGTGAGCAGTATTCTAACAAGGTAACTCTTGTTGTTACTGGCATTGATGGTGTAACAGCCGATAAGCTGAAGGTTACAGTTGCCGGCAGCACATTGCGTATCGTGGGTGCTCATACAGGCGACAAGGTAGCTGTTTATGCTGCTGATGGCAAGATGGTAGCCCATAGTGTTGTTACAGATGATTACGTTCAGAACATTTCATTGTCATCACTGACAGCCGGAACATACATTGTGAAGGTAGGTCATGATACCGTGAAGGTTCGCGTATCTCGCAGATAAGATTCGGGACTAAATAATTCAAAAGGGTGCGTTGTGTATTGATGACGCACCCTTTTTCTATTCCGGGAATATTCATACCTCCATGTCTTAACTCCTCTAGAGTATGAAAACTAATATATATAATATTATATATATTAAAATATATTAATAAAGAATCTTTTCCTCCTCGTTCCCCATATACCCCCTCGTTTTGAACTGTCAGAACTGTCAGAACTGTAAGAACCGTAAGGGGCATGGATTTCAGCGAAATCAAGGAACTGAAGTCCATCTTTACCCAAAAGAAGTTTTGTTATCCTATTTCCGAGTTGGACAATGATGGTGGTTATGCAGATATTTCCTTTCTCCGCTTTGCGATATCTACAAGATAATTAGCGTTCTCCCGTATCTGGCTTCATCGGTTGATGAAGAAAATGAATGAGGCGCAGCTGAAGGAGGAGAGCATCTGGATTACCATCATCTGATGCAGAAAAAATATTTTGCCTTAAGGAAAAAAATATTTAGCCTTAAGGAAAAATATAATTAGCCTTAAGGCTAAAAATATATGAGGGTGTGCCATGGACTTATGACACACCCTCTTATACTTTGTAGTTTTTTAAAAGGGAAAGAGGCTTACTCCAGTTCTTTTATTGGTTCAGCTTCTCCTTCAGTTCCTTCACACGGTCACGGCTTACCTCGAATTCTACGTCTAGGAATGGGCATATACTATGATTTAACTTATAATCGGCACCTTTACCGTATAAGTCTTTTCTGATTGCAGAACGATGGGAACGAAGGCTGTCAGCAGTTTATAGCGGTCGAAGAGATTCTTGATGCCTATTCCTGAGCTGGAGAAAGCCGATTGACTTTCTTCCGGATAAGGAACAAAGGCATTCGCTACGCATACATAGTCGCCATCCCTGTAAATATGTATCGCCAGCGGATGCTCCTCCGAATGCTGGTTATGCTTCACGGCATTCTCTACCAGAAGCTGAAGACTCAGTGGCAATATCTTCTCGTCATCGCTGTGACAGATACCAGCATCTAGGGTAAACACAAAATTGCCCGTGTATCTCATCTCGATGTGATGGCAGTAATCACGGATGAATCTTAAACTTTCGTTCAGCGAAACGGTATCGTCGCTGATATGGGCTACAATATATTTGTAGATACGGGCCAACCTGACGGTAAACTCGCTAGCCTTCCGAGGATCTTCCTCTATGATGCCCGATAATGTGCCCAGACTGTTGAACATGAAATGTGGGTCAAGCTGTAGTTTCAGCATGTTCAGCTGGGCCTTCATCGCCTTTTCGCTTTCGCCCTTCAGTTGTTGGGCCATCTCCAGGTTTTCATCATTCTTCTGCTTCAGAATAATTCCACAAGAACGCACTATGCTCACGTTTGATATCAGGATAAACATGACGAGTTGGATATAGAAAAGTTCCACGGCAGAATTCTGCAATCCATTTATTTCCTGGATATCACAGAATCCATAGCTTAAAAAAGCACTGCAGACGGTGTTGAAGGCCAATGATATCAGGCAAAAAATATATATCCTGACACTGGTGATACCCTTGTTCAATATGCGTTTGGCTACATAATCGCATGCCATATTACTGCCAGTAAAGTAACCCGAGAACAACATCAAATATACAAGCACGAGATATATGGAAGTCTCGGAGAATGGATCTTGCACCAGAACCGACATTGGAAATCTGAAATATACTGTGATATAAAAGAAGAAAAATGTGGTGACACTGATTGTGCTGACTCCCATTATTGAGAATGGAAGCCATATTAATGCCATTATTATTTTTTTTGTTGTAAGTTTCAAAACGAATAACTTTTAAAGGGTTCTACATTTTTTTTGTTTGCAAAGGTATAATAAAAAGCTTTAACCGAAAAACAAAAATCCCATTAATCGTGAAAAACAGGCAATGAATGCCTCTATTTTTGCCTTAAATCGTTACTTCAGCTCTTGCAAACCATTGAAAACAGGGGCAGAACCATTCATTCCTTAAAAAATACGGTTCAGGGAATCATGGGGATTCATCTTGAAAAACTCTTTGTACTTTTGCATCGTCAATTAGTAATAATCATAAAATATCAAAGTTATGAAAAGAATCGTTTATTTAATGGGCGTTGCATTCGCCCTCATGTTGGCGTTGGTATCCTGTAATCCTGATGAAGACGATTTCTCAGATACCATCACTGTTAACCAGGTTAGCAGAACCATGCTCAAGAAGAATCTGGAGTACAAGCATATTGAGATGCCGCAGCAGTCGCAAGCCAAGGGAGATTGATGGGGGATTAACATCCTTTATTGCTCATCAAACAATAAATTCCCGAAACTTCGTTTCTTTATATAAAATGTAATATAAACAAAAATTTGAATCATGGCAATGAAACTGTTGGTAATCGAAGATGAAAAGAGAATGTTCAATCAGCTCAGAAAGATGCTGTTGAAGATAGAACCCAATGTGGTGATAGAGGGTCCGGTGACGAGTGTGGCTGAGCTGAGAGAAATCCTCGAAGACGGCAATCGTTACGACCTCATCCTGTCTGACGTTAGAATCAACGGAGGTACCTGTTTCAATGCCTTTGAAAAGCAGAAGCCGACGGTACCCGTCATTTTCATTACCGCTTATGATGAGTATGCGCTGAAGGCATTCAGAAATAATGGCGTGGCGTATGTCCAAAAACCCGTAGAGGAAGACGAATTGAAGGAAGCGATGGAGAAAGCCAGAAAAATGCTTTCTCCACAGGAGGATATCACCCGGCTCCTCGCCATGCTCCAGCCTCAGACCCCAAAATACAGGGAACGCTTCCTGATACCGAAAGGCGACCAGTTTCAAATCGTCAACAGTTTTTCCATCAGTCATTTCGAGGTTGATGGCAAGAATACGATTGCCTATCTGGAAGATGGCACATCGGTTCATATTTCTGAGAGTATGAACGAACTCGAAGCCGAATTGGATCCCAAGATGTTCTTCCGCTGCAGTAGGCAGCATATCATCAACATCGAAGATATCGTGAAGATGGAGAGCACCTGGAATGCCAAGCTTATCCTCAGGCTCCGCCGCTATCCCGAGAAAGATTTCGAGGTGAGTAGAGATAGAGTGAAGGAACTGAAGGAGAAGCTGAACCAATAGTAGGGGAAGAGGGCTTTTCTTGCTTTTAACGAATGGGTAATGATAAGGTTATATTTTGTAGCCTTATCATGGCCTTATACTATCTGTTTTTTATTATTTTTCCTTTTTTTCTTACTAAAAATATGAAAAAACGCAT
>ERZ1026884.1040-NODE-1040-length-16146-cov-4.973650_pt1 | contig 16146 bp, 8 predicted proteins | sample MGYA00380172_ERZ1026884 | MGnify/ENA primary metagenome ERZ1026884 (study PRJEB33269, sample SAMEA4719808) | human gut metagenome | biome: human-associated habitat; feature: organic feature; material: feces | place: Cameroon | collected 2013-10 ... | reverse complement strand
TGGGCACTTGCGGTTTGGTCGGGCAGATTGGCGTTTACACCGGCTGGCTGAACGACATTGCCGCCGGCACGAAAGCCGCGATTCTGCCGATGGACTGGGTTGGGCTTATCCTGATTTGCTTCGTTCTCCCCGCCGTGCTGACGCTGCTGTTCGCCTTCTTCCTGCGCAAGTGGGGCTGGATCAAGGACGGCGACCTGAAGCTGCAATAACAAGGGAGAATGAAACGGGGCGAATGAAACGGGACGAATGAAACGGGACGAATGAAACGGGACGAATGAAACGGGACGAAGTCCCCCCTTGACCCTTTCGCGCGATTCAGTTGGTGACACTTTCAGGCTGCTTCCGCGTGTTTATGCAGGGATTTCGCGCCTGCGGGCGCGACCAGAGGGCTTTGCGGTCGCCCTCTGGACTGCTTCGCACGCCCTCCGGAAGTTACTGGTTTGTTATGTTTGTTCTCATAGTTTGAAGGACTAATAGTACACAAACTATAACCACTTCCGATAAAAGTCAAGAAACATGGGCGTGTGCTGCGAAGGGGTCAAGGGGGCGCGCGCAGACTTCGTCTGTTTTCATTGCCCCCTTGTCGCCACCGCAGCGGCGAAACCCCTGCGGCACACAAGCAAATCCACATAGAAAACTCAAGCCACAAAACGCACCTCATCCAGCTAATGCAGCAGATGAGGTGCGTTTCTTTTGCCAAAAAGTCAGCACCGAAAAAGGGCGGCATACCCGCAGGTACACCGCCCCTTGAAGCCTTGGATTACACCTTCTGGAAGGTGAACACCACTTCGCCGCCCGCTTCGGGGGCGATTTCTTCCACCGTCTTGTCGAACTCGTAGCCTTCCGGCACAATCAGCACATGCAGCACATAGGGGTACGCAGGCATGGTGAATTCCAGCACGCCATTCTCATCCACAGGCATGGGCGTGCACGTTTCATCCGTGCAGACGTTAATCATCGTGCCGGTCACGGGGTTGCCGTCCTGATCGACGCACTTAATCGTGTAGCTCGCCATGCCTTCCATCGGCAGCTGCGGCGCTTCCGCCACTTCATCCGTGGAAGGCAGGGTGCCATCGGCGTACTTCCAGCCGGTGACATTGATGTCATACTGCTGCAGCATGGCGACAAACGCATTGGCATTGGGTTCATCAGCGATTGCAATGGCGGATGCTTCCACGTTTTCCGCGCCAGCCTTCACCACAAAATAGGTGGTATACGGATAGCCGCTTGCCTGATTGGTGTCAATCGGCTGATTCGGGATGACGTAGCCGTCCTCCGTCATGTAGTCCGTCAGCGCATAGTTTTCGGGGGCCGCTTCGCAGCCAAGGGCGAACATTTCCGGGTCCAGCCCCTTCGCCAGCGTCACCTTCACCGTCGCGCTTTCCGTGTTGTCAATCACATAATAGTTGGTCATGCCAAAGGTGGACATCAGCGCAAATTCCGGGTCGGTGAAGAAAACCTGCTTCACGTTGTCGCCCACAAAGGAGAGGGTCGTCATCTTCGTGCCTTCCGGATAGACCGGGTTGTTCGCCAGCACAGCGGCGGCTTCTTCTCCGTCCACCACGCGCGCGTTGTCCAGCCAGATCATGTCCTCATTCGCGGCCTGAAAGGAATCCTTGATGTAAGACAGGGCAATTTCGTAAGTACCGTCTGCCGGGAATTCATAGCCGTAGGTCGCCCATTCCTTCACGCCGCCGAACGCCTTCACCGTCTGCCCGTTGACAGACAGGTAGAACAGGTCGCAGCCGGCTTCGGTGGACGTCTTGTAGTCGAACGCGAACACATCGCCCGCCTTCGCTTCCACCGTAGTCAGCACGGAAGCGGAAGAAGTATCCTTGCCCGTGTTCGTGCTGGCCAGCACCGTGCGGTCATCCTTTACCGCAACCGCCATCGGCCAGGTGTATTCATCCGTAGAATTGGTGAAGGACAGCGGCGCCGCCGTGCCTTCCACATTCAGCGCAAGGTTCAGTTCCGCTTCATCCGTCGGCGGAATCGAGGGCTTTTCGCCCGGCAGGAACGCCAGCACATTCGTCTGCGTGTACTCATCGCCGAGGAAGAGACCGAACAGGCGGACAAACGCGTCCGTAGAGGTCTGAGAACCCGTTGCGAGGAAAGCCACATTGCCGAAGCGGTCAACCACAATCGAGGTCGGGACGCCATTGAGCCCGAAACCCGCAAAGAGGTTGAACGTTTCATGCCCGACCGGGAACGTCAAGCCATGCGACGCCACATATTCCGTCAGCTTCGCATCATCATCGTTTTCATCGATGCTCAGCGCAAAGACTTCCACCTTGTCCTTGTACTGCTCATAGGCTTCCTCCAGGAAGGGGAACTCCGATTCACACGGGCCGCACCACGTTGCCCAGAGGTTAATCAGCACCATTTCCTTCTCCTTCAAGGTTTCGGAGAGGGTATGGGAAACGCCGTTAATGTCCGTAAAGGTAAAATCGGGCATGGGCGCGCCAAGCGCGTACACCAAGGCAGTTTCTTCCGCCAGTGCAGCGCAGCCGAGGCACATCGCCAGTGCCAGAACCAGTGCCAGCATCTTCTTCATGAGGATTGCTCCTTTCACGTTCTGCGGCTTCCACCGCAGTCTTACAAAAATTATAAGGGGAAAAATGCATGATGTCAACCGAAAAAACTTCATAAATACAATTGGCGTGCGCAACGCCCCTTTTTTCGTCTCCAACAGCAGCGAAGAAGCGTAAGATTGTTTGGTATTTCCATAACCAAAAAGCCCTGCCGCATTCACGACAGAGCCTTTTTGTGCCTTGATTACGCCTTGCCAGCGCAGCCCAGCACATCCACAATCTTGTGGGCGACCATCGCCTTCACCGCAGCGCGGGCAGGCTTCAGGTACTGACGGGGGTCAAAGTGATCCGGATGTTCCGCGAAGTACTTGCGGATGCTCGCGGTCATCGCCAGACGAATGTCGGAGTCGATGTTGATCTTGCAGACCGCCATCTTCGCCGCCTTCGCCAGCTGCTCTTCCGGAATGCCAATTGCGTCGGGCATATTGCCGCCGAACTGGTTGATTTCCTTCACGAACTCCTGCGGGACAGAAGAAGCGCCGTGCAGGACGATCGGGAAGCCGGGCAGACGCTTGGAGCATTCTTCCAGCACCTCGAAGTGCAGCTGGGGCTTCTGACCGGGCTTGAACTTGTACGCGCCGTGGGATGTGCCGATGGCAATCGCCAGCGAGTCGCAGCCCGTGCGGGTCACAAACTCTTCGACTTCTTCCGGATGGGTGTACATTTCCTGACCATGCTCCACCTTCACGTCGTCTTCGACGCCGGCGAGCGTGCCGAGTTCCGCCTCGACGACCACGCCGTGGTCATGGGCATACTCGACGACCTTGCGGGTCAGGGCGATATTATCCTCAAAGGACTTGGAGGAAGCGTCAATCATGACGGACGTGAAGCCGCCGTCGATGCAGCTCTTGCACAGCTCAAAGCTGTCGCCGTGGTCAAGGTGCAGCGCAATCGGGATATCGGGGTTCTCGATAACCGCCGCTTCCACCAGCTTCACCAGATAGGTGTGGTTGGCATACGCGCGCGCGCCCTTGGACACCTGCAGGATGACGGGAGCCTTCAGCTCACCCGCCGCCTCGGTGATGCCCTGAATGATTTCCATGTTGTTGACGTTGAAAGCGCCGACCGCATAGCCGCCGTCATACGCCTTCTTGAACATTTCCTTCGTCGTAACAAGCGCCATTGGATTTTCCCTCCTGATGCAATAATGTAGGGTTTCCACCGAATCTATTATAGCACATTCTGCCGAAATAGAAAAGGGGGTTTTTTCACAAGTTGTATTTTCTTTCACAAAGTTTTGGAGAAAAAAACGACCTCATCCCCCGTTTCGGCGGATGAAGCCGTATCAGCACGCGGAAGCAGCCTGAAAGAGAAGTCCACTCAATCGCGCGAAAGGGTCAAGCGTAGGGATTTCATCCCGTTTCATTCGCCCTTGGGTTTTCCCCAATTAACACGCGGAAGCAGCCTGAAAGAGAAGTCTACTCAATCGCGCGAAAGGGAGTCCAGAGGGTCGAAGACCCTTTGGTGGGGTCAAGGGGCAAAGCCTCTGGTTACTGCCCCTCTTCCGTCCGCTCCACCGTGCCGACGTAGATGATTTCGCTCTTCGCCTTGTAGGTGTCGGTGTACATCAGCTTGCGCTCGGTTTCCGCGCCGCCCACATACTTCACCAGGTAGCTTTCCACCACACAGCCGTCGGTTGCCTTGCGGTAGGTGTACTCTTGGTCAACATAGGTGGCGTAGGTGTGGTTCGTGTCCTTGCGGTATTCCGGCTCTGTCGGGGCGGGCAGGGTCTGCACCGTCACCGTTTCCAGCTCGTACTTCACGCCCTTGCCGAGGCTCTCGCCGTAAATCGACACCACGCACACCTTGTGCGACTTGTCATAGCGGCTGTCCTTCATCACCGTCGCAACGATGAAAATCGTGCTGTTCGTGTCGTTGCGGAACTTGAAGTCAATGCGGTTGTCGGATACCGTCGCGTCCTTGCCGTAGTCGGTGTAGCCCACCGCGTCGGAGTGCGGCTCGCGCTTGAGAATCGTCATGTTCGCCTTCGCTGCCGCAAGGTACATCGTCGTGCTCGCCTGACACACGCCGCCGCCGTAACCCATGCGCTGATCGCCGTACGCGTACTCAATCGCTTCATAGAAGCCGTTTGCCTTCGTGCGCTTGCCCACAACCGTATTGAAAGAGAATGTTTCGCCCGCTGCAAGCATCTTGCCGTTGATGCGCTCGAACGCCACCTGAATGTTCAGGTTGCGGTTCTCCGTGCTGGTGGTCGAAATCGGGGTGTACGCCGTCGCGCGCAGCTGAATCTGCGGCTCCAGCATGGCTTTGGTCGTGGTCGGCTGAAGCTCGCGCGTCGTCAGCTCCACCTCGCCGCTGACCAGGGACGACATCATCTGGTACACCTGATTTTTCGCCTCGGTCGTGTCCATATAGCGCCCGACAGTCTCCGGCTGAATCGTCAGCGGATTGTTGAAATTGTTGGAATCGAAGATAATATGCGCATCCACCGGCTGAATGTACGCCTGCTGCGCGATGCTGAGCAGGATGTTGTCAATCACCACATTGTCGCCGCTGGGCGTGGCGGAATAGCCCTCGTAGGGATTTTCCGCCAGCGCGTCCATCGTGGCTTTGCGCGCGTCAATGCCGCCTTCTGTGTGCCCCGGCTGCCACGCCGCGTCGAGGGCTTCCCGCACATCGACGGTCATGTTCAGGTCGGCGCTCGTGATTTCCCTCACCAGCTGACCGGCGTACATCAGCCGCACCTTCCACGCGTCGCGCTGCTGATTCGCGTGCGCCGTGACCGCCTCTTCCGCCTCCGCGCGGGTCATGCCGCCGAGGTGGATGCCGTCCACATACACGTTCGGGACGTACTTGTCGTCATATGCCGTCACCGACGCGACCAGCGCTTCCCGCTCGTTCTGCTCCTGGATGGCATTGCTGATGGCGCCGCCCGCCGCGACCAGCCCGCAAATTACCGCCACCGCGCACGCGCAGAACAGGATGCGCTTAAGCAGCTTTTGCCCCGACGGCTTGCGGCGGACAGGCTCGTTCTTCGGCTCGCGATGCTCCGGATTGAAGCCCCCCAGCCCCGTCGGCGGATGATTGCCGCCGCCGTTTCCGCCATTGCCGTTCGCCGGATACTGCGGAAAATTCACCGGATACATCGGCTGCTGCCATCCGCCATAGTTCTGCTGCGGATACGGCGGATTCTGCGTGCGCTGCGGATTCATCGGCTGATTGGGCATCATCTGCCCGCCGCGAATCGGCTGATTGCGCCCGGTGTTCATGCTTTGCTGATGCTGCCCCCACGAGAACTGCTCCAATTGGTGCGCCGCATCGAGCGGCTGCACGCCGTTGTTCCAGCCCTGCTGCGGCTGCATGGGCGTCCCCTGTACGCCGTGGAAGCCGCGCATTTGCCCGCTTTGCGCATATTGGCTCCCCTGCCCCGGCTGATTCATCCCCTGCGGGCGCATCGGCTGAGCCGCGCCCATCGGCTGAGCCGCGCTCATCGGCTGAGCCGCACCCATCGGCTGAGCCGCACTCATCGGCTGAGCCGCGCTCATCGGCTGCATGGGCGGATTGGCGCTCTGCTGCACCGGGGGCGGCTGCGGATTCCGGCGCGGCGGATTTGTCGGCTGCATGGGCGCGTCTTCCGTGCGGATAAGGGGGATGCTGTTGTCCAGCGTCTGCTGCCCGGCATACTGCGCCGCGTTCAGCTGCGTGCGGCGGCGGCGCGGCTGCTTGTTGTCGTTGAATTCGGACATGGTTTCAGCACCCCTTTCTGATGGCAATTCGGTATTTCTTCATCTTATACTATTTCCAGATAAGAATGCGCCAAGATGCGCCGCGAATTTTTCATTCTGGCTAACGTGAATGAAACGCAGCGTAGCAGCGCTACGCTAAGTGGAATGAACGGACGCCAGAAGGGAAAAGGCGCAAGCAGATGGCGCAGGTGAATCTGGAAATAGTATTATATCACATGATTTCAGCAGCTTCCACTGCTTGCAGCAATTTCTCCACATCATCGGCCGCCCTCGCCCACATCGGCGCGGTGCAGCCGACCATGCCGTGGCGGTCGCCATCGCCATGGAAGTCACTGCCGCCGGTGACCAGAAAGCCCATGCGCCGCGCGGTCAAATCCAGCAGGGGCGTGGCGCGTCCGGCGGACGGGTGGTAAACCTCAACGCCCCGCAAGCCCTGCTCCTGCCAAACGCCGAGCAGATGGCGCAGCAGCGCGCCGGTTTTCTCCAGCTCCATCGGGTGCGCCAGAACAGGCACGAAACCGCTTTCCCGCATCAGCGGCAGCGCCTCCGCCATGCTCAAGCGCTCCCCCGCCACATAGGCCGGTGCGCCATCCGCCAGAAAGCGGTCAAACGCCTCGCGCGTATCCACCACATAGCCGCGGCTGACCATCGCGCGGGCGATATGCGGCCGACCGACGCTGCCCTTGGCTTCGCGGGCGATTTCGTCGTAATCCAGCGGATAGCCCAGCGCGTTCAGCTTCTCCACCATCTGCCGCGCGCGTCCGAGCCGCAGTTGGGACAGCGCCCGAACCTTGCGGTGCAGGGGCGTATCCATCCCGCGCCCGTAGCCGAGCAGGTGCAGGCCGGGCATATCGCGCAGGGACAATTCGACACCTTGCAGAATCGGCATCGGCGTGGGTTTTCCCAGCAGCTGCGCCGCGCCGTCAAACGTGTCATGGTCGGTCACGGCAAGGAGCGTCACGCGGTGCTTGTCCGCCAGCGCCACCAGCTCCGCGGGCGTAAGCAGCCCGTCGGAGGAAGTGGTGTGGGTGTGCAAATCAGGCTTCATGGGGGTCAGTTGGGTGATTTTCGGGCGCATCCGCCGTCTTATCAGGCGTTTCCGCGCTCTTTTCAGGCGTTTCAGCGGACTTTTCGGAACTTTCTTCCTTCTTTTCGTCCGCCATATCCTGCATCATCACGTCGCCCGTGGTGCGGGTGTCGGCATCCTGAATATCCGGCAGCGCGCCCGTTTCCATCAGGGTGACGAACTCGCGGCGGCTGATGGTGTCGTACTTGAGCAGCGCGTCCACCAGCTTCTCCATGCGGTCGCGGTTGGCGCTCAGGGCATCCACCGCCTTCTGGTAGCATTCCTCCAGCAGGCGCTTGACCTCCGCGTCGATGCGCGCCGCCAGTTCTTCGCTGTACCCGCGGCTCTGCCCGAACTCCATGCCGACGAACACTTCCTGATCGCCGTCCAGATAGACCGGGCCCAGCTTTTCGCTCATGCCGAACTGCGTCACCATGCGGCGGCAGACCTCCGTCGCCTTTTTCAGGTCGCTCGTTGCGCCGGTGGTGAACTCGCCCAGATAAAGCTGCTCCGCGGCATGACCGCCCAGCCCCATCGCCACGAAGTCCATCAGCTGGCTGTAAGTCTGCAAATCGTCCTCTTCCGTCGGCAGGGACAGCGTGTAGCCGCCCGCCTGCCCGCGCGGGACGATGGTAATCAGGTGCACCTCGTCGCAGTTGGGCAGGACGTGCCCGACGATGGCGTGACCCGCCTCGTGGATGGCGACCATGCGCTTGTCGCGCTGCGTCACCTTGTGGCTGCGCTTCTCCGGCCCCATCTGCACGCGGGAAATTGCCTCCACCAGCGTCTGCTGATTGATGGCCTTCAAGCGCCCGCGCGCCGCCAGAATCGCGGCTTCGTTCATGATGTTTTCCAGCTCCGCGCCGGTGGAGAAGGGTACACGCTTGGCGATATTCTCCAAATCCACATCATCCGCGAGGGGCTTGCCCTTGGCGTGCACCTGCAAGATGGCAACACGCCCCGCCATATCGGGGTAATTGACGAGAATCGTGCGGTCAAAGCGGCCGGGACGCAGCAACGCGGGGTCGAGAATGTCGCGGCGGTTCGTCGCCGCCATGACAATAACGCCCTCGTTGATTGCGAAGCCGTCCATCTCGACCAGCAGCTGGTTCAGCGTCTGCTCGCGTTCGTCGTGTCCGCCGCCCAGCCCCGCGCCGCGATGGCGACCCACCGCGTCAATCTCATCAATAAAGATGATGGACGGGGCAGCGCGCTTGGCTTGGTCGAACAGGTCACGGACGCGGCTGGCGCCCACGCCCACGAACATCTCCACAAAGTCAGAGCCGGAAATGGAGAAGAACGGCACGCCCGCCTCGCCCGCAACCGCCTTGGCCAACAGGGTTTTGCCCGTGCCGGGCGGGCCGATGAGCAGCACGCCCTTGGGGATGCGCGCGCCCATGTCGATGTACGCCTTGGGGTTGCGCAGGAAGTCCACCATTTCCTTGAGTTCTTCCTTCTCTTCCTCCGCGCCCGCGACGTCGGCGAACGTCACCTTGTTCTTGTTCGGGTCATGGATGCGCGCCCGGCTGCGGCCGAAGTTCATCACTTTGCCGTTGCCGCCGGTCTGCGCGCGCATAATCAGCCAGAACATCACGCCGCAGAGCACCAGCGAAATCGCCAGCGGAATCAGGTCATACCACCACGGGGTGGTCAGCGGCTGACGGTAGATGATGGTGAACGCCAAATCCTTGACGGACACCTCGTCCAGCGGCTTATTAAGCTTCGCCGCCTGCATTTGCCGCGCGGTGACGATGAAATCAGCGCCGATGGTGGTTTCAAAATCGTAGTTTTTGTCGGGGAAATCCGCGTCGGCGACCGTTGTCGTCGTCGTCACGCCCACCAGCGACGTGCCGCGGATGGCGACGGAGCGAACCTGCCCCTCCTCAATCATCGTCAGCAGCTGGGGATAGGTGATGCGGCGGTCACGGGTATTGCTGCCAAAGCCGCTGGTGAACAGCATCGAAATGGTGAGCACCATCAGCAGCAGAACCGCGACGTAGCCGAACATCCCGCGAGACTTCTTCAATGCGAGCATCCTCCTTCCGTTCCAGCGCCATCCGCCTGTTGCGGCGTATACCCATATAGACGAATGACGTGTGCGGAAAAATCCATCTTTACAAAAATTTTATCTTTTTTCGGGGAAGAATCGGCTGATTTATTCGTGCGCCGCGCCGTACACGCGGCTGTCCAGCACGCCGATGTCCGGCAGATTGCGGTACTTCTCGGCGAAATCCAGCCCGTAGCCGACGACGAACTCATCCGGAATCTTGAAGCAGTGGTAATCCACCGTCAGGTTGTGTTCGGGATTGCGGCGGTCGGGCTTGTCCAGCAGCGTCGCAATGCGGATGGAGGACGCGCCGCGACCCATCAAATACTTGCCGAGGTAGAACAGCGTGTTGCCGCTGTCCACAATGTCCTCCACAATCAGCACGTCGCGCCCCTTAATGGACACAGACAGGTCTTTCTCCAGATTGACCACGCCGGAGGACTTGGTGGAGTTGCGATAGCTCGACAGCGCCATGAAATCCAGCGTCACGGGCAGATCGACCTCGCGGATGAGGTCGGAGAAGAAGACGCTCGCGCCCTTCAAAATGCAGACCATCACCAAATCACGTCCCTGATAGTCGTGGGTGATTTCCCGTCCCAGCTGGGCAACGGCTTTCTGGATGTCCTCACGCTTGACGAGAATCTTCGTCATGTCTTGATACAGCTTGGCATTGGTGTCCATCGTGTTGTCCTCCTAAATATATGTAGGTTTCTATGTTGACTTAGTTGGCGTTGTCCTTTTTTTCGCGCAGGGGTGCGCCGCAGCGTTTGCACTGTTCGAGCTTGTCGTAGGGGTCATCCTCAATCTGCGACCACTTGATGACGCCGGACAGCGGGCGGTATTTCGGATTGAGCGATTCGCAATTCGGGTCAATGTGGTAGTACGTTCCGCCTTCGGGATTGTAGTAAATCAGCAAGTCCGGATGGCTGGTGTTCAGCACGGGCTGGGTGGCAAGGGCGTTGGTCGGGGTGGCGGTGCTTTCCTGCTCGTTGCTTTGCAGCGTCGCGGGGTCAACGTACCACACGCCGTCCTCCTTGACCATGCGCACCTTCCACAGGTAGACGCTTTCGCCCAGGGTGTTGTTCTTGTTGATGACGGCGCGCACCGTCACCATGCGGGCGATGTCGTTCGATGTGCCCGTGATGGCCGTGAAATCCCAGCTGACGGGCGTGCGGTTGGTCAGCACCTCGCCGAAGAGCTTCTGCGTCACCGCGTCTGTGCCGCCCTTGATGCTGCTGCGCCACGACGGGGCCGTCAGGTTGACCATTTGGCTGATGGCGTTGTTCTTCCACAGCGTGAAGAAGGAATGCAGCTGCGCGTAGCACTCCTCGGAGTCATCCACAGGCGTCGCGGTGGGCGTGGGCGCGGGATTGGGCGTGTCCGTCGCGGTCAGGTTGACATCGAGGTTATTGCCCGATGTACTCCCCTGCTGCATCTGGCCAGACTGATTCGGCTGCGCGGGGTTCTGATTGTCCGCCGCGTTCGTCGCCAATGCGCTGACGAGGCAGACGACCGCCGCCAGCAAAAGCGACAGCACCAGCCGCGCGTTGGGCGTAACCAGCTCGCGGAGCCACAGCGCGGCGATGCTCGCCACCGCGCCGACGAGGACGACCCACTTCACCGCCGTCCACGCAAAGACCATGCTCAAGATGAAAAGAATCGGCAGCACGCCGAACATCAATACTTTTGCAATCGTATCCCACGGAATTTCCCTGCGCGCCGCCGGCTGCACCCGGAAGCCGCTGCGCCCCGACGTGGGGTACACGCGCTGACCGTCGGGGGTGTACTGCGCGTACTGCTGCTCCGGCGGCAAATCCGTTTCCTGCGGATTCTGCTGGCTGTACTCCTGCTGATTGTACGGCGTATTCGGCTGCTGGTATCCCTGCTGCTGATACCCGCCGGGCTGCACAAACCCCTGCTGGTCATACGGCTGCTGCTGATAAGGCTGCTGGGCGTATGGCTGCTGATACCCCTGCTGCTCATAGCCCTGCCCATACGGCTGCTGATAACCTTGCTGACCGTATGGCTGCTGATATCCCTGCTGCTCGTAGCCCTGCTGACCGTATGGCTGCTGGTATCCCTGCTGACCATAGGGCTGCTGATAATCCGCATACCCCTGCTGACCATATTGCGGCTGCCCATAGCCGTTTTGCGGCGCGTAGCCCTGACCATAGGCATCATTGGGCGCGTAGCCGCCATTCGGGGCATAGCCCTGCGCCGGCGGATAATTGCCCTGCGAAAAACCGGGCTGCTGAGGATTCTGTCCGGCGTCCCCGGCGCCATCATAGGGTGGACGGCTGTTGCTCATCCGGCTTCCTTTCCTTTCTTCCGCGCGATTGTGCGCGAAGTTCCCTGCCGCGCCTTGTGCGGAGGGCATTTTGTCCCTCCCCCGCGCGGACTTTCACGCAAGCGCCTGCTTCGCGCTTTACATGATAACGCATCTTACAGTATAGCACAAAAAAATGGCTTGTAAATAAGAAATCGGAAAAATTCACGGTTTGTTCGCCTGTAAGCCTGTAAATATGGAAAGAATTCCACTTCCGTGCGCCTTTTATTCCGCATTCCGCATTCCAAATTCCGAATTTGCCCCCTTGCAAAACGCCTCAACCTATGGTAAGATAGAGCGTGCCGACGAAAGTCAGCGAAATATTGGAAGCGATGACCGGGAAACAGTAGCGCGTGCAAGTCCCCTTCCTATTTCCAAATGAGAATGTGCCAAGATGCGAAGCGAATTTCTTCTGCTGGCTAACGGGAGTGAAACGCAGCGTAGCAGCGCTACGCTAAGTGGAACGAGCGGACGCCAGAAGGAAAAAGGCGCGAGCAGATGGCACAGGCGAATGCAGAAAATAGGATATCAGAGAGCCGCCGGGTGGTGCGAGGCGGCAGGGCGCACGGCGTGAACCTTCGTCCCGTGAGTTTTTCGGCGTGGGCAGCCTTATCGCCTATCAAGCGGCGGCAGCGGGGTTTTTTCCTTTGCCGCAAGACGAGTGGTACCGCGGATTCAGTCCGTCTCATCAAACGATGGGACGGGCTTTTTTCATCCAACTGTAAGGAGGAACATCCGGAATGAACGAGAAGATCGAAGCCCTGAAAAGCAGCTTTGATTCCGAGCTGAAGAAGATCGCCAACATGGTGGATCTGGAAGCCCTGCGCGTGAATTACCTCGGCCGCAAGGGCAAAGTGACCGACGCGCTCAAGGGCATGGGCGGCTTGACCGACGAGCAGAAAAAGACCGTCGGGCGCGAGACGAACGAGCTGAAAACCGCCATCACCGTCGCCTTGGCGGAAAAGCTGGAGGCGCTCAAGGCGCAGGAATTGCAGCGCGAAATCAACGCTCTGCCCGAATTTGACATCTCCATGCCGCCGGACATGACCCGCGGGTCGTATCACCCGATCACGCTGGTGCAGCGCCAGTGCGAGCAGGTGTTCAAGTCGATGGGCTTCACGGTGGAGGATTACGCCGAGGTGGTGACGGACTACGAGTGCTTCGAGAGCCTGAACATTCCGAAGTTCCACCCCGCGCGCGACATGCAGGACACCTATTATCTGGACAACGGGCAATTGCTCAAAACGCAGACCTCCGCCGCCCAGAACGCCATCTACCGCCGCTACCGCGACGCGCTGGTCGACGGTGGCGTGCCGATTAAGGCGATTTTCCCCGGCCGCTGCTTCCGCAACGAGGCGACCGACGCCTGCCATGAGAACACGTTCTTCCAGATGGAAGGCATCATGGTGGACAAGGACATTTCCATCGCGAACCTGATTTACTTCATGAAAACGATGCTGAGCGAGGTGTTCCGCAAGGACATCAAAGTCCGCCTGCGTCCGGGCTTCTTCCCGTTCGTTGAGCCGGGCTTTGAGCTGGATATTTCCTGCCTCATCTGCGGCGGCACGGGCTGCCCGTCGTGCAAGCATTCCGGCTGGCTGGAGCTGTGCCCCTGCGGCATGATTCACCCCGAAGTATTGAAAGCCGGCGGCATCGACCCGGAGCAGTACACCGGCTTCGCGTTCGGCTTGGGCATGACGCGCCTTGCCATGATGAAGTACGGCGTGAAGGACATTCGCGACCTGAACAGCGGCAGCCTGACGCGCCTGGCGCAGTTCACGGACGACGAGTAATGCGGAGGAAAGACGAACATGCTGATCTCAATGAACTGGATTTCCGACTTCGTTGACCTGACGGGTCTTGACAAAATGGCGCTGATTCGCCAGTTCTCCCTGTCCACGGCGGAAGTTGAGAATGAAATTTTCCACAAGGGCGCGGATTTGTCCGGCGTTGTCGCCGCGCAGATCGTCAGCGTAGAGAATCACCCCGAATCCCACAAGCTGCACCTGCTGAAGGTGGACGCGGGCGACGGGCAGCTGACCGACGTGGTCTGCGGCGCGCCGAACGTGCAGCTGGGCATGAAAACCGCGTTCGCCAAGGTGGGCGCGCAGCTGGGCGACATCACCATCAGCCCGCGCAAGCTCGCCGGGTACACGTCCTACGGCATGTGCTGCTCGGAGAAGGAAATCGGCATCAGCGACGACAATTCCGGCATCATGGTCATCCCGGAGGATGTTCCCTGCGGCACGGATTTGAAGGCACTCTACCCCATTGACGATATTATCTTCGAGGTGGACAACAAGTCCTTGACGAACCGCCCCGACCTGTGGGGGCACTACGGCATGGCGCGCGAATTCTCCACCCTGTCCGGCCGTCCGCTGAAAGCCCTGCCCGTGGCGGATTTGGCGGCGTACAACAATCTGCCCGCCATCGACATGAAGATTGAAGACCCGCTGTGCCAGCGCTACTCCTGCCTGCGGGTGGAGAACATCAACCGCCACGTCAGCCCGATGGCGATGCGTATCCGCCTGAACTACTGCGGTATGCGCGACATCAACTTCCTCGCCGACCTGACGAACTACCTGATGCTGGAAATGGGGCAGCCGATGCACGCCTTCGACAGCCGCAAGGTGGAGAAAATCCGCATCCGCCGCTTCCCGGAGAGCTTCCCTTTCCAGACGCTGGACAAGGTGGAGCGCACCATCGACCCGAACACGCTGATGATCTGCAACGGCGACAAGCCAGTTGCCATCGCGGGCATCATGGGCGGTCTGGACAGCGAAATCGTCGATGACACGACGAGCCTGACGCTGGAATCCGCCACCTTCGACGCGGCGTCCGTCCGCAAGAGCAGCGTCCGCCTCGCCCACCGCACCGACGCCTCCGCCCGCTACGAAAAGAGCCTTGACCCGGAAATGACGACCGTCGCCATCGCCCGCTTCGTCAAGCTTTTGCAGGAATACGACCCGGAAATGCGCGTCACCTCCCGCCTGACCGACGAGTACGCCTTCCACTATCCGAAGGTGCAATTGTCCTTTGACAAGGCGTTTGTTGACCGCTACACCGGCATCAACATCTCCTCCGACGAAATCATGCACACGCTGACCGCGCTGGGCTTCGGCATGATGCGCAATGGCGATTCCTTCGCCGCGGACGTCCCCTCCTGGCGCGCGACGAAGGACGTAACCATCAAGGCGGATATCATCGAGGAAATCACCCGCATTTACGGCTACGACAACTTCGACCTGCACACGGCGGAATCCCCCCTCTACCCGGTTCGCATGTCCACCGAAAAGACGGTGGAGGACAAATTGAAGGACATCCTCGTCAAGCGCTATTCGCTGCACGAGGTGCATTCCTACATCTGGCAGTACGCCGACGACTACAAGAAGCTCGGCATCGCCGTCGAGGACAACGTGAAGCTGCTCAACGCCTCCAACCCCAACATCGAGACGCTGCGCCGCTCCATGATTCCCACCCAGCTGTGCCAGGTGAAGGTCAACACGGGCTATGCGCCGTCGTTCGGCATCTTTGAAATCGGTCACGTCATCGACGGTGTGGACGAAAACAAGCTGGCGAAGGAACACAAGAAGCTGTGCGTGACGCTCTTCAGCAAGGTCGATAACGTGGAAACGCTGTATTTCCGCCTGCGCGACATGCTGTGCGTCGCCGTGAGCGACATCCTGCACAAGGATTTGTCCTTCCACGCAATGACCGCGACCCACTCCTATGAGCATCCGAAGAACCTGAACGCCATCGTGCTGGACGGCGTTGACCTCGGCGAAATCGGCGTGGCGCACCCGGTTGTCGGCAAGAACATCGACAAGAAGGCGGCAATTGTGTTTGCCGAAATCGACACGGAAGCGCTTGCGTCCATCGCGCCCGCGCCCATCGTCTACCGCGAGCCGTCCCGCTTCCCCGGCATGGAGCAGGATTTGACCTTCGTGGTCAATCGCTGCCAGCCGATTCTGGACGCGGTGAAGGCGGAGAACTCCCCGCTGGTGCAGAAGGTGACCGTGCTGGGCACATACAGCGACATCACCGGCAAGACCATCACGATTCGCCTCTCCTTCTCGCACCCGGAGCGCACGCTCACCCGCGACGAAGTGCAGGCGGTTGTTGACGGCGTGGTTGCGCGGCTGAAGGGGCAAGGGATTGAACTAAAGAAGTAACTTCCTCTATATATACATCTTTCTTCCTCCGAAACGCGGCTGTGTTTCGGAGGTTTTTTCGGTTCTTCACGGAATCTTGGGGGAAAAGCAGCTTGGGGGCGCGTCTGCGGACGCGCAAAGTTACTGGCAGGGACGCTTCGCTGCCTGCACCTTTGTTGGCGACTTCCTTTGAGTAGGTTTGACGCGAAACAGTTGGGGCGTTGCCCCAAACCCCACAAGGGACGCTGTCCCTTGACC
>ERZ1026884.1036-NODE-1036-length-16172-cov-11.679903_pt1 | contig 16172 bp, 12 predicted proteins | sample MGYA00380172_ERZ1026884 | MGnify/ENA primary metagenome ERZ1026884 (study PRJEB33269, sample SAMEA4719808) | human gut metagenome | biome: human-associated habitat; feature: organic feature; material: feces | place: Cameroon | collected 2013-10 ... | reverse complement strand
TGTATTCCCAACGACATGTCTATCCTATGAAAACGGCTGTTCGCCTAGGCCCAATCGCACACCTAAAGGCGTGCGTAGTTTGATATTGTAATCCGTGTTAACCAGGCATGAGAGCGAGGGGAGCAAGTCTCCCTTCGCTCTCATACCTGGCTACCTTATATCACCCCTAACGGGGTGAGGCTGGCGCGTGAAAAATCTTGATAAATCTATCAAATATCATACAGAAAAATATTATGAATTTTGAACCCCCTAGCTAAAGACTTAGTTTTTTCAATTGCGCTTTCTATAAAAATCCTGGACTAAAGCCTCCAAATTCTATTTATTGATTGACAAACTTTAGTCGTGTAACAAGTAAAAAAACTTTCAAAATCATTGATAAACAAGTACTTGCTTGCTAAAAAGCTAAGAAGATTTAACACAAAAAACTATACACATAGCCCAAAAATGTAGTAACTTTGTCGCGGAATTTTAATGTGGCGCTCACATCTTTCTTTAAAAATACACCTTTAAAGATGTATTTTTTGTGCAATAAACGCACGCTCGAAGAAAAATGTAAGCGACACGCCGATCAAAAAAATTTACGCCAATGAATATGAAACTTCTGCGTCGAGCAGCCCTGACCATTGTGTTGGCAGGTGTCGGCGCATCGGCTTATTGCCAAGATTTGATTGCACGTCAAGCCCCCGTAGACCGTCGTTTGCGTGCAGTCGACTCTGTGGCCATTATGCGTGCTGTTGACCGCGACATGAATAACGATTTGAGCGGTGATATCTACAACTCTTGGGTTACGAATCGTGCACATCCCTACAGCAGTAGCGAGGTGCCCGAAAGCTACCGCATTGACTTACGTGGCTTTTGCATGCCCACCCCTTCGCGCAACATTACCTCGCGCTTTGGCTATCGTCCCACCTTTAAGCGTGTGCACAAAGGTCTCGACATCAAAGTTTACACAGGCGATACCATTGTGTCGGCCTTCGATGGCAAAGTGCGTGTAGTGCGTTATGATGCAGGTGGCTATGGTAACTATGTAGTGATTCGTCACAACAATGGTCTTGAAACCATCTATGGTCACCTTTCAAAACAACTCGTTAAGGGCGACCAAATGGTTAAGGCGGGCGAACCTATTGGTTTAGGTGGCAACACTGGACGCTCTTTTGGCTCACACCTTCACTTCGAAACACGTCTTGCAGGCGAAGCCATTAACCCTGAATTGCTCTTTAACTTCCCCGCACAAGATGTTACAGGCGATTTCTACACGTTCCACAAAAACGACAGCGGAAACGCATCTGTGCTCTTGGCATCGCGCAAAGCTTCGAACGAAGATAAAATTGCCATGACTGCCACCCACTTCTACAAGGTTGAAAAAGGTGAAACTTTCGCTACCATTGCCGAAAAAATAGGCGTAAGTATCGAAAATTTGGCAAAAACCAACCGCATGACGCCCTCTACACGTCTGCGTACAGGACAAATTCTTCGCTACTAAAACGTATTTTATTCCAAACAAAAATGCTTGACAATCCGTCTATTATAAACGACGATTGCCAAGCATTTTTTGTATGTGCAAGTTTTCGGTGGATGGATTCAAACCGCCCAATCTCAATGCTCTAAAGGATTCTTTAAAATTCTACCCACAGAGAAGCCGCATTGTGCAGCTGCCTGACGTAATTCTTGCTCAAAATAATAAGCAATGCTACCCACAAACGACACCTTTAAGTCGGCACGATTATAGGCAGCTACGTTGCGACGGAAGAAACGCGAAAACTCATCTACCAACAAGGCATTAACCTCGGGTACATGACGATGGGCATGAATAAATGGGGCAAACGATGCCAAAAAACGATTGGCAAAAGGTTGCTTGTAAACGCGCTGAATAATCTCATCACCCGTCAACTTAAATTCTGCATAAAATGCCTCACACACGGCTTGTGGTAACTGGCACTTCAGTACATCACCTACCAAACGTTTGCCCAATACGGCACCACTGCCCTCATCGCCTAATATATAGCCTAAGGGCGACACATTTTGGGTAATTTCGTTGTGCTCAAAAAGTCCACTATTACTACCTGTACCCAAGATGCAAGCTATGCCATCTTCATCGTGAAACAGGGCACGTGCAGCCCCTACAAGGTCTGAACCCACAATCACCTCTGTAGCATAAGGAATGGCATTGCGCAAAGCCTTCTCCATTACACGGCACTGCTCTCCTCTGCATCCGGCTCCATAAAAGTGGACAGCAGAAGGTTGCACATACTGTGGATGGCGCAACAGTTCCGTGCGCAAAATCTTTTCAATATCTGCTTGCGAAATCATAAACGGATTGATGCCTTGCGTGGCTATTTGAGCCACCATCTTACCGTCATTTGTTATTATCCAATCGGTCTTTGTACTGCCACTATCGGCAGTCAACACTATTTTGTTCATTGCTAAGTTGTTTATGACACTGCAAAAGTAATATTTTTCGAAAGAAAATGCGTAACTTTGCAAACATGAAAAAACATAGGGCACCCACTGATTCATTTTATTCGTGCTCTTTTGTTCTTCACAATAACTTTTATCAAGGGTGGTTCTTAAAAAACATCTTTTTTAATATCGCCCATTAACAAGAAACTACACATGTTACGTTTTATACAAGCATTGGCACTCGCTGCCCTATGCATTGCCCCACAAGCCAACGCCCTGAAAGCATTGGCGCAAAATGCCGCCACCCGCACCCTACGTGTTGACTACGATTTTAGTGGCAATAACAAAGAACAACGCATTGCGCTTTCTGAGCTCTGCTCATTTAATGGTTGGGCTGGACGACGCCTACACACCGACAGCTTATTGCTTCACGGAAATGGCGACATCACCTTGCGCGATGCTGCCACTCAACGTGTGCTCTACAAGCAGTCGTTCTCCACTCTTTTTCAAGAATGGCAGTCTACCGAAGAGGCTACGCGCCTTACACGCTCATTCGAAAACACATTTTTGTTGCCCATGCCCACCGACTCTGCCGAAATCACTGTGCAACTCTACGACATGCAACAACGCCCCACTGTGAGTTTCACTCATAAGGTCAATCCACACGACATTTTGATTCGCAACCTCGACAACTCACCCATTCCGCCTCACCGCTACCTTCACCGTAGTGGCAGTGCTACCGAGAAAATAGACGTGGCTATTGTTGCCGAAGGATATACTGCACAACAGGCTGAACTTTTCTATGCCGATGCACAAAAGGCTGTAAATGCCATTCTTAGCCACGAACCCTTTAAGCACTATGCCGACCGCTTCAACTTTGTGGCTGTGGCAGCAGAGTCGAAAGATAGCGATGTGAGTGTGCCACTCGAAGGCAAATGGCGCAACACCGCGTTAAGTTCGCACTTCTCTACATTCTATTCTGATCGTTATCTTACCACGCTCCACCAACGCGACTTGCACAATTTGTTGGCACGCATCCCCTACGAGCATATCATCATTTTGGCAAACACCAACACCTATGGGGGCGGAGGCATCTTCAACGCCTACACACTGACTACCTCACACCACAGCAAGTTCGAGCCCGTGGTGGTGCATGAGTTCGGACATAGTTTTGCAGGATTGGCAGACGAGTATTACTACGACGACCAATACGAAAACTATTATAGTCCCGACACCGAACCGTGGGAACAGAACATCACCACACTGCGCCATTTCGCTGACAAATGGCAAGACCTTTTGCCCGCTAAAGGCACTAAAATTCCCACACCGCTCAATGCCAAGAAAATGGACAAAATTGGTGTTTACGAAGGAGGCGGATATATGTCGAAAGGGGTGTATCGCGCTTTTCAAGACTGCCGCATGAAGACCAACGAGTGCAAGGCTTTTTGCCCTGTATGTCAGCGTGCGCTGAGCCGTCTTATTCAATTCTATACTGAATAAGTTAGCACCACCTTTCATGGGTTCTACATATTAGGTTGAATTTTAAAAAAAATTGCTTTTTAAGAGTCACCTAATAAAATCGATATTGGAATCATCCCCAAAAGCTTTATTTGCAACATGGCAAAAAAACAAAATACAACAAAGTCTAAGGCTGCTAAGCGAAACCCTGGTGCTACGCCTGCACCACTGAGCCTTTGGCAACGATATAAAAACGGAGAACTGAAAGCCTACCTTCAGTCTTATATGAAAGCCGACAATGTGCGTTTCATTGTAGGTGTATGCACTTTAGGCATCAGCCTATTTTTACTCATCAGTTTTGTGTCGAATATCTTTACCGGACGCATCGACCAAACTGGTGTGCAAAGCGACAATTTAACAAACGCTGCCAATTATGGGGGTAAGTTAGGAGCTATCCTCTCGAACTACTTTATGGACACCTGCTTCGGCATTTTCTCGGTGCTCATCCCTGTCTTTTTAATCATGGTTGGCGTAAAATTAATGGATGCTTACCGCATAAGATTGTGGAAATGGTTCCTCAACTTCTCTATCATCATGATATGGGGGTCAGTGTTCTTAGCGCTAATCACCAACATGTTGCCACAACGCGCTCTTAACTACTTTAGTTTTAGATTGGGAGGTGGACATGGCGACTTTATTCGCGACACTCTTATCAGCAATTTTGGCACATTGGGAGCATGGATTATTGTGTTAGCCACTGCCGTGTTCTACATGATGTATCTCACGAGCGAAACAATCAACGTGGTGCGCAAAATTATGCACCCTCAAGATTTTATTAAAGACAAACTGCCTAAACGTCGCAAAAACGAGAACGGCACTGACGATGAAAATTTCGCTGACGAAGACGAAGCTGACACAGAAGAATACGACGAAAACGCTGAACTTCCCTACCCTGACCACGACTCTGAGGCTGAGGAAGGAACTGCTGACAGCGCTACACCAAACACTGAAAGTGAAGAAGCCGAGCAACCCCAAACACTCTCGCTCGACCTCTCGCCCGATGCACCTGCCACACCTGCAGACGCACCTACCGGCGAAATGGCAATTACTGCAGCACAAGCGCCCGAGGCTGCTATACCTGCTGCAACTAACAACACAAAGTTAGACATTGCCGCTCCCGTCATCGACGATAAGGCTCAGGGAAAAACGGTTGAGGAGGTACTCGCCATGGAACCTTACGACCCACGCAAGGATTTGGAGTACTACAAATTCCCCGCCATCAACCTGCTTAAGCACTACGAAGACAATGCACCTTCGGTCGACATGAGCGAACAAAACGCAAACAAAGACCGCATTATAAACGTGCTGCGCAACTTTGGTGTAGAAATTTCTAGCATCAAGGCTACCATCGGTCCCACCATTACACTCTACGAGTTAACCCCCGCACCTGGTGTGCGCATTAACAAAATTCGTAATCTTGAGGACGATATTGCACTCTCGCTTGCAGCACTCGGCATTCGTATTATTGCGCCCATCCCCGGAAAAGGTACCATAGGTATTGAAGTTCCTAACAAGAATCCACGCATTGTGTCGATGGAGAGCATCATCAACACACGTAAATTCCAAGAGTCTACCTTCGACCTTCCCGTGGCATTAGGCAAAACCATTACCAACGAAGTGTTTATGGTAGATTTGGCAAAGATGCCTCACCTCCTTGTGGCAGGTGCTACGGGTCAAGGTAAGTCTGTAGGTTTGAATGCCATTATCACTTCGCTGCTTTATAAAAAGCACCCTGCCGAACTGAAGTTTGTGATGGTCGACCCTAAAAAAGTGGAGTTCTCTATCTACTCTTCTATCGAGAAACATTTCTTAGCAAAGATTCCCGACGACAGCGAAGATGCTATCATTACCGATGTTACCAAAGTTGTGCAAACACTCAAGAGCCTTTGCCAACTGATGGACCACCGTTACGATTTACTCAAAATGGCTGGTGCACGAAACATCAAGGAGTATAATGCCAAGTTTAAATCGCGCCAACTCTTACCCAAATACGGACACGAGTTTATGCCTTACATCGTGGTAATTATCGACGAGTTTGGCGACTTGATTATGACGGCTGGCAAGGAGGTTGAACTCCCCATTGCCCGTATTGCGCAGTTAGCACGTGCCGTGGGCATTCACATGGTTATTGCCACGCAACGCCCCACCACTAACATCATTACGGGTACCATCAAAGCCAACTTCCCTGCTCGTATGGCATTTAGAGTGATGTCGCAAATCGATAGCCGCACCATCCTCGACCAGAGCGGTGCCAACCAATTGGTTGGTAAGGGTGATATGCTCTTCTTGGCAGGCAACACCCCCGTGCGTGTGCAATGTGCCTTTGTCGATACTCCCGAAGTTGAAAAGATTAACGACTTTATAGCTGAGCAACAAGGCTACTTGGCAGCATTCGAGCTTCCTGAACCCGAAATGGATGAAGAAGGCGGTGCAGGTAAGGGTGGCGACCTCTCGGGCGAAACACTCGACCCTATGTTCGAAGAAGCTGCACGCTTAATTGTGGTTCACCAACAAGGTTCTACCTCACTCATTCAGCGTAAATTTGCCATCGGATATAACCGTGCGGGGCGTCTTATGGACCAACTTGAACGTGCAGGCATTGTGGGTCCCACTCGTGGGTCGAAACCGCGCGAAGTGCTTTGCTCTGACCAAGTGGAGTTAGAAGCACGCATTGCCGCACTACATGCACAATAATGAAGTGGTCTAAACTTCTCTGACGAAAATTAGATTTGAACTTTTACCTCCATTTTAGGTATTAACCGAAAGTGACCAATGACTAGTGACCGCGTATTTCTTTGATTATCAAGAAATACGCGGTCATTTGGTCATTTATAATAAATATTAATTCAGTGTTAATATCCGTTACTCATACAATTGACTTGGATTTTCAATTTACACGCGCAAAGCATGTAAAACACCCCATTTTTTCGTGAGATGAAATTCCGAAGACATACCGATATCATACCAAAGGAATACCGAAGGAATACAAAGACCAAAATCAACCCTTCGAGGCATCGCAAAAGCGCCTTTACTCGTTAAGCATTTTTAAGCACACACACCATTCGACTTCTTGTGAACACACCCATGTCTTCATGCATAAAAAAAGTGGTTTTTATTTCCGTATCTCGTTTTTTTTGGTTTATTTTGCCCTTACATATTCCCCAAACACACCTACCCATAGCGTTATGAACGAAAAAAACAAGCAGACAGACGGACTGAAGCAGGCAGTGACCTTTGAGGATAAACGCATTGCCATTATTAGCGACATAGACCTCTCCATACAAGAGAATCAACGCCAACGCTTAGCTGCGTTTACCTCCATTCTATGCACCGCTGGTAACGGCGAACTGAGTGTAAACAACCGCAGATTGGCAATACAACAAGGTGATTTATTAGTGTGTACATCGGGCGACACTATTGAGGGGCATCATCGCACTGACGATTTTAAAGCCGTGGGATTTTATCTTTCTAAAGAATTCTTTGACGAATTAAGTAGCATGCCGCTTGGAATTGTCAACGCTCGTGTTTATATTCAAGAGCATCCTCTGCTACACATCAGTGAGCACGCGGCAAACATCTTTATTCAATATTACAACCTCATACACTCAAAATTGGCTACAGAAAATCCTGTAAAACACCACAAATTGGTAACAGACTTGCTTCTGCAAGCTTTTATGTATGAGTTTCACGATACACTCGAAGAGAATGCTGAAAAGTTGCCCGTTTTTAAGTTTACATCTGCCGACAACATATACAAAAACTTTGTTGAATTGGTGTTGCAAACCTATCCCAAACCGCGCTCGGTAGAGTGGTATGCAAGCAAACTAAACGTAACCGCCAAATACTTGAGTAGTGTTACCAAACATTGTAGTGGCGAAACAGCTTCGGCCATCATTAACCGCTATGTGCTTGAGGATGTGAAACGCAACCTTATGCGCCCCGAAAAGTCGATTAAAGAGGTGGTATGCGAACTCGATTTTCCCTCTATTTCTTTTTTCGGCAAATACGTGAAGCGCCATTTAGGCAAATCGCCTAAACACTATCGCGAGGATTTGATAAAGAAATAACTTTTTCATTGCACAAACTTTTACAACATAAAACTTTTACGATTATGACAGCAGAAGAAACCCGTGCGGTGCTCAGTGCAATAAAGACACGCCGCAGTTTTCGCAAATACAAGTCAACACCTGTTCCGCAGGAGTTAATTGACCAAGTTATTGAGGCTGGTACTTATGCCGCATCAGGCAAGGGATATCAACCTTGGAAGGTGATTGTAGTAACCAACGAGAAGGTGAAAGCACGCATTCGCCATATTAATGCATAAATTATGGGTGCAGGCGAGGATGCCGATCCTTTTTATGGTGCACCAGTATACCTCATTGTGATTGCCGACCGCACAAATCCTAACCACGTATACGATGGTTCGCTGATGATGGGCAACATGATGCTTGCAGCCCACGCATTGGGTTTAGGTTCTTGTTGGATTAACCGTGCTCGCGAAGAATTTGACATGCCCGAATGGAAAGAATGGCTCAAAGAATTGGGCATAGAAGGCGACTATGCGGGCATTGCTCACCTTGCCTTGGGTTATCCCGATGGCGAACCACGACCTGCGAAAGAGCGCAAGCCGTGTGTGGTGAAAGTTGACTAATAAAATAATTTTCACTTCGAAGGTGGTTCTAAGAAACAATCGTTTTTTAGAACCACCTTTTGTCGAATAGAATATTACACGCAGTATAGATTTTTGTGGGCTTTATTGAATAGAAATATCTATTTTTTTTTGCCACTTATCCCACAAATTTCAACCACTTATGCACCCATATTGCCACCTATGCACTATGGGAACAAAATGCAAAAAATGAGCGTAGAATTTTTCACTACATTTGCATGCAGAAAAGGCGTTTTGCTTGCAAATAGCTCGTAAGCCCCCAGCGAGAACTAATGCCAACAGAATGAACTTACCTTTTTATTAAACCGAATTATTGGGGACAATAATCACACATTCAAATTTAGAATTATGAAAAAGCTTTTTCTTTCGCTCGCAGTAGCTGCTCTCGCTCTTACGTCATGCTCTACAACCTCTTCAACCGCAACAGTGATGGACGTTCCCACCGAAATGCGTAGCCTCAACGAAGCCGACTTGCAAGTAGCCGACAATAACATCACTTACACCTATGTTCCCACTAAGGATGTACAACGCGGTGGTTTAGGAAATGTTCGCCGTACTGCTGTTGCCGAAGCTTTGAAGGCAAATGGTGGTGGCGACGTATTGGTTCACCCCAATTTTCAAATTACACAACGCCGCGGTTTGTTCAGCAAGAAAGTAACAAAGGTTGTTGTTTCGGGTCACGTTGGTACTTACAAAAACTTCCGTCCTGCTAAGCCTTGCTGCAAAAAGTAAGACTCATGCATTAGCTGAGACTAAAGTTTTTTGTAATCACCCCGAAACTTAATTACAACAATGAACAAGCTTACTTTGGCGGCATGCGCATGTGCCGCAATGACAATAACCTCGTGCCAAATGGTGCAGCAAACCGCAACCACCGTTGACATCGACGCCAAGGTAGTGCAGGTGCCCACAGTGGCAGACCTCGACGTGCAACCACAACGTGTGGCAGGCACACAGACCTGGCGCTGGAAGTTCTTTAATTTAGACCAACTATCAATTGGACAACGCAAACAGAACCTTATCTACGACATGGTGAACGAGGCGAAAGCCGATGTCTTGGTTGAACCGCAAGTGCGTTTTACCAAGAAACTATTTGGCGAACGCACACTTACCATCTCTGGTTATCCTGCTACCTACAAGAACTTCCGTAAACCCTCTGAAGAAGACCTCAAAGCCATCCGTGTTGCAAACGGAACTCCTGAGAAGGTTGTAGTTGTGGGCGACTCTGCCCATATAATTACAGGCACCGACGATGGCGTGACTGTTACTCCCGTGCGTACACGCAATCGTGCAGGACAAGCGCAAGATGATTTCACGGCTTCCACAAAAAAGAAAAAGTCGAAGACCCACTTCTTTATTCGTGCAGCAGCGAACTTTAATGAGTACGCCTTTGACGATGACATTACAGACTACTACAAAAGCAAAATGCAAGTAGGATATGACTTTACCTTAGGACTCCAAAAGGCTATCAAAAATAGCAACTTTTATTATGGTCCAGAATTAGGTCTAACCTCACGCGGATTTCAATTAGAATATGAGGGTTCGCAGTGGCAATACGCAAGTGAAGATGGTGGTTTGTCGCACGGCGTGTTTATTTCGCCCATTAACTTTGGCTACCAACATAAGTTTACTGATAAGTTGGCATTGGATGCGCATATAGGACTCCCCTTTAATTATTACTATTGTGACGGCATTCCTTCTTACATCGATGATGACGACGCCGATGGTTGGGATGTCAATCTGAAATTTGGTGTAGGCATTTGGATTAAAAAATTCAACGTAGACCTTAGCTACCGTTATGGTTTTCTCGAAACTATTGGCGAAGGTCATTCCAAAAATGTGATGTTAGGTATTGGTTACCGCTTCTAAAACCTACTCCTTTTCAATACGCATATAAAATCTCTCTTGGCAGGGAAACAGCTTTGCAAAAAGTTGCTTTCCTGCTTTTTTTGTAAACACACTTAGCACTTTGGGGGCATTCTAAAAAAAAATATCCGTATCTTTACACCATAAATAGATAATGCAGGACACCCCATGTTCTTGCTTAACGCAAAGAAACTGCCACTATCTTATGTAAAAAGACAGATGGCTATTTTTCTCAAAAAACACATTTGATATATTCTAAAAACAAAACTTCTACAATATTATGGAAAAAATTAAAGGACTTATTGATGCTCCTTTTACACCGTTCCATGCGAATGGTGAAGTAAATCTTGACCCTATCCCCGAATATGCAGCACTTTTGGCACGCAACGGATTGAAGGGTGTGTTTATCAATGGATCATCGGGCGAGGGATATATGCTCACCGAAGAAGAACGCATGCAACTGGCTGAAGCTTGGATGAACGCCGTGCCCAAAGACTTTAAGGTGATTGTACACGTAGGCAGCACTTGCGTAAAGAGTAGCCGCCGATTGGCTGAACACGCACAAAAAATTGGGGCTTGGGGTATTGGTGCTATGGCTCCTCCCTTCCCCAAGGTGGGACGTATTGAAGAACTCGTGAAGTATTGCGAAGAGATTGCTTGCGGTGCACCCAACCTCCCCTTCTACTTCTACCACATTCCCGCATTTAATGGGGCTTACCTTTCAATGCTCGACTTTTTGAAGGCTGTTGACGGACGCATCCCCAACTTTGCGGGCATTAAGTACACCTTCGAAAGCCTTTATGAGTACAACCGTTGCCGTCGTTACAAAGATGGCAAGTTCGACATGTTGCACGGACAAGACGAGACCATCCTTCCCTGCTTAGCTATGGGGGGCGCACAAGGTGGCATTGGCGGTACTACAAACTATAATGGTCGCGTGCTCACAGGCATTATCGAGGCTTGGCAAGCTGGCGACTTAGAGAAGGCTCGTGAATTGCAAAACTTTGCACAAGATGTGATTGATGTGATTTGCCACTTCAGAGGAAACATTGTTGGCGGAAAACGCATCATGAAACTCATTGGTTTAGATCTCGGTCCGAACCGCACACCGTTCCAAAATGTGACAGACGAAGAAGAGGTGCAGTTGCGCAAAGAGTTAGAGGCTATCGACTTCTTTAACCGCTGCAACAAATAATTTTGAACACCTACTTATCGAATAAAAACGTGCAAGGATAAGCATACACTTCTTATCCTTGCACATTTTAGCTCATTATCTTGAACACCGGTCTTTACCATGAACATCTCTTTTAAAAACATACTTCACACACTGCTTTTGTGGTGTATAGTCCTCACACTTGGGGCACAGGCTCCCCCAGCCAAACAAGCTAACGATAACGCATTTAACTCGGTTAGTTACCGACCTCTCACCCCTCTCAAGGTGAATGGTGAACAAGGTGTGTCGGCTCCTTTTGCTGGCAGCATCTACCAAAACCTGATAGTGGCGGGTGGTTGTAATTTTCCCGATGTGCCAGCAGCAAAAGGTGGAACCAAACGCTTTTATGCCGACATCTACGAACTGCCACACCCCGATAACAATCCGAATGGTCAATGGCACAAAATTGGCGAACTGCCTAAAGCCTTGGCTTATGGTGCGAGTGTAACGGTGCCCCAAGGCATGGTGTGCATTGGGGGTACACCCGATGGCAAAAATAGCTGTGCCGAGGTTTATCTGCTACATACCGACGCTCACCATAAACTGCAAACAACTCCCCTACCCGCACTTCCCCTTGCACTCGACAATATGACGGGTGCCTATGGTGGTGGCTACATTTATGTGGCTGGCGGATTGCACAATGGGGAGGCTGTGAATGTTGCCTTCAGATTGCGTTACCCCCATGGCAAAACATGGGAACGCTTACCCGACTTTCCTGGTCGTCCACGTGTGCAGCCTGCCTCGGCTGTGCAAAACAATGCAACAGCCTCATGCTTCTACTTGGTCGGTGGTTTTGCACCTGCTAACAAAACCGAACGTGCCCTTGCTCACACCGATGGTTGGTGCTTTAACTCTGCCACACACCAATGGACTAAAATGACTGACATCATCCCCCACGGACAAACTGAGCCTATGACATTGGCGGGTGCCATAGGCATTACCTCGGGTTGTGCCCATATCGTGTTTGTGGGTGGTGTAAACAAACAAGTTTTCGAAGATGCTGTAAATCGTCCTTTACTGATTGAACAGACTGGAAACAACTTGAAACTTGCCCCCACATCGACTTTGCAACAGCAGCTCGACCAATTGAATAAAGAGAAAGCGGCATACATGAATCACCCCGAGACGTGGTATCGTTTTAACAACGAATTGGTTATTTATCACACCATTACCGATACTTGGGTAACCGAGAGTCAATCTCCCCTATTGGCCCGTGCTGGTGCTGCATTTATTCAGTGTGGACACGAGTGGATTATTGTAAATGGTGAAACCAAACCAGGCATTCGCTCATCCGCAGTCACTGGCGTAAAAATGGATATGCGCCCCACCTTTGGTTGGATAAATTGGACTGTGCTTATTGCCTATCTTGTAGGCATGGTGTTGTTAGGCTACTACTTTATGCGTCGTGAAGGCGATGCCGAAGACTTCTTTAAAGGCGGTGGTCGCATTCCTTGGTGGGCTGCAGGCATCAGCATCTATGCCACCATGCTCAGCGCCATTACCTACATGGCATACCCAGCCAAGGCTTACGCTACAGATTGGACCTACTACCCCATGTTGGTAACCATTCTTATTGTATCCTTTCCCGTCATCAAGTATTATCTTCCCTTCTTCCGCCGCCTCAACGTAACAAGTGCCTACGAGTATTTAGAGCGTCGCTTCAATGCTACCACACGCTTAATGGCGTCAGGCTTATTCATTGTGTTTATGGTGGCACGCATGGCATTGGTGCTCTACTTGCCCTCATTGGCACTTACTGCTGTAACAGGCATCGACCTTTACATCTGCATTGTGCTCATGGCATTGGTTACCATCGTATACTGCACAATGGGTGGTGTCGAAGCCGTGGTTTGGGGTGATGTGGTGCAAGGCTTCATCCTTGTTGGAGGAGCACTCTTTGCTGTGGGATACCTTATTTGGGGCACAGAGGGTGGCTTGCAAGGCTTTTGGCAAATTGGCACTGAGTACAACAAGTTCCGCCTTTTCGATTGGAGTTTCGACTATCGCTCGGCAACCTTCTGGGTGATTATTTTGGGGGGTATGGCAAATAACCTCATCTCTTACACTAGCGACCAAACGGTTATTCAACGCTACCTCACCACCAAAGACGAGGCTGGAGCCCGACACAGCATTTTGCTCAATGGTTTTATGAGCGTGTTTGTGAGCATCGCATTCTTTGCCATTGGTGCAGGCTTGTTTACCTTCTTCAAAACACACCCTGCCGAACTTGACTTCACCATGTCGAAAGGCGATACCATTTTCCCATTCTTCATGATGAGCCAATTACCTCAAGGACTTGCTGGTTTACTCATTGCTGCAATTTTTGCTGCTACAATGAGCACCATATCGTCAAACATTAATTCAGTGGCTACTGCCTTTAGCGTCGACTTTTACCAACGATTCTGTCCGCAAGCCACGAACCAGCAAACCCTGCGTGTGGCACGTCGCACTTGCATCATTGCAGGTGTTCTTGGCATGGGCATTGCCTTGCTTATGGCCACTTGGGAGATTCTCTCATTGCTCGATTTCTTCCAAGAAATATTGGGCTTGCTTTCAAGCGGTTTAGGTGGTTTGTTCTTAATGGGTATTTTCTTCCCGCGCATTGGTGGCAAGTCTGCATTGGTTGGATTTGTATGTGGCGTTTGTATGGTATTCCTCACACGCTACCTTACCGACACTAGTTTCCTACTCTACGGTTTCATTGGCATGTTCACTTCTGTTGCAGTGGCTTGGGTGTGCTCATTCTTCTTAAAAGAAGAAAAGAACCTCAAGGGACTTTGTTGGAAAACCATTCAGCATTGATTCTTTTAAAAATAAAAACAAATACAAAAAATGGACTTTAAACAATTAGCAAAACAATACAAGAGCGAACTCCTTGACAAGGTTGTTCCCTTTTGGCTCGAAAAGTCGCAAGACCTTGAACATGGCGGTTACTTTACTTGCTTAGAGCGCAACGGTGATGTGTTCGACACTGATAAATTCGTTTGGCTACAAGGTCGCGAAGTATGGATGTTCGCCACCTTATATAATAAGGTTGAAAAACGCCAAGAGTGGCTCGACTGCGCCATTCAAGGTGCCGAATTTTTAAAGAAACACGGACACGATGGCAACCTTAATTGGTACTTTGCACTCGACCGCGAGGGCAATCCTTTGGTTGAGCCCTACAACATTTTCTCATACACCTTTGCCGTAATCGCTTTTGGACAACTTAGCATTGCTACGGGCAATCAAGAGTATGCCGACATTGCGAAACGCACCTTCGACATTGTGCTTTCTAAAGTTGACAACCCCAAAGGCAAATGGAATAAGGCTGCACCTGGAGCACGTTCACTCAAGAGCTTTGCCCTACCCATGATTTTGTGCAACGTAGCTCTCGAAATTGAGCCACTTCTTGATGCCGACTTTATGGAAAAAACCATTAATACCTGCATTCACGAGGTTATGGACGTATTCTATCGTCCTGAATTAGGCTTAATCGTTGAGCACCTTAGCACAGAAGGCGAATTAGTTGACTGCTTTGACGGACGCCTACTTAATCCTGGTCATGCCATCGAAGCCATGTGGTTTATCATGGATTTGGGCAAACGCTTAGGCAGACAAGACTTAATTGAAAAGGCTGTACAGATAGCACTCAACGAGGCTGAATATGGTTGGGACAAAAAGCATGGTGGCATATTTTATTTCATGGATCGTCTTGGCCGTCCATGTCAGCAACTTGAGTGGGACCAAAAGCTATGGTGGGTTCACATCGAAACACTCATCACCATGCTTAAAGGCTACCAACTCACTGGCAACGCTAAATGTCTTGAGTGGTTCGAACGCGTACACAACTACGTGTGGACACACTTCACCGACAAGGAATATCCCGAATGGTTTGGTTACCTAAACCGTCAAGGCGAGGTTTTGCTATCCCTTAAGGGTGGCAAATGGAAGGGCTGCTTCCACGTTCCCCGTGGACTCTTCCAATGCTGGCAAATTTTAGAAGATTTGGCTGCACGTTCTTAATCTTTCGACTCATCTTATTTAACACCCACAACGGGCAAGCACATTCTACCTGTGCTTGCCCGTTGTGCTTTACTTACACTAATTGAAATTGTTGACCTGTAAGTCAAAATTCACTTTTAATTACCTCAAAAATTCAATTACACGATATTCAAAAACGCACATTTTCGCCAAAAAGTGCATTTTCTTTACCTTCCGCTTCCGCTCTGCTCCCGTACTGAATTATCACTGAATTTTATGTGAATTTCTATTCTTCTCTTATTCTAGCTTATAAAGCGAAGACTTAGCGAAGGATGCCCTACCTAAAAGGTTGGGTGTTCAAAATCCATGATTTTTTTCTGCATGGTTTTGATAAAATTGATATCGTAAATAGTTGATATTCAACAATAATAAACGCAGAAAGCACCTCATTTTGTGTATTATTTTAATGGGTTACCCCGTTAGGGGTAAGATAAGGTAGCCAGGTATGTGAAGAGAACTTGTTCTTCTTCACATGCCTGGTTA
>ERZ1026884.1025-NODE-1025-length-16276-cov-4.376672_pt1 | contig 16276 bp, 14 predicted proteins | sample MGYA00380172_ERZ1026884 | MGnify/ENA primary metagenome ERZ1026884 (study PRJEB33269, sample SAMEA4719808) | human gut metagenome | biome: human-associated habitat; feature: organic feature; material: feces | place: Cameroon | collected 2013-10 ... | reverse complement strand
TCACCTTTACCTTCACCATTTCCGTCTCCGCTATCCGCGATACGGCACTGCTGTTCGCCGCGATTTTCGCGCTGATGGCGCTCTTTGACCAGGGGCAGGTGCGCCTGTCCAGCCCGGCGGAGCTAATGCGCAGCGAAAGCGCGGGCGAAAAGCCCCCGCGCGCCAACTATGCGCTGGGCGTGCTTGGCGCAGCGCTGCTGGCGGCCGCCTATTATCTGGCGGTATCCATTCAGCAGCCGCTGGAGGCGCTGACATGGTTCTTTGTGGCCGTCATCATGGTCATCATCGCCACCTATCTGCTGTTCATCGCGGGCTCCGTTGTGCTGTGCCGCCTGCTGCAAAAGAACAAGCGCTTCTATTATCAGGCGCGCCACTTCGTATCCGTCGCCTCCATGACCTACCGCATGAAGCGCAACGGCGCGGGGCTGGCCTCCATCTGCATCCTGGCCACGATGGTGCTGGTCACCATTTCCTCCACCACCTGCCTGTACTTTGGCTCGGAAAGCCTGCTGCGCGCCCGCTATCCGCGCGATGTAAATATCGATCTGCTGGTGGATGCGCTTGAAAAGCTCAGTGATGAAAACGCCCGCGCCGCCTATGCCTGCATGGACAAGGTGATTTCCGACGCCGGCCTTTTCCCCGAGCGGCAGCTGCTCTATCGCGCCGTCACGGGCTACGGCCCGCTGGAAGACGGCACGGTTGACCTGCATGCCCCTGCCGACCGTGCCAACAGCGTCAGCCGCCTCAGCCAGGTGTATCAGTTCTGCTTTGTGCCGCTGGATGATTACAACCGCATCACCGGCAGCGCCGAAACGCTGGCGGCGGACGAGGTGCTGATTCATCCCTATCGCGCCAGCTTCAAGGGCGATACCTTTGCCCTGCTGGGCGGCGCATCCTACCATGTGAAGGCGCTGCTGAACGATTTTCCCACCAACAGCGCGGCGGCCATGAACGTCGTAGGCACGCTGTTTGTGGTTGCGGACAATTTGCAGGCCATGCTGGGCGCGCTGGCGCAGCAGGCGGCCGAGGATCCCAGCCTTGGGCTGAACTATCATTACCTCAACGCCTTTGACTGCGCGAAGGCGGATCAGATCGATTCATCCGAATTGGAATCCGCCATCCTGCTGGACGGCGTGCCGACGCTGGGCCGCGCAATCAACGTTGAGCTGCTGGCGCAGGAAGCCGCTGATTATTACGGCATGTACGGCGGGCTGCTGTTTCTGGGAGTTATGCTGAGTCTGGTATTTGCCGCCGCCGCGGTGCTGATCATCTACTACAAGCAGATGTCCGAGGGCTACGAGGATCAGCCGCGCTTTGCCATCATGCGCAAGATTGGCATGACGCAGCGCGATATCCGCCACAGCGTCAACGCGCAGATGCTGATGGTATTCTTCCTGCCGCTGGGCTTTGCGGGCCTGCATCTGGGCTTCGCCTTCCCGATGCTCCACAAGCTGCTGATGCTGTTCTGCCTGTACGATCTGCCGCTGCTGCTGGGCACCACGGCCATCACCTTTGTGGTGTTCGGCCTGCTCTACGCGCTGGTGTACCGCGCCACGTCCAATGCCTATTATCGGCTGGTAAGCGGCATAACCAAGGCCGAAAAGGCGCAACAGTAAACTAACTACACCCCCCTCTGCACAAAAGCCGGTTCAGAGCATTCACTCTGAACCGGCCTTGCGTTTATTTGAAATATCGCTTAGATTTCCTCGTTCGGCTCGGCGCTTACATCCTCACCGGCATCGCTTTCCTCCGCCGCGTTTTCAGGCGCGTCCGTTTCGTCGTCCTCGTCTTCCTTTTCAGCGCGCGCGACGCCCACAATGCGGCTGCCATCGCCCACGCGCATCAGGCGCACGCCCTGCGTGGCACGGCCGCATATGCGGATGCTGTCCGCCGCCGTGCGGATGATCGTGCCGTCATCGGTGATCAGCAGGATATCCTCGTCCTCGGCGATCATCAGCTGCGCGGCCAACAGGCCGGTCTTATCGGTCAGGTTCATGGCGATTACGCCCTGGCCGCCGCGACCCTGCTCGCGGTATTCCGCGGGATCGGTGCGCTTGCCGTAGCCGTTCTCGGTGATGGAGAGCACCTTTTCGTCCTCATCCACCACGCACATGGAGATGACCGCGTCGTCCTCGCGCAGCTTCATGCTGCGCACGCCCTGGCTGGCGCGTCCCATGGCGCGCACGTTGTTTTCATTAAAGCGGATGGCCTTGCCCTGGCGGCTGCCCAGCAGCAGTTCACGGTTGCCATCGGTCAGTTCAACCGATACCAGTTCGTCGTCCTCGCGCAGGATAATGGCGATCAGGCCGCTCTTGCGCAGGTTGGCAAACTCCTCCAGCGGGGTCTTTTTGATCAGGCCCTGGCGCGTAGCCATCATCAGGTAATGGCCCTCGGGCATATCGGGCATGGGAATCATGGTGGTGACCTTTTCGCCCGATTGCAGCTGCAGCAGGTTGATAATGGCCGTGCCGCGCGCCGTGCGCCCAGCCTCGGGAATCTGGAAGCACTTCATCATGTAGCAGCGCCCGCGGTTGGTGAAGAACATGATATCCTCATGTGTATTCACCACGCGAATCTGCTCGGCGTAGTCCTCCTCGCGCAGGCTCTGGCCGGTTACGCCCTTGCCGCCGCGGTTCTGCGCGTGATAGGTGGATTTGGGCAGGCGCTTGACATAGCCAAAGTGCGTCAGCGTAACCACCATATCGTCGCGGGCGATCAGATCCTCCACGTCGATCTCACCCTCGACGGCGCTGATCTCGGTGCGGCGGTCATCGCCGAACTTATCGCGAATCTGTCCCAGCTCATCCTTAATAACGGACAGCAGCAGGTGCTCGTCCGCCAGGATGGAATTGAGGTAGGCGATGGTCTTTTCCAGCTCCTGATACTCGGCCAGCAGCTTATCCAATTCCAGATTGGTCAGGCGGGCCAGACGCATATCCAGAATGGCCTGCGCCTGCTTGTCGGTAAACTCAAAGCGGGCAATCAGCTCGGCCTTGGCGGAGGGCACATCCTTGCTGTGGCGGATGATGTGCACAATCTCGTCGATGCTGTCCATGGCCTTGAGCAGGCCTTCCAAGATGTGTGCGCGCGCCAGGCTCTTGTCCAGGTCGTACTTGGTGCGGCGGGTGACAACGTCCTTCTGGTGCTCAATATACCAGTACAGCATATCGCGCAGGGAAAGGATCTTGGGCTCACCATGCACCAGCGCCAGCATGATCACGCCGAAGGTATCCTGCAGCTGGGTGTGCTTGTACAGGTAGTTGAGCACCACCTGGGGCTGCACATCGCGCTTAAGATCGATGACCACGCGCATGCCGTTGCGGTCGGATTCATCGCGGATATCGCTGATGCCGTCCAGGCGCTTTTCATGCACAAGCTCGGCAATCTTTTCTACCAGCTTGGCCTTGTTTACGCCATAGGGAATTTCGGATACGATGATGCGGTCGCGGCCATTGGCCAGCGTTTCCACCTCGGTTTTGGCGCGCACAACGATGCGGCCGCGGCCGGTATGATAGGCCTCGCGAATACCGCTGCGCCCCAGGATGATGCCGCCGGTGGGGAAATCCGGGCCCTTGACATGCTCCATCAGGTCGTCCAGGCTTGCGTCCGGATTATCCATCAGGCAGATGGCGGCGTTGATAACCTCCGTCAGGTTATGGGGCGGGATGTTGGTGGCCATGCCCACGGCGATGCCGGAGGAGCCGTTGACCAGCAGATTGGGGAAACGGCTGGGCAGCACGGTGGGCTGCATCAGCGTTTCATCAAAGTTTGGCATGAAATCGACGGTATCCTTGTCGATTTCGCCAATCAGGCTCAGGGTGATCTTGGACATGCGCGCCTCGGTATAACGCATGGCCGCCGCGCCGTCGCCATCGACGGAGCCGAAGTTGCCCTGCCCCTCCACCAGCATATAGCGGGTGTTGAAATCCTGCGCCAGGCGCACCATGGCGTCGTACACCGCGGTATCGCCGTGAGGATGATACTTACCCAGCACGTCGCCCACGATGCGCGCGCTCTTGCGGAACGGCTTATCGGGGGTCATGCCCAGCTCGTTCATGGCGTACAGGATACGGCGATGAACGGGCTTGAGGCCGTCGCGCACATCGGGCAGCGCGCGGTTGATAATTACGGCCATGGCGTAGGATATGAAGCTCTTTTTCATCTCCTGTTCCAGATTTACCGGAATCAGGCGATCTTGAATATCACTCATTGTCTCATTCCTTTCGCAGGGTCATTGGGAAAGGCCGCCAGCCTGGGCTGCGGAAAGCTCCGCCGCCGTCAGCGCGCGCAGCGTGGCCGCATCGTCCAGAAGCTCAGCCAGCTCGGGGCTGGAAAGCATGTTGTTTTCCGCCGCCACCAGATAAGCGTTTGCCTGGGTCACGCCGCTTTCGTTGGTATAAAAGGCGCACAGCACGTCATACGCGCCGCCAAAGGATAGGCTAAGCACCGCCGCCTGGGGCATGTCCGCAGCCATCACGGCGCAATCTCCGCAGGACAGCATGGCAGATGCGGCCAGCGCCACAGCGCCCGCGCGGGATACCTGCATGGTACACAGCGTAACAGGCAGAGAAGCATAGATCTTTTGCCGGATGCCCTCGGACAGCGCCGGGGCGCTGTCGCCGATTTGCAGCAGCCTGTCCATGGCGGCGGGCGACAGCGTCAGCAGCGCGCCGGATACCGGCGCGTCATAGGGGCCCTCGCCCATGGCGGCGCACAGCGCGCCGATTTCAGCCGAGCCAGCATACAGGCTGCAATAGGCTTCGGACTGCGCGCATTCCTGCATGATGTCGGCCAGCTTTAAGGCCCTTTGCACCATGGCGGACAGGGCGGGATCAGCCGTCTCCGCGCCCGCGCCCATCGGGAGGGCGCACAATACAGTCAGGCACAAAGCCAGAAGCAGACATAGCTTTTTCATCCGTCCGCCCCCTTACAGATCAAGGTCGGTGACCATATCGTAATTCTGCTCGATAAACTCGCGGCGCGGCTCCACCTTGTCACCCATCAGCAGGCTCATGATCTCATCGGCGGCCATGGCGTCCTCCACGCTCACCTTCATCATGGTGCGGGTTTCGGGGTTCATGGTGGTGGTCCACAGCTGCTCGCTGCTCATTTCGCCCAGACCTTTATAGCGCTGGATTTCAGGCTTGGGATCGCGGCCGATCTGCTGCATCAGCTTTTCAAGCTCCACGTCGTCATAGACGTAGTATTCCTGCTTGTTTTTCGTCACCTTATACAGCGGCGGCATGGCGATGTATACATAGCCGTTTTCAATCAGCGGCCGCATATAGCGGTAGAAGAAGGTGAGCATCAGGATGCGGATATGCGCGCCGTCTACATCGGCATCCGTCATGCACACGATGCGGTGATAGCGCAGCTTATCGGCGTTGAACTCCTCGCCGATGCCGCAGCCAAAGGCGGTGATCATGTTTTTGATTTCCTGATTGAGCAGGATCTTATCCAGGCGCGTTTTTTCAACATTGAGGATCTTGCCGCGCAGGGGCAGGATGGCCTGATAGTGGCGGTCGCGCCCCGTCTTGGCGCTGCCGCCTGCCGAGTCGCCCTCTACAATAAAGATTTCACACTTGGCAGGATCGCGCTCGGAGCAGTCGGCCAGCTTGCCGGGCAGGGAGGCGGATTCCAGCACGGCCTTGCGGGCGGCCTCACGCGCGCGGGCGGCGTTGCAGCAGTGATCCAGGATCATGCGCGCCACGGCGGGGTTTTCCTCCAGATAGGTGGACAGCCCCTCGGCCACCATCGCATCCACAATGGGGCGCACCTCGCTGTTGCCCAGCTTGGACTTGGTCTGGCCCTCAAACTGCGGCTCATGCATCTTGACCGACACGATGGCCGTCAGGCTCTCTCGCACATCCTCGCCCTTGAGGTTGGCGTCGGCATCCTTGAGCACGGGCGGGCGGCACTTGTTGCGGCCGTAATCGTTGATCACGCGCGTCAGCGCGGCCTGGAAGCCCATCAAATGCGTGCCGCCCTCGGGGGTGTGGATATTATTGGCGAAGGTGTAAATGTTCTCAGCATAGCTGTCGTTATACTGCAGCGCGGCCTCGACGGACACGCCGTTCTTTACGCCCTCGATGTATATCGGCTCGGGGAAGAGCACCTCGCGGTTTTTATTGAGGAATTTGACAAACTCGCGGATACCGCCCTCATAGTGGAAAACGCGCTCCTGCTCCCTGCCCTCGCGCTCATCGCGCAGCACGATCTTGATGCCCTTGTTCAGGAAGGCCATCTCGCGCATGCGGGTTTTGAGGATATCGTAGTTAAACTCAATATTAGGATCGAACACGCCGTCGGGGTTCTGTTCGCTGCGGATATCGGGCCAGAACTGCACCGTGGTGCCCGTGCGCTCACCCGCATCGCCGATAATCTTCAGATCGTATTCGATCTTGCCGCGATTATACTCCTGGCGGTATACCTTGCCACCCTGATACACCGTAACCATCAGGTGACTGGACAGCGCGTTTACAACCGACGCGCCCACGCCGTGCAGGCCGCCGGACACCTTGTAGCCCTCGCCGCCAAACTTGCCGCCCGCGTGCAGCATGGTCAGGCATACCTCCACCGCGGGACGCCCCACCTTGGGATGGATGCCCACAGGGAAGCCGCGGCCGTTATCCTGCACCTCTACCGAGCCATCGTGCTTGATGGTGATGATGATATCCGTGCAGTAGCCGGCCAGCGCCTCGTCCACGGCGTTGTCCACAATTTCATATACGCAATGATGCAGTCCGCGGTAATCGGTAGAGCCGATATACATGCCGGGACGGCGGCGCACAGCCTCCAGCCCCTCCAGCACCTGAATATCGCCTGCGCCGTAATGGCTCTGCGCATGATCAGGATTCTGAGCTGCGTTCATTTCTTCCGTCATTTTGACCTCCCTGGAAAGATGAAGCACGCGGCGCGCCGGCCCCGACGATACGCAAAAAACGCCGCGTGTTATATCGAATCACGATGAGAAGCACCGGCAAAGGCCAGCATTTCTCCTCATTATCATTATAACACAAAACGGCGTTTTGTACAAGGTTTATACCTTATTATAATGGCGTTTAAATTCCGATATGCGCCAGCGCGCGGGCGATGCCGCCCTGTCCGGCAGGAGCCGTCACCCAGTCCGCCTGCGATTGCACAGCGGGGCTGGCGTTGCCCATGGCCACGCTCCAGCCTGCGTGACGGAACATATCCAGATCGTTCTCGCTATCCCCCATGGCCACGCTGTTTTCCATCGGCACGCCCAGGGCGCGGCAGGCATGCGCCATACCCACGCCCTTGCCGTGGCCGTGCAGCACGGCCTCATACCAACGCTCCGAGCAGATCAGATCAAACCACGGCGCCAGCAGGCGGCGCTGCTGCTGCGTAGGCGCACCCCAAATGGTCAGCTTGGTGACGCTCTCCCCGGCAAAGCGCGTGTCAAAATCATCCGCGCGGGTCAGCATCTGCCCCTGCGGATGCGTGCGCTTGATGGTCAGCAGCGCGGTTTCGCCCTCAAAAAAGCAGCCCTCGCCGGGACTCTCCAAAAAGTATGCCAGCACCTGGCGCAGCGCCTCGCGGGGAATCTCCTGCTTGAACAGCGTTTTGCCGCCTATAATCAGCTGCGTGCCGCAGCCGCACAGGAAGCCATCCAGGTAGTCCGCCGTCCGCAGCACCGGCGGCAAAAAGCCCGACGAGCGCCCGGTGTTGATCAGCACCTTATGACCGGCTGCGCGTGCCCGAAGCAGCGCCGTCCTGTCCTGCTCGCAGGGCGTCTCCGCCCCAAAGGGAATCAGCGTGCCGTCGATGTCCAGAAAGATGGCTCTCGTATCGTTTGTCATGCTTTATCCTTTGCTGTGATGATTTTGGAAGGTTCTTACCGTCATTTCAATACACTCGCGCTCATCCTGTTTCAATGTGCGAAAGCCGTCAATCAGCATACGTTCCTGCTCGTTGAGCGCGTACATATCCGTTGGCTCGATGCGGCGGCGTATCTCCGTATTGCCCACCAGATAATCGATAGAGGTATCAAAATATGCCGCCATTTGTTTTAGTATTGCAATTTCCGGCTCGATATTCAGATTCTCGTATTTATATATAGCCGGCTGCGTAACGTGCAAAACATCGGCCAGCTTTTGCTGACTGATGCCATACTCCAGCCGCAGCTTTTTCAGGTTGGGCAGCATGCGATCACCTCCTGTCGGTGATTCTATTTTAACAACGATTGGTAATATTAAAAAATCCCCATGGTTATTATTGACAATAACCTATAGTAATATTATAATATAAACGGCAGTTATTTTCCGACAGTTAAAGAAAGGATTGGTGCAGCATGCGTTAAGTCCCCATCGTCATATTACCCCAGCAAACACAGCACTTACTACAGCAGGAGGAAAGAACAATGAAATCATTCCGTATTTCCATCGCGATCTTATGCATGATCCTACTTTTATGTTCTACCGCGCTGGCAGATGACTTTACGCTAAGAAGCGATATTCACTTCGGCGACACCATGGAAACAATTCTTCAGAAGGAAACCACGCTCACCCGCACCTCCGAAACCAGCAACTCCTTTTCCGGCACGATTGCCGGCTACAGCGGCTCAACCTGCGACTTTGCATTCGATGATGAAGGCAAGCTCATAAGTATGACGTATGAGTTTGATTGTACATCCAGAGAGTCAACCAATAGCCATTACAAAACGCTTTATGACAGCTTAGTCCGCAAATACGGGAGCCCTCTTGGAAACACCAACGGCAGCTGTCATTTAATTACAGGTCCTGCAATGGATAAAATTGGATTTGTTTATTTCATTAGAACAATAGATGGTTGGTCTGCTGACTATTACGATTATGATGAGTGGATTGTTGATTGCGACGACTATCACGTCAAAATTGATCTTGTTTCCTACTATGTCAGAAATCAAAGTACTTATCTCTATTATGCTAACCTGAGCTACAAGCAATATACAGATGCAGAATACCAGGCTGCATTGAATGAAAAGAAAACCGAACGCAAGGCAATTGATAACGATCTCTAATTTCACAGCAGCGCCATAAAAACCGCGCGGGAGATTCCCTTCGGTCTCTCCCGCGCGGTTTAATTATGAAGCTTTTCTGAATGCATCAATGCGATTTCCAGCATTTTACAGCTCCAGCCGCATATACACCAATTCCTGATACCCCGCCGTGCGGGATTTGAAGCCCCTGGGATTGCGGCCATACTCCGTAAAGCCTGCCTGGGTGTACAGAGCCATGGCACGGGCGTTATCGGCCACCACATCCAGCTCCAGCTGGGTATAGCCCGCCTGGCGGGCGCAATCGATGCAGGCGTTCAGCAGAGCGCGGCCAATGCCCAATCCCCAGTATTCGCGCGCCACGCTGACGCCAAACTCCGCGCGGTGACGCAGCTTATATCTGCCGCCCACCGCATCGATCCCCGCCGTGCCCGCGATCACATCGCCCACCTGGGCGATGATTTCCACCTCGTTAGCACTGTCGGCCTTGGCTTGCAGAAAGCGCGCCTCCGCTGCCACATCACTGCGGCTCTCGTCCGGATAGGTAAGCAGATAATCGGTCTCGCCATGGGTCAGGTTAAAGTTGTCGATCACCGCCGCCGCATCCTCCGCCAAGGCATGGCGCAGAACACAGGCGCGGCCATCCCTGAGCTGAATGGTCTGGTTATATTGCAAAAGCAGTTCTCCTTGTTTAGGCCAGGCCCAGGATCATCCCGGCAAAGCCGCAGTAGATCAGCAGGGCAAGCGCGTCCACAATGGTTGTGATGAAGGGGCTGGCCATGACGGCCGGGTCGAAGCCCAGCTTATCGGCCAGGATGGGCAGGGTGCAGCCCACCATCTTGGCGATGAACACCGTAACGCACAGCGTAAGGCAAATGGTCAGCGCAATGGGCACGCCCACACGCTCGATCATCAGCAGCTTTACAAAGTTAGCCACAGCCAGCGTCACGCCGCACATCACGGCCACGCGCGCTTCCTTCCACCACACCTTGAACAGATCCTTAAAGTGCAGTTCACCCAGCGACAGGCTGCGGATCACCGTAACCGACGACTGGCTGCCGCAGTTGCCGCCCGTATCCATCAGCATGGGGATGGCGGCGGTCAGGGCGATGGAAAAGCTGAGCACGCCCTCAAAATGGGTGATGATCATGCCCGTAAAGGTGGCCGACAGCATCAGCAGCAGCAGCCAGGGAATGCGGCTTTTCCACAGCATCCACACGGATGTCTTCAGATACGGCCGGTCGCTGGGGGTGATGGCCGCCATCTTGCTGATATCCTCGGTGGTTTCTTCCTCGATAACGTCGATGGCGTCGTCAACGGTAACGATACCCACCATGCGGTTTTCGGTATCCACCACGGGCAGGACGTTGAGATCGTACAGGCTGAACAGGCGCGCCACGGATTCCTGATCCTCCTGGGTGGTCACGGAGATGACGTTGGTCTCCATGATGTCCTGCATCCTGGCGTCCTCGCGCGCCATGACGATGCCGCGCAGGGAGACCACGCCCAGCAGGTGCCTGCTCTCGTCGATGATATAGCAGTTGTTAACCGTCTCCTTATCCATACCCGTGCGGCGGATGGAGGCGATTGCGTCGGCGGCGGTCATTTGCGGCCGCAGGGCCACAAACTCGATGGTCATGATGGAGCCGGCGCTGTCCTCGGGATAGCGCAGCAGCTCGTTGATGCTCTTGCGCATATCCGGGTCGGCCTGAGCCAGCAGTCGCTTGACCACATTGGCCGGCATCTCCTCCACCAGGTCTACCGCATCGTCCACGTACAGTTCATCCAGCACCGATTTCAGCTCGGTATCCGAAAAGCTGCGGATCAGCTTTTCCTGCATATCGGGCTCCATCTCCACAAAGGTCTCGGCGGCCTGCTCCTTGGGCAGCAGGCGGAACAGCGGGGCAGGCGCGTTATCCGGCATCATGGCAAACAGCGCCGCCACCTGCGCGGGCTGCATGGTAACCAGCACGTCGCGCAGGGTATTGTATTTTTTGTTTTCCCACAATTTTTCCATTGTGGTTTCAAAGGCATTATCGATCTGCGACATTTTTGAACCCTCCTGACTGTAGTTTGGTCTGGAAGGCGCAGATGCAGGCGCTTTGCGCTATGCAGCGGCGGGCCGCGCAGGACCTGCCGCGCGCGTTGTTCGTCCTATGTCCGCGCCCATGGCATTACTGTCTCCGTCCATGACGGCCCTCCTTCTTTCTGGTTTTTGCAATAGAATAAGCGCCGCAGCCACCCGGAGGCGGCGCGGCGCATGCATGCTAAGCATCGCTGCTACCGTTCGAGCTTCAGCATCGCCGGGCGATGAAACTGCGTTAGACCATGCCTTGTATTTCGACATTGTCTGCTCATACCTGCTCAGGGTGTCTCCACCCCTCCGCGGCAGCAGTCCGTATCCCTGCGGTAGCCTTGCCTACCGGGCTTTCGCGTACATTTTATTATACAAAGAATGGAAGCGCCTGTCAACGAAAAAAAGCAATTAAGTCAAAACTACGGCTGATATGACAGTGATATGCAAAAAAAGAATAGCTGTACTTTCATAATTGTATGATATGGGGAAATTCATCCTGCCTATCTGCCAATTATAATATCAGCGTATTGACTTTAAATATATTCTGAGCTATAATATCCCGCGTATAGAACGTTGTGTCTCCACTTTCGCAAGCACAAAAGGAATGTATCGGAGGTAGTCATCGTGGGACTCGAAGTAATTCGCACCGTCATGCAGCGTCAGGGCGTCACCAGCGACATGCTGTCCGCCATGAGCGGCGTACCCAAGAGCACAATCGACAAAATCGCATCCGGCGCAACGGATAATCCGCGCTACAAGTCCCTGCAGAAGCTCATGGACGCGCTGGGAATGACCATGGATGATTTCATTCGCCTGGTGGACAACAAGGAACGCTCCACGGATGAGGACATCCTGATTTCCGTTTTCCACAGCATGAATCCCGATGGCCGCGCCCGCGCCCTGCAGCTGCTACAGGATATGGCCGACAGCGGTCATTATCCCATCCGCCTGATTGGCAAGGACGAGGAATGATCGGCGCATTCCGCGCAAAAAAGCTGTCCCCCGGCATTAAGCCAGAGGGCAGCTTTTTTATCTATTCGTTTTTTTACAGTCTGTCCAGCAGCGTCACGCTCTGGATGGCAGGCACATTGCGCAGCGCAGCCACCAGCGAATCATCCGGCACGCTATCCAGCTCCAGCGCCATCACAGCGCGCCCGCCTGCCTCGGCGCGGAATACGCGCATGGTAGCGATATTCAGCCGCGCGGCAGCCAGCAGGCGGCTCACCTTGGCAATGGCCCCCGGCGTATCGCGATGCTGAATGACCAGCGTGGTGCGCTCGCCCGAAAAGCCCACCTCCAGACCGTTGAGATACTGCACGCGAATGCTGCCGCCGCCCACCGATACTGCCTGCACACTGATCTGCGCGCCGCTTACGCCCACCGCGTCAATTAACACGGTGTTGGGGTGCGCGTCGCGCAGCTGCACCGCGGAGATGGTATAGCGCATGCCGGCCTGCTCAGCCAACGCGCGGCTTTTGCGCAGGCGCTCGTCATCCACCTGCAGGCCCAGTAAACCGCCAATCACCGCGCGATCGGTGCCATGGCCCTCCCAGGTTTTGGCGAAGGAACCGTGAAAGCGGATATCCGCATACTGAACCTCCTCGCCCAGCAACATGCGCGTGATGCGCCCAATGCGCGCCGCGCCCGCCGTGTGCGAGGAGGAAGGGCCGATCATAACCGGCCCGATGATATCAAACAGCTGCATAATCGCTGCTCCTGTTATACATTGTCAAAGGGTTTGTTCTGCTTGCACAGCGGGCAATCGGCTTCCTGATAGTTTTCCACTTTCTCGCAGTACAGCGGATAATAAGGATATTCAAACGCCACTTTACCGCCCGATGCATCGATAATGCAGGATATTCCCACCACTTCACCGCCAAGCGCGCGAACGATCTCAATCAGCTCCCGCACGCTGTGGCCGGTGGATACCATATCCTCCACAATCAGCACCCGCGTGCCAGGAGCAAAGGCAAAGCCGCGCCGCAGGGTAAGCACCTGGTCGCGGCGCTCGGCATACATATTGCGCACGCCCAGCTGACAGCTCACCTCGTAGCCCGCCAGCATACCGCCAATGGCCGCGCTGAGCACCAGCTGCACGCCGGACTTGGCGTAATGCTGGGCAATCAGAGCGCAGACCTCCTGCGCGCTGCGCGCGTTTTCAAACAGATGCGCGCACTGAATATACAAATTGCTGTGGCGGCCGCTGGCTCGCAGAAAATGGCCGGAGCGCACCGCGTCAGCACGATAAAGCAAATCCTTCAGCTGGTTCTGATCCATGCAATCACTTCCTCGCCCTTATTATAGAGGATAGCCAGCGCTGCGGTCAATGCATAAAAGCAAAAAACACGCTTGAAAAGCAAAAAAATCAGATTTTTACGAACGTTCGCCATCAGCATCTATTGCATTGTTCGTGATTCTGATGTATAATACGTCGTCACTCTCAATTACATGGCAAGGAGGCTGCCATCGATGGATAAATTCAAGCGCAATGAGCGCCTGGCGGTCATGACTAAGATACTTTCCGACGCGCCCAACCGGATCTTCACCCTGTCCTTTTTCTGCGAAATGTTCGGCGCGGCCAAGAGCACGGTCAGCGAGGATGCATCCATCCTGGCCGGCATTATGCAGGATTTCAAGCTGGGCACGCTGGAAACCGTCACCGGCGCGGCGGGCGGCATGCGCTATCGTCCCCTAGTGCAGGAGGGCGAGGGCCGTGCATTTTTGGAAGGCATCTGCGAAAAGCTGCGTTCCCCTGGCCGCGTGCTGCCGGGCGGCTTCCTGTATTTTTCGGATATTCTGTCCGATCCCCAGCTGGTATCGGGCATGGGCAAGCTGTTTGCGGCTGAATACTATGATGCGAACGTGGACTTTGTGCTGACCATGGAAACCAAGGGCATTCCCGTGGCGCTGATGACCGCCGAAGCCCTGCATGTGCCGCTGATTATCGCGCGCCGTTCCTCCAAAGTATACGAGGGCAGCGCTGTGAACATCAACTATGTTTCGGGCAAGGGCGGCATTGAAACCATGTCGCTCAGCCGCCGCGCGGTGCGCGAGGGCGGCTCGGCTCTGATCGTGGATGACTTTATGCGCGGTGGCGGCACAGCGCGCGGTATGCTGTCGCTGCTGAGCGAGTTCAACGTAAAGGCCGTGGGCATGTGCTTCGTGCTGGCAATGGAGCATCCTGCGCAGCGCTTTGTGGAGGGTGAAAAAGCGCTAATGCTGCTGGGTGATATCCGCGATGGCGAGCCGAGCCAGGTGCGCGTGGCGGACTGGGTAAAGTAAAAAGGTAGATTTAAGGTAAATTCTAATATGAAGCTATTTATTGGATTGGGCAACTATGGCGATCAGTATGCCCACACCCGCCACAACGCGGGCTTTGAGGTGATCGACCGGTTATCGGATCGCTGGCACATTCCCGTCACACGCGCGCGCTGCCATGGGCTGATCGGCGAGGGTACGGTGGGCGGCGAGCGCGTGGCGCTGATCAAGCCGCAAACCTACATGAACCTTTCCGGCGACTGCGTGGCTGCGGCCCTGCAATGGTATAAGGTGCAGCCGCAGGATGTGATGATCTTTTCGGATGACATCGACCTGGAGCTGGGCACGCTGCGCGTTCGCCCCTTCGGCGGCTCGGGCACGCACAATGGCTGGCGCGATATCCTGCTCAAAACCGGCAGCGACCGCTTTCCGCGCATCCGCATCGGCGTAGGCGCGCGCCCGACCTTCTGGAACCTGGCGGACTGGGTGCTCTCCCGCTATCAGACCGAGGAGGAGCGCAAGGCCATGGACGCCTGCTATGCCCGCGCGGCCGAAGCGGCGGAGTGCTTTCTGCTGCACGGCATCGACAAAGCCATGAATACCTACAATACCAAGGCATAGCGCCCTCCTGCGGCGGGTTTCCGCACGCGGGAGACTTTTCGTATACGGGCAGTTTTGGGCTTCGTATACGGGCAGTTTTTGGCTTTTCCTTGCACTGCAAGCAACGATGTGATATGATAACAAAAGCGGGTCTATCCCGCGAATCCCCGGAATGGAGATCCCGGATGAAGCTTTTCAAATGGATGAAACACTATGTCCCCAAATACGCGGTGCTGCCGCTGCTGGGCTGTCTGGCGCTGAATATGCTGGCCTACTACGGCAGCCGGCTCTTTAACCTGAGCATGACGTCCTACGATCTGTCGCTGCCCCTCGACCATCGCATTCCCCTGGTGCCGCCGTTTATCGTGGTCTACATGCTGTCGTTTGTATACTGGTGGTTCGCCTACATGGTCATTGCCGCCGACAGCCCGGAGCGCTGCGGCATGCTGTTTGGCGAGATGATCGGCAAGCTCATATGCCTGGCCTTTTTCCTGATCCTGCCCACCCAGATGGAGCGGCCTGCGGTGACGGGCAACGACATCTTTTCCCGCCTGGTGCGATTTATTTACTGGACTGACGTGCCAAACAATCTGTTTCCCTCCATTCACTGCATGGAAAGCCACCTGTGCTGGCGCGGCCTTGCCCGCTGCCGCCGCGTGCCAAAGTGGGTGAAAATCGCCGCTTTTATCCTGTCGCTTGCCATCTATGCCTCCACCGTCCTGGTGCGCCAGCACCTGGTGCTGGATATTCCCGCAGGCATCCTGGTGGGCGAAATCGGCCTGTGGATATCGCGCAGGTTGCGCCTGGGTGAGCGCTATGCCGCCCGCTGGAGAATTGCTCATGAAGCGTAAGCAATGGCTGTACAGCCTGATATTCGTGCTGCTGATCGGGCTGACGGTGTTTACCATCTGCTCGCAAAGCGCTTCCTTTACACAAGAAGGCTTTTGGGAGTATGTGCGTTCGGCGCATCCCGCCGGGCTGGCTGCCGCTGCGCTGTGCACGCTGCTGTATATTCTGCTGGAAGGGCTGGCGCTGCTGACCATCTGCCGCGCGCTGGGCTACCGGCGCAGCGTGGGGCAGGGCGTGCTGTACTCTGCGGCGGATATTTACTTTTCCGCTATCACGCCCTCAGCCACGGGCGGCCAGCCGGCCAGCGCGGTGCTGATGATGCGCAGCGGCATTCCCGCCGCCCCCACCGCCGTGGCGCTGCTGATTAACCTGGTGCTCTACACCCTGTCCATCCTGCTGATGGCTGTGGCTGGGCTTGCGCTGCATCCGGGGCTGCTGAAGCTGTTCGGCCCCGCCTCCAGGATCCTGATCTGGGTCGGCGCGGGCACGCAGGT
>ERZ1026884.1022-NODE-1022-length-16293-cov-14.129942_pt1 | contig 16293 bp, 8 predicted proteins | sample MGYA00380172_ERZ1026884 | MGnify/ENA primary metagenome ERZ1026884 (study PRJEB33269, sample SAMEA4719808) | human gut metagenome | biome: human-associated habitat; feature: organic feature; material: feces | place: Cameroon | collected 2013-10 ... | reverse complement strand
GTCCTATCAGGAAATCATGTGGCAGATTCACCACATCATCCCCGCTCTGGGTTGATTTCAACTCAGCTATGTTCTTCACATCTCCGCGATGGAACTGCCATCCCTGGTTGATGCTGATGGTATCGCGCACCGCAGCCTCAGCCGAAAGTGTTCCCATCAAAGGCAAACCGCCCAGCAGCAACGAGGCGAAAAGTATTGTCTTTTTATTCATTCCAAATTCATTTAATATGAGATTTTGAAGCAAAAGAACTAATCATAAAGTTCAATGTTCAAAGCTCAAAGTTCAATGTTTTAAGTATTAATTTCCGTCTGGCTTGGTTACATCCTGGTTCACGGATGGATACCATACGAATTGATTGAAATCATCTGGCTGCGCAGGATTAAAGTCCTTCCAATCTGCACGGAGATACTTCACGATAGGCAGATTGAGCTGCTTCATACCCATTACCACCATCTTGGCCACCTCGTAGGCACCGTATGGATTGAAGTGGGTGTTATCCTCCAAAGCCTTAGGCTGGTTTGGATAAGTATTTGCCGGATAGTGAACCAGCGACTTCTTACTGTTCTCATACCCCAAGGTCTCGAAGAAGGTACGGGTCATATCGTGGAGTTCGATGACAGGAACATCCTCTCTCTTAGCCACAGCTCTCATGGCATCAGGATAATCCTTATGAGTCTCCTGAATCTTGCTATGGGTAGCCTCATCGAAGAAGCGACGCTGAGTAGGAGTTACGAAGATGATGTTGCCACCCTTCTTGCGTACCTCGTCGATGAATTTCTTCAGATTATAAGAGAAATTATACCAGGCACCACTGCCCGCAAACTTCTCCTTCTGATCGTTATGACCGAACTCGCAAATCACGTAGTCGCCCTTCTTCATCATCGCCAGCACCTTGTCCAGACGGTTGGAAGCAAGGAAGGAACCTGCTGTCAATCCGCTTTCAGCATGGTTTGAGATAGCCACCTCAGGACCGAACCAACGGGTAACCATCTGTCCCCAGGAAGCGTATGGCTCTGTAAACTGATCAACTACCGTAGAGTTGCCGCAGAGGAAAACGGTGGTGGTTTCAGCAGGAGCCGGTTCCACCTTGATGCTCTTTACTGCTGGGGCTGCACCGGTAAACTCCAGAGTCAACTTCTCGTCCCAGGTAAAGTAATCCTTCTCGCGAGGCTTGATCTTTACGTTCATCTTCGCATTGATATACGGGCTGCGCTTGTTCACGATGAAGGAGTAAGTCTTGAACTCGCCTTTCCTGGTGTTCACCTCGTCGAGCATCAAACGGCGGTTCTCTGCACGAACCACAGTCTTGCCCGCTTTCTTCTTAGAACCGAGCACTACGGTCACCTTATAGTTGCCATCTGCCACCTTCACAGAATAGAAGAAAGGCGCATTGCTCTTTGCCTTTGGAGCAGCCAAGATGTCATATCCCTGACCCTTCTCAGCAGAATAGACAGGCTGCGCCTTCAACAGGTCGATATCAAAAGTCTGGGCATTGGCGGCTACCGTAGAAGCCAACGCCAGCAGACCGGTAAATAAAAAATTTCTTGTCTTCATTTTGTTTCTTCTATTAAAAACAACCTTATCCCATTGCTTTACTTCAGATACTTCGCCAAAGGGCTCTTCATCTTCTTCAAGCCCTTAGCCACGCACTTGGCATTGTGCTGGGCACCCTTCAGACTGGTGTGGGTATGATCCTTCTTGTAATAAGCCTTCACCTTTTCCTTACCTATCTTATCGTAGGAATCAGCTGCGATGTTGTGGAGGTCGAGGAAGGCAACGCCTGTCTCTGCAACGATTTCGCGATACCACTTGCCGTAGGTATCGTTTCGGCGCTCCATCTTTCCGTCAGGCCACTCGTTGCGAGGAGTCAGGGAAACGAGGATTGGGGTAGCACCCTTCTCACGAACATCCTGGATGAACTTCTTCAGATACCAGCCGAAAGAATAAACCACCTCATACTGCTTGCTTTCTTCCATCTGATAAACATGACAGGTATCCTTGGCACTAGGAATGGAACCGCGCATCTTCTTGTCGGTCATAGAACAGATGTCGTTGTGTCCGAACTCGATGAGCACGTAGTCGCCCGGCTGAAGACTGTTGTATACCTTATCCCATCTTCCCTCGTTGAGATAAGAACGGGAACTGCGGCCAGCCTTGGCTGCATTCACGCAGGTAATCTTCTTAGGATTGAAGATGGTGTAAGCCTGAGATCCCCATCCCCACATGCCGTCTACATCCTTATCGGCATTCTTCACAGTACTGTCGCCTGTGAAGAAGACAACAGGTTTGCCCGGTTCACGCTTGAAATTCTCTACCGGCAAAGCCACATTGATCATCATCGCCTGCAAAGGAGCCAGACTTGGGTCCTTGCTCTCTGCCAATCCCTCAGCAGCCGAACGGGCATTCATCATCGCACCGAAGCGGGAGGTGTGGATATGGTCGGTGAAGAAATGATACTTTTCCTTCCAATGACCATAGCTGTCGAGTTTGGCTGCAGAAATCTCATTCAAATCAACGAAAGGAACGCCTTCCTGCTCAGCCACCTGCTTTGCCCACAATCCGAAGGTCTTGTTGACGCGGATAATCTTGTCGTTCTCATCGTAGGCATCACGTGGAGTCAGCGACATCAGGATAGGATGAGCACCCAGTGCCTTGCAGTCGTTGATATATTTGCGCATGTATTCGCCGTAGGTATAGACGGTTTCCTTCACGCCCGTCTCCTTGATGGTGACATTGAGCGAATCCTTGCCGATACCAGGGATGCTGGCACGTGCTCTTCCGCTATCGTAAGGACCATTGTCGTTATGACCGATGGAGATAATTACCCAGTCGCCAGCCTTGATGCCCTTGCGCACATCCGGCCACAGACGGTTGTAGAAGGTACGGCTGCTCATGCCTCCGAGCGCCTGGTTCTCTACCGTAATCTTGTTGGCATCGAAGAACTCGTGCTCGTAGTATCCCCAGCCCCACTGACCGTTGTTACCATTACCCAATGTACCATTGCGCATGGTAGAGTTACCTATCAGGAAGAGCACCGGGTTGTTGCCCTTGCGGCTGGTTCCCGGCTGTATTCGTGCGGTCATCGCCTTGTTCAGGCTATCTACGGTATTGTCGATAACTTTGTTGACATCTTCCATCGGTTTTGCCACCTGGGCAAAAGAAGCTGTTGTTGCCGCCATCAATGAAATGGCGAATAATATTCTTTTCATTAGCTACGTTTTTTTATCAAATTATGTTCGCAAGTACAGGAGTTAAAGAAGTTAAAGGAGTTATCGCTCCCTACGGTCGCTGAGGAGTTAAGACAATAGTCTTTTTTGCATAGTTTTTAAGCAGCAAGACATACGTCTTAACTCCTTAACTTCCTTAACTCCTTTAACTTCCTGATATGCGAAAGTTCAGTTATTTTATATACAAGAGAATTCTTCACTCTTCGTTCTTCACTCTTTACTTCATCTTCTCGGCATGATCGGGCAGATAATATCCCAGATGAGGCGGCTGGTTGTATGCCACGTTCTGCCATGCCACACCCATACGATAGATATGGTCGTGCATCAGGGTTGGCACACGATACTCCGTAGGAATATTGGTGGTGAAGATATTCAGATGCGAGGCATCACTCTTATCCCAATAGATGACTTCCTCTCGCCAATCGCCAAAGAGATCAGCCTGCAGATTCGGGGTCGCCTTCGACCAGTTGCAACTCACCGAGTTTCCCATCTCGTAGAGCTGTTTTCCATTGCTCAAAGGCAAAGCCACCGCCTCGCTGCCGTTCCATTTCTGGAGATAAGGAGGAAAATGAGGAGAACGCCCGTTTGCCAGAAGTTCATCCTGCAAGTCGCCATCCCAATAGATCCGGAAGTTCATTGCCGGCATTCTGGAAACAGCTCTGAAAGTCGTTTTCTCATTACTTCTGAAATAATCAGCTTCATGATTCTTCTGAGAGGATAAAGATGATTCTGCCGAAATAGGCTTACCCTTGATGTCTCTTACTACAGGAGCATCCGAACACCAAAGTTCATATCCCCGATGCCTGGAATCGATATCAGCAGCCACTCCTCTTCCGGTATCTTCCTTATCGAGTGTACGGAACAGGATTTCGCCTGTTCTCGCATCCCGCAGGTCAGAACCGTAAGGATATTCTTCGTGTACCATATAATATTCCAAGCCCGGACGGTCGGGATCCAGGTCAGCAAGATGCTGCGCATCGCCATGTCCCAATCCGGTAGAATACAACAAGGTTCCGTCATGGTTGATGGCTGCCGAACCGTATGTGATTTCGTCACATCCGTCTCCGTCCACATCGCCCACAGCCAGACTGTGCGCTCCCTGGGCATAGGCAGTTGCCTTACATCCATGAGCTTCCTTCAGCACCTTTCCGTCGGCATCGGTCACCTTCCAGTCGTTGGGAGTCAGCGAAGCATGGAGCCATTTGGTCTTGAGTTCTTTTCCGTCGAAATCTACCGCCCAGAGATAAGAGCGGGTATAATAGCCACGGCACATCACGGCACTCGGCTTCTTGTCGGCACCCTCCAGGAAAGCCACGCCAGCCAGGTATCGCTCGCCACGGTTGCCATAGTTTGCCTTGTCGCCCCATACGGAAGAGTAGGCAGGGAATCCGTTCTCCAGATGCTCCCCCTCTTCCACCTGGTTGCCAACGCCGAAGGCTCGGTTGGGCTGATACCAGATGGTATGCATCGCCTTTCCGGTTTCGCCTTGGAAGACCGTCAGCAGTTCAGGACCGGTCATAATGCGACCTCTGGAATTGCGATAGTCGGCATGGTTGTCGATGGAGCGGATTCCGTCATCCGTAGCCGCATCGCTCACAAACCTGCCTTTGGCATCTACCGAACCCGCCGATGTCTTGCAGACCATTTCCGCCTTGCCATCGCCGTCGAAATCATAGACCAGGAACTGGGTATAGTGGGCACCGGCACGGATATTCTTACCCAGATTGATGCGCCAGAGCTGGGTTCCGTCGAGCTTGTAGCAGTCGAAGATGACCTCTCCCGTATAGCCGTCATGCGAATTGTCATGGGCATTGGTCGGGTCCCATTTCAGGACGATTTCGTATTCTCCGTCTCCATCCACATCGCCCACACTACAGTCGTTGGGTGTATATTCGTAGGATTTTCCGTCGGGAGTGACACCGCCGGCAGGACGGTTGATGGGCAGGGAGCGATAGAGATCATTCCATGGCTTCACCGCCTTCGAAACTTCTCTTTCAGCCGGAGCATCCATCCTGGGTTCCTTCTGATAAGTGATGATTCGATAGCTGCTGGCAGCAGAACCTTTCCGGTCTGTATAATTGGTCAGCTTCACCTGATGGGCGATGATCTTTCCATCTCTTTCTATGTCGAAGCATACGTTCTTGCTGTCCGTACCCAGCAATCGCCAGCTGAGGAAGATTCCCTTGTCCTGGGCAGGCAAAGCCACCAGACCACGGTCCAGCTTCTCCATCTGCGATACCGGAGTCTGCACTTGTGCATGGAGATGAGAGCAGGGAGCCATTGTCAGCGCCATACTCATCATCGGAAATAACATTTGTTTGATTTGCATGATGATAGTTGTTTATTATTTTGTATTTCTGCTACAAAAGTACGCATAATCCGGTTCATCTACCTGGTAAAAATATCCAAAGAAGCGGACAATCATACAATTCGTCTGTTATTTTCCCGTATGAGAAGAAAAAAGGCGATACCTTTCTGCCAGGAGAAAGATACCGCCCTTTGTCATATATGATTCTGTTCTATAGAGATATCCGATTAGTAACCAGGATTCTGCATCTTCTCCTTCTCCTCATTGCTCAGGGAAGCACCATTCGCATTGGTGATACCGTCGAGGAATGACTGAGGAATTGGACGATAGTAATGCTTGGCTGGATCAAACTTGCCCTGTCCGCCAGTGGAAGCATCACTAAAAGCATTCCAACGAGCCTCCAAAGTCTTGGTACGAGCCAAATCTTCCCAACGCTGACCTTCACCTATCAACTCTCGTGTACGCTCATCCAAGAGGAAACACATGAACTTATCATAGTCGGATGTCAATTTCAAAGCTTCGTAGATTGGCTGTTCAACCTTAGAGTTGAGCACATCCTCAATACCATTCAGATGCATATTACTCTCAGTAGAAGCTGTAGTCTCGGCAATGTTGTTTGACTCATAATAAGTATTTTCCTCTGTATAGATAGAACCCTCGGCAGAGAATCCACCACCCTTTCCTGTACAAGCAGAGTTCTTCTTATAAGCCTGTCCACCATCACGGCTGATAGAGCGGTCCTCGCCAGCCTTGTAACCGGCACGGTCACGTACCATATTCAGGTAAGTGATGGCATTTCCATAATCCTTCTTGCGGATATAAGCCTCAGCTACCATCAGAACATCGTCGGCAGAACGGGCAATGATGGCATCACGGGTTCCGAACTGTGATGCGATAGATTCACGGGCACCGTCACGGAACTTGCTCAAAGCCACGCTTCTGTTGTGGATACTACCCAGAATATAGTAGTTACCAGAACGCTCAGCAGGATTGCTCTGTGTATTGAAGCTGAAAGACTGACCAGCATAGTAGCGTACGAAAGTATGCTCTGGAACAAGTTTACCATTCTTCAAAACATAATCCTCTGACTTTTTCTCTGAGCCATCAGCATTCAAAGCAGGAGTAAAACGAGTATCGCCAGGATTATTGACGATATACTTGATACCAATCTCACCACCCTGGAAACGATGATTGCCTGGATCAGTTTCTGTAGGAACCTTCACATCATCAGGATAATACTCTGGGTGTGCCTTATAGACATCATCCGTAATCTCCAGCTTTCCTGTGTCCTTATTCTTCTTGGTAGTAATCCAATATGGAGCACCTGCTGTATTATTAGCGCCATACTTGGTGATGAATGACTTCCAGAAACGGGAATCGTTCACACGGTCAAATACCTGCATAGAATACTCTGTAGCACTGACGTAAGAGAACTCACGACCACCAGAGATATCACGCTTGCAACCTGCAATATTCTGATAGACTGATGGATAGTAGAGATGGAACTGGTTACCGAAGCGTCCATGCGTGCTGGCACCATCGTTGGAGAACTGTGCAGCAAGAACCACCTCGCTAACATTCTCATTGGCACCATTAGGCTCTGTATAATCCCACAACTCCTGGAAGTTCTGGCACAATGGGTGGGCAGCAATCACCTCCTTACCATACTTGATAACAGCATCCAAGTCAGCATCCTTATACTGGGAATTCCAGCCATCATGCAATTCAGAGGCACGATACAGATGAGCCTTTGCCAGGAAATGGGCAGCAGCCGACTTAGTAAGGCGACCAACCTGCTTTCCTTCTGGAGAATCAGGCAACAATTCGTATGCCTTCTGAAAATCAGAAATAATCTGGGCAAAGCACTCTTCCTCGCTATTACGAGTATAAGTATAATTAATCTTACCATTGCTTGGCTCCAGCTTCAAAGGCACACCTCCATACTGCTTTACCAGCTCGAAATAAGCAAAAGCACGAAGGAAGTACCCCTCACCCAAACGGTTGTTGTAAGTGCTCACCTTCTCACCATAATATAATGGAGTATTCTGGATGACAAGATTGGCTGGTTCTACGAGACCATACATATTGTCCCACAATGGCTGGTTGGCAGCAGTTTCACCCGAGTTCAGGTCGGTGCTGTATGCATTATAAGAGGTGATGTTGTTGGCACCACTGGTAAACTCATCGATACCCATACCATAGAGATAAATACCCCAGATATAGTTATACTTAAACTTCAATTTCTGGTAAGCACCCGTAACCAGGTCATCAATACCTTCCTTAGTCTGGAAATAAGCCGTACCTTTCTCAGTAATCAGCTTCTCGTCAAGGAACGAATCACTACAAGAAGTAACAGTTCCTAAAGTTGCACCTGCAATCAGTGCTGCATATAATATTTTGTTTGTCTTCATGATGTATCTGTATTTAGAATCCAATGTTTAATCCGATAACCCAGCTCTTGATGGTTGTACCTGAACCGTAAGAAGTTGAATTGTTATCATAACTCAAGAGGTCGGTATCAAGCCACTTGCACTTCTTGTAGATAGTGAATGGGTTCATTGCCTGAACATAAACCTTGAGGTTGCTCATACCCAACTTGCTGGTCACATTCTTAGGGAAGGTATAACCCAGAGAGATGTTACGCATCTTGATGTACGAACCGTCCTGATAGTTCATTGAGCTAGAATAAGTATCGGCATTCTGTCCCTGAGAACCTGGAGAGTAATACTCGGCATCCTCATTGATATCCTTAATCCAATAATCCACATCACGCATAGCATACATACCACCGAGGGTTTCTGCACCCTTGGCTACAGTAAACTTCCAACGGGCATAGATGAAGCAAGACAACTCGAAGTTCTTGTAGCTGAAGGTATTATGCCAACCGCCTGACCAGCGTGGACGAACCTTACCTACAATCTGACGGTCGTTGGCATCAATCTTGCCGTCAGGATTTACATCCTTCACCTTGATCTGACCCGGCTTGCGACCAAACTTGGCAGCTTCTTCTGCCTCAGAGGTCTTCCAGATTCCATCATATACATAGTCGTAGTAAACACCGATTTCCTCACCTACGAAGAGACGGTCGTTTACATTCTTTTCAACACCATTGTTCAACTTATCCACACGGTTGCGGTCGATGGTCCAGGTAAGACTGGTATTCCATTCGAAATCCTTGGTCTTCACAGGGATGGCATTCAACTGCAGATCAAGACCCCAACCGGAAGTCTCACCTACGTTGGCGTATGTGCTGGTATAACCAGTGAGAGATGGGATGGTGGTAGCCAGAATCAGATCGGTAGTCTTGTTGTGATAGTAGTCAACGCTACCGCTGATACGGTTGTTGATGAAACCGAAGTCGAGACCGATGTTCCACTGCTTGGTCTTCTCCCAACCCAGGTCGAGGTTCGCCATCTTGTTAGGATTCTTGGCAGAAGCATCAGAAGGCAAGTAACCCACTGTAGGATCCATACTGCCCCATGCATAGTAGTTGCTCTGAACAGCACCCTGAGTAGCGTATGCAGATACAGCATAGTTACCGGAAATACCATAACCCAGACGAAGCTTCAGGTTACTGATAAAATCAGCCTTCTGCATGAACTTCTCCTGATCAATACGCCAACCAAGAGCTACAGATGGGAATGATGCCCACTTATGACCATCAGACAACTGAGAAGCACCATCGGAACGAACACTGGCTGTCAACATATACTTGTCTGCATAGGTATAGTTGACACGAGCCATGTAGGAAGCCAGCGAAGTTTCAGTCAGTCCCGTAGAATAAGCCTGTGGATTACCCAATGAACTTGTGTTCCACCAGAGTTCCTCTGCACTTGCTACATAAGCCTTGATATTACCATTCTCTGAATGATATTTGGATGCACTCTGCAAAAGGGTTACGCCGATACGATGGTTCTTTGCAATAGTCTTATTATAGTAAACCAGGTTATCGAGTGTCCATGACACCTTGTTGGATGGGTTATATTGAGCAATGTTTCTGCCATCACCATTGATACCATCGGCTGCATTGGCGATGCCCAGGCGATAGTACTGAAGTTCTGGACCAAACTGGATACGATACTGCAAGCCCTCCAATGGCTTCCACACCTTACCGAAATCAAACTGAGCGTAGGCACTTCCATTGATACGGAAATTGGTACGCTTGTTGGTATTATATTTCAGCTCATCAATAGGGTTGATGACGTTCACGTTGTAAGCCCAAGGGTTTCGTATATAGTTACCGTCAGAATCGTAAGGCACTGTCCATGGAATCATGGAGTTCAATGCATTATAATAATCACCAGGTCCCGTTACAGACTTAGAGAAGTTATAACCATAGTCCTGGGTTCCGTATGAAGCATTCATGGTGAAGCCCAATGTCAATGGAGCAACAGGTCTTGCCTCGAAAGATGTGTTCAGGGTAAAGCGCTTATAGCTCTGGCCTGGCTGTACGCCCTTTTGGTCTAAATAGCCAAATGAGCCATAACCCTTAAACTTATCTGTACCACCAGAAGCACTGAGTGTATGCTCATGGGTGATACCGGTCTGCTTACCATGAGAAGCCCAGTCGTAAGAACCTACCAATTCCGGATGATAAGTACCATCTACCCAAGCCTGGTTGATATTTGCCCAGCTGTCTTCCTGACCGCCGAAAAGCTTCACATCACCCTCGTAATTAGGAGCAAAGTCTTGGTTTTTATCACCATAGAGTCCCTGATTATATGCAGCCAGTCGGGCATAGTCTATCCACTGTGTAGCGTTCATCATCTTGGTTACATCATGGAGTGTAGAGAATGTAACGGTACCTGCATAGTTCAGGGTCACCTTGCCTTCCTTACCCTTCTTGGTAGTAACGAGCACAACACCGTTGGCACCACGTGCACCATAGATAGCGGTAGCAGAAGCATCCTTCAATACCTCGATGCTCTCGATATCCTGAGGGTTGATATTCTCGATACCACCGTTCTGGATAATCATACCGTCTACTACATAGAGAGGAGCACTGCTGGCACCGATAGAGCGCTGACCACGGATGGTGATACTACCTACTGTACCAGGACGCTGAGAGTTGGTGATATCCACACCGGCAGTCTTACCCTGCATACCCTCCAGGGCATCCTTTACAGGCATCGCTGTCAGGTCCTTTGAATCCAGGTGAGCCAAGGCTCCGGTCACATCGCTCTTGCGCTGCACACCATAACCTACTACCACGACTTCATCCAAAGCCTTATTGTCTTCCTGCAATGTTACCTTCAGATCGCTCTTTCCGGCAACACTTATCTTTTGGGCAATATAGCCGATATATGAGATTTCCACAGTAGCATTCTTTGGCACGTTGGTCAAAGTAAAGTTACCGTCAAGATCAGTTACGGCACCTGTGGTTGTGCCTACTACTTTAACACTGGCGCCAATGACTGGCTCGCCCATGTTATCTACAACTGTACCTTTTACCGTTTTAGCTTGCTGTACTACATTTGTAGCCGCATTCACCTGAGTTGCTCCTATAGGGGAGAACATCAATGCTGAGCAAAAAAGAGTAACAGGCAAAACAGACTCTTTGAAAAATAGTTTGTTGTCCATGTCTTATTACGTTTTTGGTTTATTTGTCATTATTTCGGTCGCAAAAGTACACTAATTCTTGCCAACAATACTTAATATTTTGGCTATTCACCCTTATTATTTGACATTTATTAGTTTTTTTGCCATTTTTCGTTCATATTCAAGCTTCGGAAGGGAGTTAGGGAAGTTAAAGGAAGTTAGGGAGAAGTTAAGGGACAAATGTCCTACGTTTACGCTAGATGACTATTGTCTCTTAACTTCCCGAACGACCGTAGGGAGTGATAACTTCTTTAACTTCAACCAATTCCCACACCTGCGAAACTTCTATATATAAAAGGTGTACCCCCCGCTAGATGATGGTTATCCAGACGGATTCATCCTTTCCCCTCGCTTCGCCGATGCGCTTCTTCAGGCGGTGCAGCCAGATGCGGGAGTTCACCACCATGCCCTTCTGCCTGTTCTCGCCCACCAGGATGCAGCCCTGGGTATCGTCGGGACAGTTGCCGGCATGGATGCGGATGCCCTCAAAATCGGGCACACCCTGAAGATACGGCAACCACTCCTTGAAACGGGGCGATAGGGTAACGAGCAGAGGATAGGTGCCTTCGGGGATGGCGGTATGTCCCTTCATCTTCTGCGCCTTCTTGCCCGATACCCTGCCCAGGCGCACGTTCTCCTCCTCAGGCTGCAGTTCCACGCCCTTCAGATTGCGCCACGTCGGCTCCAGGGTGTCGCAGAAATAGTTCTCCTCCGACAGCAGCTTGCCGTCTACCGTATGTTCAAACCATCGCTTCAACTGTGGGTTCTTCCATGAAGAGTGAACCACTCTCTCTACCTCCTCATCCTTCAGGATATAGAGGCGTCCGATGGTATAGCTGTTCTTCTTGGCTATACGCTCCAATACTATTTCCATAAATTTCTGTCTGTTAAGTGAATCATTTCAAGTTCTGTAAATCATTAAGCATCAAGCTCCTGACCGTCATGACGGTATTTGAGCTTCTTAAAACTGTAACTTCTGTAACCGTAACCGTTTTTGCCGTCCTCAGATTCCATGCGCACGATATACTTGCGAAAAATCCATTACTTGATGACGTTCTTGCAACCCTGCGCTTTCAGTCCGTGTTCCAGACGGATGGCTTCCAGCTGCGGTTCTGTGAAGACATCGGGCAGAAGCTGCAGGATATTCTCCGGTCCTCGCTTTGAACTCTTCTCTGCAGTGCTCGCCTCCTTGGCTATCATATCCCCGAAGAAACGCATCTTGCAGTAGAGGTCGTAGCGCTCGCTCCAGCGGATGAAATCCTCTATCTCCGGCTCCCATCTGTAGCCGTTTGCCACATAGAGCACGCACGCCTTCAGATAGGCGATGACGTTGGCACGGAACGAGAAATTCTCGAAGATGCGGTTCTGCGAGGTACGGGAAAACTCGGCATTCTCGTTCTTCAATACCTCGGCAAGCCGATACGCCTCTTCGCATTCCACCAGCCCCGTTGCCATACAGAGATTTTCGATGTAGGGCTTCAGGGCTTTTCTGAATTCATCATCGTAGGTTCCATATACCGGGATGTCCTCACCGATATCACGCTCCGGAATGGTACTGAAATTGATACGGCTCAGCGGACCGTCGGTCAACACCTTGGAGAAATAGCGCTGCCCCTTGTCAATGGTGGTGGAAGCATTCCAGTTGAAACGGATGGTGACACGCTCGGTTACGCTCTGGGTTCCCACACGAGTCTGACCATATTGATTATCTGGGTCGAAGGCGAGACACATGATGCGGAACTGCTGATTGCCGATACCTTTCAACGCATCAAACTGGTCAATCTCATTGAGCGAAGTGTAAAGAAAATGCTCCTTTGCTTCAGCTGTACGCATCACGAAGGCAGGGTTGGTCATGTCGGCATCAATCTCCTGTATGATGAGGTTTTCGGGGCGCTTGCGCTTGTCCTTGTTGGCACCCTTGCGCATCATTTCGTCCTTCCATTCCTTCTCACGTTTCAGGTTTTCCTGGTCACGCTTACGGATATCCTCCATGATGAAGTCGATAGGTTTCTGCACGCAGCTCTTTCCTGCTCCCGTGCCGGCAAGCAGCACGCTGGATAGGGTTGCCTCGTGCTCCACGTTATCAATATATCTGAATCTCGTCTTCCAGAGATGAGTGGCAAGAGGAGGAAAGATGGCGCAAGCCACGGCAGGCTGATAGATCTCCGGTGTCTTGGAAATCAGCAGTTCTACCAGCTTCGGCAGCTTCTTCGGCATCGGTGGAGGAGCAGGATACTCGTCTTCACTTTGAACTCCGTTACTTTGAACTTGGAACATTGAACTTTGAACTGTATGATTACCCGTCAGGCGTTCCGGGGATTTGTAATCCCCGGCAAGCAAGCTATAACCATATTGTCCAGCAAGAAAGTCCCCCGCCAGGCGTTCCGGGGATTTGTAATCCCCGGCAAGCGAGCTATAACCATATTGTCCAGGAAGAAAGCCCCCCGCCAGGCGTTCCGGGGATTTGTAATCCCCGGCAAGCAAGCTCTTAGCCGCCTGCTCCGCCAAGGCATTCACCCGAATCACATCCCTAGAAAACGGCTTCGAACTGTCACCATATTTCGCATAGAAATCATGGATAAGCTGATGGCAGTCATTCTCCTGATAATAGCTCGGCATTCTCTTCGCCACCACCTTCATCAGCTCCTCTTCGCTCATCATACGTGACGCTCCGGCGCTCATGATGGCAAGCAGGGAGGAATGTCTGGACCCCACGGTATCGATATTCATCCCCTTCAGTCCCGCAGATTCCTGAAACAGGTCGAAGGCTATCAGATTCTTCTCACTGGCAGAGTCAGAATGAATCTGTGTCATCTGTGAAATCTGTGGGAAATTCCCTTTGCCCGCAGACGTATTATCTTCAGGGCCCACAGATAACACTGATTTCACAGATTTTCCTGCATTCAGAACCTCCTCAGAATGAATCTGTGTCATCTGTGAAATCTGTGGGAAATTTCCATTGCCCCTGCCGTCAATCGTCAGCCCACGCTTCAGGAAAGCCTCTCTGCGGGCTTTCAGCTCCTCTGCGGGCAGCACAGCATACCAGTCCTTGGAGCGGTAAATCTCCGAGTCCTTATCCGTGATATAGATCATTCTTTCGGGCGAGATGCAGCTCTCATCATAAGGCACGCCCAGCGCCTCACAATACGCCTTCTGCGTCTCCTCGATGGTCATCCCCATCGGCATACGGATGTCGATATGCAGCTTCTTTCTTGCCGAATACTCCAGATGCAGCAGCTTTCCCTTCCATATCGAGTCGCTGCAGTTCAGCTCGCGCGCCTTCTCCAGCGCCTGCTCCACAAACTCCTTATCATCCACGTCCACGGTAGTCTGAAAAAGGAAAGCCGTAGGGTCAGCATTGCTCTGCGATCTACGGTTTTTCAGAAAACGGTAGTAGTGAGCACAACGGAAGGGCAACTGCCCCTTGATTCTCTGTCGTGCCTTGGCGAGCTGGGCATCATCAGTCCTGTCCACGCTGCGAATGGACTTCTCGCCACGAATCTGCAGCACCATCTCGTGCAGCCATGGCAGCGAGATGGTCTTGTCATACTCCGAGAGCGGCTGGCAGCTTGCGTTGCCCTTATTCCCCCCTCGGAACCCATTGAATGCAATCCAATGTTGCATCGTTTCATTTTTCATGTCCATAATAATATTAAAAAGAAATTAACGCCAAAGGCCCCCTCCTCCAGAAGAAAGCCCCTCCAGAAGGAGCGAAGAAGGGAGCCGCAGAAGGAGCGAAGAAGGGAGCCGCAGAAGGAGCAAGGAAGCCCCCTCTGAGCCACCGTTCCAGGCGTTTCCAACGCCTGGTCCCCTTCCTCAAGTCCCCCGCCAGAAGCAGGCCCCCTCCTTCTTTACCCAGGCTCTTCACCTCGAACATCTCCGCGAGCTCCCAGTAACGATGCGCCAGGTCATGGATAAACTTCCTGCCCTTTTCGGTCCATACCAGATAGGTATGCGTCGCCGCCTTGCCCATTTTCTCCTTTCTTCCGTCGCAGTTCGGGTCCAGGAAGGCTTGATAACGGGTTCTGCTCTTCGCCAATCCCATGTGGGCATACTCCGCATAGAGCAGATACTGCCCGCTCTGGTAATACTGGATATGCAGCGCACAGAGTGAGCGGTTCAGCTCCTGCGCCGTGATGCCCAGCTCCTTCGCCACCTGGGTGGTAGTGAAGCACGAAACGGAATCCAGCACATTGTCGCTGTAAATCGCCTTCGGCAGAAGCCCGTCCACCTGCTTCTCCAGGTTGATGACGTTCTCGCCCTGGATAGAAGCCCATCTCGTCTGCTCATCCAGCACACCGTTGAGCCTTCTGATCTCCACATCCTGCTCGCCGATGAGTTTCTTGTCAAGTCCCAACTGCACTTCCTGCTGATGCAGCAGTTTCTTCTGCTGCTCCAGCAGCATCTCCTTTTCCTTCAGGGTAGCACGGAGAATCTCCTCGGCATTGCGAATCATCTCCTCCTCGCTCTCCCCTTCATGCACCGGGATATAACCGCCCGTCTTGCGAATCTGAGGCAGCACCACCGAAGTAACCCAGTCCTTGAACTTCACCGCCGTAGCCAGTTTCGAACCGAGCACCAGGGCATAGAATCCGCTCTCGTTGACGAAGATCATCTGCGTTAAACGTTTGGCAGGAGTTCCATCCTTCTTCATGCCCACCTCTACCCATACACCACGTTTCATGGTGTCATCACATCTAACATGCTGTTTTACAGAGTCTGACGATTTTTTGTATCCCAGCGCATCACACAAATCCTTAGCACAGAACCAAGGCTCGCCCTTCTCATCAGTAGCGGTACGAACCATTCCGAACTCCGGATTCTCAAAAACAGCCACCTGTGCAGCCACCTTCTTATTTTTAGAAGACTGTGCACCACACTTGGCAGGGCTAGCAGCCTTGCTGCCCCCCACCTTCTGATTCATTGAATTTGTCATAATTAATAAATTTAAAATGTAAATTACTGAACTTACTCCAGTAAGCCAAGACCCCTTATAACATATCATAAAGTTCAAAGCTCAAAGTTCAATGTTCAATGTAAAAAAAGGATTGTATCAACCTTGTCAAAGACCGATGGGCTGATACGCTGCGCCACTTACAACATAGCAGGAAACCTATCCCAGCAACCTGGCGATAGAAAACGCAAAAGCCCCAGACCTC
>ERZ1026884.1017-NODE-1017-length-16341-cov-75.722891_pt1 | contig 16341 bp, 20 predicted proteins | sample MGYA00380172_ERZ1026884 | MGnify/ENA primary metagenome ERZ1026884 (study PRJEB33269, sample SAMEA4719808) | human gut metagenome | biome: human-associated habitat; feature: organic feature; material: feces | place: Cameroon | collected 2013-10 ... | reverse complement strand
ACCGTGAGAAGTTCGTTGCACAGGGTTATGACGCTGAACTTGCCAACAAGGCTGCATCTGCACTAGCTGACGGTGACATGGACAAGGTGTTTAAGTTCCAGTCGGAGTTTATGACTGCCCACGACACCGCATACAAGGCTTCTCTGCTGAAGGATATGCCCACACCTCCGGGCGCGGACGGCAATGGTGACGGCGCAGATAGCGCAGGTGTTTCCTTTGCTAAACGCTTTGCGAAGGAGCGCGCAGACGCAAACAAGGCATCGAGTGACGCAATGACTGCTTTCCATTAAGGAGGAAAACATGAAGTACACCAATACTCCGGTATCGGCTCCTGAAAGCACTATTCTGGCTGCTGATACCTACGTTGCCATTCCCTTTACCGTCAAGGAGACCAATGCTGTTCCGGCTGGTTATCCTATGGCAAAGACTGGCCTGAAAGCTGCTGCCACCACTGGCACCAGCGCTGCCGATGCGGCTACCGATGCCATTGGCATTCTGCTGCACACCGTTGACCCTGCCGTCAACCCCAATGGCGCACTGCTGATTCAGGGCGTTATTGATGTGGACAAGGCAAAGCTGTCTGGCTTTACCTATTCTGCAAACGATATTGCCGCTCTGAAAAAGGCTGTTCCCGCCGTTTTCTGCTGTACCGATGTTGGCGCAAAGAGCGAGTAAGGAGGACTAAATTATGGCACTGAATCTGAATGAAATCTTCTCCCCTGCTGCGATTGCCGCCTACTGGACGAATGACCCGACCAATGCGCAGCCCTATGCTTCTGATGCTCTGTTCCCTGCCCGCAAGAAGGTCAGCATGGAACTGAAGTGGCTGCGTGGCCACAAAGGCGTTGGCGTTTCGCTGAAGCCTAGTGTGTTTGACACTAAGGCCACGTTCCGTACTCGTCAGGGCATCAAGATGACCGAGACCAGTATGCCGTTCTTCCGTGAGGGCACTCATATTGACGAGGAAGACCGCCGCAAGATTATCTCTGTTCTGGCTACCAATCAGGAGTTTGCGGCAGACGTTATCAATCGCGTCTACGATGATACTGCACAGCTTATCACTGGTGCTCGCATTGTTCCTGAACGCATGGTGTGGCAGCTTCTTGCCCCCAAGACTGGCAAGCCCGGCATCTCCATCGAATCCAACGGCGTGAGTTACGTCTACGATTACGACCCTGATGGCACTTGGCAGCAGTCCAATTACAAGGCTCTGGCTACCAAGGAGAAGTGGGATGCTCCTACTACTGCAACCCCCATCGCCACGATGACTACTGCCGCAAACACCGTGCAGGCAAACACTGGTGAGATTATCACCGAAGCCTACATGAACACCAACACTTTCCACAAGATGATTGCTGCGGATGAAATCAAGAACCGTTTCCTGACGGTTATGAAGACCACCACCGCTGTTCTGGTTGATTCCGAAGCACGTTCCGTTGTCGAAACCGCATCCGGCATCCGCATCCATCTGTATGACAAGATGTTTAAGCCGGAAGAGACCGCTGCTGCCGAGAAGTATTTGCCTGATGGCTATGTCGTTCTGGCTCCTTCTGGCTCTCTGGGCAATATGTACTATGTTGCCACCCCTGAGGAAGCCGACCTGATGGCTGGCATCTCCAACGCACAGGTTTCCGTTGTGAACACTGGCGTTGCTGTTACCACCGAGCAGACTGTGCATCCTGTCAACACCAACATCTACGTCTCTGAAATCGTCCTGCCGTCCTTTGAGCGTATGGACGCTGTGTACTGCATCAAGGCTTACTAAGGCGAAAGGAGGAAAGCAGCATGGGAGACCAGTATTCCGAAGCGGCAGTCAAGCTGGGACAGTACATTGCCCCCGCACTTGACCGTGAAGTCACGGACGAGGACTACCCACTCTTCGACCTGCTGCTTGATTTCGCCAAAGACAAGATATTTGCGCAGGGCTACCCCTTCGGCAACAGACCGGACGAGTTGCCCTCGCAGTATCAGTCGTTGCAGATACGCATTGCAGCGGAACTGTACAATCACATCGGCGCAAACGGACAGACGAGCTATACCAACAACGGCATTACTCGTGTGTGGGAAAGTTCCGATGTGGCGCAGTCCCTGCTAAATGAAGTGGTTCCGAGAGTAGGTGTTATCGGCTGATGTTCAATGGAAGCCCGCTGGATAAACGCCCACTGTGGTATTCAAACCCAGTCGGCGAGAAAACGCCTGTTGTGGACGAGTGGGGCAACGAAACCGGCGAATCCGCGTATGAATCGTGGAGTGCTCCGGCAAAGCTGATGCTGAACGTCAGCCCGCCTACCGGTTCTGCGGAAGCAAGCCCTTTCGGTGCGTTTACTGATTACAGCTACGTTGTCAGTTCGTCCAGTAAGAAACGCAATACCCAACTTTATGAAGGTACGCACGTCTGGTTTCAGACGGACGTTTCAAAGCCCTTCAATTACATTGTGGTCAAGGTCGCAGAGCATATCACAGATACGCTGTATGCACTGAAAGAGGTGGCTGCAAGTGAAAATTAAAGTGAGGTTGAGCGATGCCGGACTTAAACAGGCTGAGGAGGATATTCGCAAATACAAGACCACCCTGAATCAAAAGGCGCAGTTGTTCGCAAAGGCGCTTGCCGATAAAGGCCTTGCTGTTGCAACAATCCGTTTTGCCAATGCCCAATATGCTGGCAAAAACGATGTTAAGTGCGAAGTTGTCCAAAACGGCGCTTCTTGCACCATCCTAGCGGAGGGCAAGGCAGTTGCTCACATCGAGTTCGGCACAGGTGTTACGCATCAGGGCTGGGGCGCTGCCGGAACAGTCGGCCCGCTCCCCTTGCCTGATAACATTGGCGAGCATGGCACATACGGCAAGGAAAACGGCAAGCACAAACGCTGGTACTACTACGGTGAATCTGGCAATGCCGGTACGCCTGTCAAGGAGGTAGACGGCAAAGGTCAGCTGAACTACACCAGCGGTAACGATGCAGCTATGGCTATGTGGGGCGCTGTTGAGGAAATGGCTTCTCAGGTTGAAGCAACGTGGAGGGAGGTTTGGAGTAGTTGATTGATTATTTCAATCCCATCTTCACGGTTATCGCTAAGGAATTGCGAAAGCAAGTTCCCGGCATATTTGTTACCGGTGAAATCAACGACAGCAACGTCAAAAAGTTTCCGTGTGTGCAAATAGAGGAAAACAGCAATCTGCCTGTACACATTGATTCTGCCCGACACAGCAAGTACGCTGCTGTATCCCTTCGTGTCCGTGTCTACTCCAACAAGGAAACCGGACGCATCGCAGAAGCACGTTCCATTACAGGAATTGTGGATTCTGTTCTTGAATCACTTAACTTTCATCGCAAGTCGTTTGCCCCATTGAATGGGCTGTATAACAATTCCGTCTACCGGATTGAGTGCAGCTACGGGGCAACAATCGGGGAGGACGGAATGATTTACCGAAATTAAGGAGGTAAACATTCTATGAGTACTGCTATCTCCGGTCTGAACACTACCCTTTACTGTGGCGAAAGCGCAACAACTCTGACGAAGCTGTGCGACATTAAGGATGTGCCCGACCTGATCTCCGACCCGAACCTTCTAGATGCTACCACCCTGTCTGATGGTATGCAGAAGCAGATTTTCGGCATCGTTCAGGCTGATACCAAAGCCTTTACCGCAAACTACAACAAGACCGACTACGCCGCCGTCAAGGCTGCTGGCTATGACGATACCTCTGAGAGCAACGTGGACAAGTACTACGCCCTGAAGATGCAGGACGGCTCCGGCTTCACTTGGCAGGGTATGCATCAGGTCGGTCTGTCCGGCTTTGGCGTGGACGAGGTCGTGGAAATGACCATCAACTGCGTCTTCCACTCCACCCCGAAGTTCAGCGAGAGCCTGACCGTCAACGGCGGCTAATCCGCACAAATCGAATCAATCAAAATGGGCAGAACTGAACAATGGATTTGGTTCTGCCCCTATTTATAAAGGAGAGCATTTATTATGGCTGCTAAGGTTATCAACTTTCATTCCCCCGATGGCAAGAACACTTATGAGCTGACTTTTACCCGTGAGAGTGCCGAAGCCACTGAGCGCAACGGCTTCCAGATTTACGAGTTTTCCAACGGCATCAACCCAATCAAGAACACCTCTGCTCTGTTCTACGGCGCGTTCATTGCTCGCAACAAGGGCTTCAAGCGCAAGCTCGCTGATGATATGCTTGCGCACATCGAGGACAAGGAAGGCCTGATGGCTGCTCTGATGGAGATGTACGCGGATTCCATCAAGGCTCTGGTTGCCACTGATGAAGAGGACAAGACTGCAAAAAACGCAACGTGGGAGATTGTGTAACCTCACAGTCTCAGGAACCGGACAGCGACACAGAGCCATTCTCTGTGTCTAAGCTGTTCCACGATGTAGAAGCTTATTACATCTCCATTGGCATGACCTATGACCAGTTCTGGCGTGATGACGTCTGGCTGGCGAAGGTCTACCGGGACGCGGAAGAACTACGCGCCCGCAGAGCCAACGTTGAAGCGTGGAGAAACGGCTTTTACACAGCATCTGCGCTTTCCTCTACGGTTGGCAATATGTTCCGCAAGAAAGGGTCTAGCCCCATCAAATACATGGATAGACCGATTCCTCTCACCCAGAAAGAGCAGGACGAGTATGAATACCAACGCGCATTGGAAGCGCAAGAACGCATCAAGAGGGCGATGTTCTCTATGATGAATCAGAAGGACGGTGGTAGCAATGGCTGATGTCGATATTACTAGCTTATCCGTAGAGATTTCTGCGGAATCGCAGGGCGCAGAGCTTAACATTGACAAGCTTGCTACCGCCATTTCTAATTTGCGGACGAAGGGCAGTGTTGGCAAGGTCTGTACAAGCCTTGATAAACTGTCTAGTTCCATTTCCGCGCTGAAACAAGCGTCTGCCGGTATTTCCGGTCTGGATAAGGTCACAAACTTCCTGAATGGTATCTCTTCTGTCAACACAACCGCTGGCGTGAAGGGCGTTAACTCTGTTGTAAATGCCATTAAGAAAATTCCGAGTGCTGTGTCCGAAGCAAACAAAGCTGATTACACCCAGCTTGCCGAAAGTTGCCGGTTGCTGATGAACGGCATTGCTCCATTGTCTGTTTTGGATTTTAACAATCTGAAAAATTTTGGAAGTGTCCTGAATAGTCTCAACAAAGTTCCTGACCTCGCGAAAAAGCTAGATAGCAAGACAGTAAGTGATTTTTCTACGGCTTGTCAAAAACTGTATGATGGCATTGCTCCCCTTGCATCTCAGCTTGACAAGGTAGGCAACGCTTTTTCAAAGCTGCCCCCACAGTTGAGCAAGGTCGTGACGCAGGCTAACCGCGTGACCGCTGCCAACGAACGGCAGAAAAAAAGCTACATGAGCCTTTCCAGCCAGATGAACAGCTTCATGCGGAACATGGCAAAGCTGGTCTCGCTGAAAGCAATTGCCACCTATCTTGGCAACGCAGCGGAAAAGTTCAATAGCTATTACGAAGCTGCAAACCTGTTCGGCGTGTCCATGAAGGGGCTGACCGGCGAAGCAAGCACGTTCATCAACAAGATGGAGACCTTACTTGGCATCGACCCCACCGAAGCCATGAACAACATGGCAACGATTCAGGGTCTGACTACCTCGTTTGGCATGGCAAGCGATAAGGCTTATGTTCTGTCCAAGAACCTGACGCAGCTTGGCTACGACCTCGCTTCTTTGAAGAATATCCCTGTTGCAGAATCTTTTACGAAGATTCAGGCAGCTATTTCCGGCGAACTTGAACCGATTCGCCGCCTGGGTGTCGATATTTCTAATGCTCGGTTGCAGCAGGAACTGCTTAATCTTGGCTATTCGCAGAGCGTTTCTACCCTGTCTCAGGCTGATAAGGCTGTTCTGCGGTACATTGCCATCATGAAGCAGACCACCGATGCACAGGGAGACTTCGCCCGCACTCTGTCCAGCCCTGCCAATATGATTCGCATTTTGCAGGCACAGCTGAACAGTCTGGCTCGCGCCGTTGGTTCTCTGCTCTACCCTGCTTTAAAATCCATTCTCCCGCCGCTGATCGCTGCCGTTGAGCTGGTCAAAGAACTAGTCACTGGAATTGCATCCATGATGGGCGTGAAGGTGGAGTTCCCGGACTTTAGCAGTGCAAGCGATGCTGTTGGCGGCGTCACGGATGCAATGGACAATACTACCAAAGCGACCGGAAAAGCCGCAAAGGCGTTCAAGAACTACATCATGGGCTTTGATGAACTGAACGTAATCCAGAAGGACAATGGTTCTTCTGGTGGTTCCGGCTCTGGTGCTGGCGCGGCTGGCAACCTCTTGGGCGATGTAGACTTGTCCGGCTACGATATGTTCAAAAACTACGTTGGCTCTTCCGTTGATGAAATCAAGGCAAAACTTGAAAAATTGCTTCCGCTTATCTCTGGAATTGCAGCCGGGTTTGCGACATGGGCAATTAGCAACTCAGTTCTTACCGCTCTTGAGAAAATCAAAGGTGAAGGGTCTTTGATTGAAGCAATCTTGAAGCTTTGGAAGAACCCGATAATGGCAGCTGCGGTTGCCGTTGGCATTATCGTTGCAAGGTTTGCAAGCCTTTATCAGAATAGTGAGAAATTCCGAAAAGGTCTTGAGCGTGTAAGGGCGCTTGTCTACCTCGCGGCAGAAGGATTCAAACAGGGTTGGAACATATCACTTACCGATGGGAAACTCGGAGAATCCATTGAATACCTGAAAGAATCTCTTTCCAATCTTGGGCAATCTATCCTGAATTTGCTCCCTGAAAGCTGGCAGGAAGGAATCACTTCCGCGTTTGATTCCGTTTCAAAAGTTGTGAAGAAACTCGACCTTGACGTTTGGGATTTAGTTACAACGCTTGCTGGCATCGGACTTATCGTATCTGGTCATCCTGTTGCGGGTCTTGCAGTTATCGGTTTCGAAGCTATTTCCGTAGCCGTTCGTGGGCTTGGGAGCGAAAACCAGAAAACTGCTTTCGAAATGGAAACCGACTGGTTCAATTCCTTCAAGTCTATTGGCGAAAGCGTTGCAAACTTTGCAGCTGCTGCCGTTACCGCGATTGGGAACATCATTAACGATATTGCAATCTTTGTTGGTTGGATTAAAAACGGAGTTTCCGAAACAGACCGCTTGGATTTGCAGATGAACGGCAACTTCATTGAAAACTTTGTGATGGGCATTGCCCAAACAATCCACAATATAGGCGTTTTTGTTGGGTGGATTACAAGTGGCGTTGACGAAGCTGACCGGCTGGCAATCGCGGCAAACGGCAACTTTGCAGAAAAGTTCATCCTTCTGATTGCTGACGTTATAAACGGAATCAAAGAAGCTGTAAAGTGGTTCGGGAATCTTATTGACAAAATCTCTAAGTTCAACCCCGTCAGCGTTGGAAAGAACATTATTGATGGCATCGCAAAAGGCATCGTTGGCAAAAAGAACGTTGCAGATGATGCTATCAAGGTTGTAACGGACGAAATCCAAGAAGAAGCACAGACTGAACTTGGCATCCACTCCCCTTCCAAAGTTTTCAAGGGCTACGGTGTCTACCTCATAGAAGGTCTTGTGAACGGCGTCTTAGCCACCAAAGACCTTGCGGTGAACGCTATCCAGTCCGTGTCTGACGCGGTAAAGACAATCGGCTCTCAGCTGGCAGATGAGAACTACGGTTTGCGTGATGGCTCTATCAGCCTTTCTGTTGACGCAAGCGGCAAGTCCATGATGGAAACCGCAAACGCGCTGAAACGCACAATGCGCACCACCAATGATAGCTTTGGCGGCTGGTTCAAGAAGATGAAAACCGACTTGGGCGACTTCACAGAGGGCATCAACGCTGTTACTAAGGCGGGCAAGGACATCTCCAACGGCTTCAAATCTTCTATTGACGCGCTTACCGCTGCATCGAAGTCCATCCTCAGTACGCACGATGGCTTCAAGAGTGCCGTCTCCGACATCCGGTCTTTTGTGAAGAAGAGCGCTGCGGAGATTGAAAACGAGTACCAGTACAACGGCTTTTTCGGCGCTGCCGGTCTTGCCATTCAAAAGGCATTTGAGGGCGTGTACCTTGTTTTTAACAAGGTTTCTACTGCTATCAAGAACGTGTCCGACACCATCGACAGCGTAAAGAACGTTATCACCACCTTTAATAACCTGAAAACCAAAGTTGGTGAGGTCATCGACCAAGTTCCGCTTTTGAAGCAGGCGTATGGTGGGCTAAAATCCTTCTTCAGTGACCTGTTCAGCAAGGATAGCGGCATAGGAAAAATTGTTTCTGACGGGTTTGACTTTATCAAAGCAAAGGCTGGCGATGTAGCAAACTGGCTCAAAGAAAAATTGCAGGGAATCAAACTTGGCGGTTCCGGCTCTTCTTCCGGCAGTTTAGCTGGCAGCGCGGCAGCATCCGGCGGCGCACTTTCTCATCTTGGCGCTTACGGTGGAATAGGCGCTGGTGTTGGTCTTGGGCTTTCTGGTGGCATCCAGTGGTGGAAGGACATGATAGGGACTTGGGGAGATTCCGATAAATCCTCTGGCACGAAAGTTCTTGAATCCATAAAGCACACCCTTTGGGATTTGTCACCTATTGGAGCACTCGTGAATCTTGGCAAAAAGATTTTCGGCTTTGCAAGCGGCGGCTTCCCCGATGCCGGGCAGCTGTTCATCGCAAGAGAAGCCGGTGCAGAGATGGTCGGCTCTATGGGCGGTCACACAGCAGTTGCCAACAATGACCAAATCGTTGAGGGCATCCGCGAAGGTGTTGAAGCTGCAATGGAGCGTCAGAACCAGCTTCTGCGCCGTCAGAACGAACTGTTGCAGGCTCTGCTTGAGAAGGAAGGGAGCGCAGAGGTCAACGTGTCCAGCTTCTATCAGGCAGTAAACAGAACGAACCAGCGCAACGGCAAAACAATTATCCCGGTAGGTACTTAAAGGAGGGGCATTTATGGAACTTGACCAGTACAATCCGATTCGGAGCGTGGATGGGCAGTATCTTAAATGCCCCTCTTCTTATCAGTGGCGGTTACAAGACATTTCGGCATCCGATGCCGGGCGCACAGAGGATAACAAGATGGACAAGAAACGTCTTGGACAGTGCGTCAAGCTGGAACTGGAATGGAAGTACACCACGATAAAAGAAGCCGCTGTTATCCTAAAAGCGTTCAACCCGGAATACATCAACGTTACCTACCTTGACGCGATGGCTGGCGAGTGGAAAACCAGCGAGTTCTACGTTGGCGACCGCGCCGTGCCGATGTACAATTCCCGGATGAACCGCTGGGAAGGGATATCCTTTAACATCATCGAAAGGGCTGCACACTGATGGTCAACGTATCGCAAGACATCATAAAATCCTTCAACGAGGGCAATCAACAGACTGCTCTTATTGAAGTTACCACTGGCAGCAAGACGTTCACCATCACCGAAGCGGACATCATTCAGGGCGGGTTGAAGATTGACAGGTACTGCGTGACCAACAGTAAAATTGAAATTGGCTCTGCGGTTGCGTCTGAGCTGTCCTTGAAGCTGCGAAACTACGATGGCAAGTTCAATGATGTTTCCTTTGAGGGTGCTGTACTGAACGTCAAAATCGGCATCAAACTGTCCAGCGTTCTTGAGAGTGCAACGCTAGGCAAGGGCATTCTCAGACGCATGATTCTTGGCTCTGCGTCCTCTGACCAAGACGTTGCGTATGTTCCCTGCGGTCTGTTCATCGTGGACACCCCGCCCCGCAAGCTGAGCACAATAAGCATCTCTGCGCTGGATTACATGGTCTTGTTCGACCGCGAGGTGAATGCTTCCGCACTTTCCTTCCCCATCCACGTTGATGCACTTATCCAGAAAATTTGTTCTATCTGCAACGTCACGCTTGCAACGGACGTTTCGGTGCTGCCGAACCACTATTTCAGCATTGGCGGTTTGCCGGATACAAACCAGACCTTGACCTACCGCCAGCTTTTGCAGTGGTGTGCACAGCTTACCGGCACTTGCGCATTTATGGATGGCAGCGGACGGCTTGTGCTGAAATGGTACGAGCAGACCGGCGTGACCATCACCGCAAGTGAACGCTATTCCAGCGATATGTTGGAGAACGACATCACCATTACCGGATTCACCTGTGACGATGGCAAGGGAAACACCTACCTGTCCGGCACGGCAAATTACACGCTCGACCTGAGTGACTGTGGATTCCTTACCAACGCCTACGAGGGCGTTTTGAAAGAGTTGCAAACCGCACGCGGCGGGTTCGCTTACCGTCCATACAGCGCCACCATCAAGTCCGCACCGTATCTGTTCCCGCTGGACATGATTCGCTACAAGGATAAGGACGGCGTTGTGCATGGCACCATTGTGACGAACGTTACGCTGGCTTTGAACTGCAACACGGCGATTTCCGGTGCGGGCGAGACGATTACAAGTTCTTCCTACGCTCAGTCCACAAGCGGCGTTACAAGCCAACAGGCGGCGACCGACAGAGCGAATCTTGAGAAGATAAACCAGACTGCAACGCAGACTAACCAGAACAAGCAGGATTTGACGCAGTTCAGGACAGAGTATTCTTCTGACCTTAAAAGGACGAACACTGCCATTGAAGCCCGCGTCACGAAGGAAACGTATCAGACTGACATGGCTGGCGTTTCTATTCGTATTGATAAAGCAGAATCTGAAATCAGCCAGTACGCTGATGAAATTCAAACAAAGGTCTCTAAAGGCGACATTGCTTCCACGATAAACCAGACTGCACAGTCTGTGCAAATCGAAGCATCCAAAATCAACCTGAAAGGCGCAGTTACAACTGAGGATATTTCCGCTAACGGTCTGAACGCAAAGGTAATTCAAGCTGGAACGATTACCGCAACGGAAATTAAAGCAGACACGATTACTGCTGGAAATATTGCTTCTGGACAGATTATTCGTATGCTTTGGCAGAACGCAACGGCTGGAACTGAAAGCTACAACGGAGCCCCTCTGCCATTTCAAATGAGCACTTTCCCGGCGCAAAGTATAAACTTGGAGTTTTCGGACATTTCTCAGATTCAGATTATTTTCAAGGGCAATAGATTTCAAAGCGGAAAAGACAACAGTGACAACTGTTTTTCTTTTTCATCAATATTAGTTCCTTTGTTTATCGGGAACGACTACAACGCTTCAAGCAATGCAATTTTTTATACCGCTTCAGTCCCGCTGCCATCTGCGCGATATAGGGCGACAGATGAGAGTTTTTATTTCCCGAATGGTTCTCCTTTATTTTCGTTCAGGTCGTTTCAAGTCCACTATGGTAAAAATTCATCAGGTGGCGGGTATTTGAGCATCTATTTTTGGGATGCAGCCATTCAAAATGAGGATGGCTATGTAGATTACGGAACAAGACAAAACGACTGGTGCATCCCATACAGAATATATGGTATGAAGTGAGGGCTTATGTACTACTTGAACTTGGACAAAGAAACGAGCCGCGTACTTAGCGCTTCGCTTCTCTTTAACGGCACATCCATGCCGGGAAGCACAGCGGTTGAAACGCTACCCGATGGCAACCTTTACGATTATCTGTACGTCAACAGAGAGTTTGTTTACTCCCCGATTGAAAAAGAAGAAGAGGAGGTGACATATCAATGAGCTATCAGAAGCAGAACTTTGCAAACGGAGAAGTACTTACCGCTGCACAGCTGAATCACATGGAGGACGGCATTGCAAAAGCTAATGAAAATACGAATTTTGGCTCCGGCCTGAGTGAGACCAGCAAGACCCTGCTGCTGTCCCTTTTGGAAAACGCCGCCTACACCAGCCCCTCCATGCAGGCGCAGCTGGACGCCCTGCGCACCGAGTGGAGCAGCAGCAGCGGCGGTGGCAGCGGTGGCAGTGACGAGATTCCGGTGCAGAGCGTAAGCCTGAGTAGCAGCGCCCTGACCCTGAACGAGGGCGAGAGCAAGACTCTGACCGTTACCGTGTTACCTGCAAATGCCACCAATAAAAGCGTCATCTGGACGGTGACCCCGACCGGGGTCGCCACCGTGGTAAACGGCACTGTGACGGCCAGCAAGGCGGGCGGCTGCACTGTTACAGCTATGGCAGGCGGTAAGAGCGCCAGCTGCTCTGTTACGGTCAAGGCCGCAGCAGCAGAAGCCGAAGCAACCCTGCTGTACACTCTGTCGTCCGCAACCACCACGTCCTCGGCAGATAAGACCTGTCTGGATACCGGGCTGCAGCTGCTGGCAAAGGCATCCACCGAGTCGCCGCAGTATACCATTCTGTGGGAAGCGCAGGTAGCCGATACTGCAGACGTAAGTAGCTGGCCTACACTTGTGAACTGTCAGACTGAGACTGGCAACTTTAATAATATGCCGGGCTTCAATGGCAGTGTGAATCCGAGCGCTGGCACGCTCGATTTTGCTTATTATAAATACAGCTTTGATGATGCACGTCTGTGCGATACGCTGGAGCACGCAAAAACCAAGACGCGCTATGCTATCCAGATGAACGGCAAACAATACCGCGTGGGCAGCACCCATTGTGCGCTGAGCGAATGGAAAACTACTGGTGATCCGGTCACAGATGTGCCTGAAACGCTTATCTTTGGCGCAGCCTATACTGCAACAGGAACCCACACCCGCTTTCTGGACTGCACCATCTATCAGTGTAAGGTATACAAGGGCTTGCTGAGTGATGAAAAGGTGAACGAATTTATCAATAGTAGCGGCAGCGGTGGCAGTGACAAGATTCCGGTGCAGAGCGTAAGCCTGAGTAGCAGCGCCCTGACCCTGAACGAGGGCGAGAGCAAGACCCTGACCGTTACCGTGTTACCTGCAAATGCCACCTATGGCGACCTTGTTCTTAACTTTAATCCGGGAAGTTTCGTTTCTAATTCAGGAGTACCTGTTAAGCTATCTCAAAATGTGTACAGATACACTTTGAAAGCTTTAAAGGCGGGCACTTGCACGGTGATCGCCACCGCAGGCGGCAAGAGCGCCAGCTGTACCGTGACGGTGGAAGCAGCCGAGACGGCACAGCTGATCTACACCCTGCCCGCCGAAACGGAGCTGACCAGCGGCTTTGACACCGGTCTGAAGCTGCTGGAGCACGCATCCACTGAGTCGCCGCAGTACACCATTCTGGTGGACGCAAAGGCGGGGGACAACTTTGACGCAAGCACATGGCCTGCTTTCCTGCACTGCCTGACCGAGACCGGCAGCACCGCCAACCTGCCCGGCTTCAACTCCACCAGCAGTCCGCTGAATAATAAGACGGAGTTCGCCTACTACAACTACGGCGGCGTTACCCTGTCGGACAGCATCGAGCACCTCAAGACCCGCACGCGGTATGCAGTGCAGATCGACGGCAACAAATATCGCGGCGGCAGCACCTACTGCCCGATGACCGGGTGGCTGACCAGCAACGGCACGATCACCGATGTGCCCCAGACCTTCCTGATCGGTGCGGCACAGAGCGCGGACGGCAGCAAAAAGCAGCAGTTCTGGCCGGGTACGCTGTACCAGTGCAAAGTGTACAAGGGGCTGCTGAGCGACGAAAAAGTGAACGAGTACATCGAAAAGGGGTGGTAAAATGGAAGGATACAGTATCAGCGGCCAGATCATCAGCCCTCTGGCGGGAAAAGCACTGTACATTGCAGGCGACAGCATCGCCTACGGCGCAAGCTGTGCGGGCGGCTACGGCAAGTGCATTGCAGATAAATATGGCATGACGGTGACCAATGAAGCCGTGAACGGCGCAACGCTGGCTCCGAACATTACCGACAACGTAAACGGCGGTATCCGTACCTGTATCAGCACGGTGGTGACAAGCTCCACAGCGCTTGCAAAGGCAGACTATATCCTGCTGGAGGGCGGCGTAAATGATGCGTGGAACAAGGCCCCTGTGGGCACCTTGACGGATGGTTTTGCCGCCACCTACGATGAAACGACCATGACCGGCGCACTGGAAAAAATGCTGGAGTATCTGGCGAAAAACTACAGCGACAAGCGCGTGGCCTATGTGTTCCCCCACGGCGGGCTGTTCGGCAGCAGCGAAAACTGGTACAAGACCTACAAGCCCGCCATCCTTGCAGCGCTGCAGAAATGGGGCGTGCCCTACGTGGACATTGCAGAAAGCACCCCGCCCATGGGCGGCCACGGCATCAGCGGGCTGAGCGGCAAGTACACCGGCGATGGCACACACCCCAACAAAGCAGGCTACGAGCGGTTTTATGTAGAGCCCATCGCTGCGCTGCTGAAGCGGCTGTAAAGAAAAGAAAGGACTGATAACAATGCTCCCTATCATGGACGTATCCCGCTGGCAGGGCAGCATCGACTGGGACAAGGTCAAGGCAAGCGGCCTTGTCTCCGGTGTGATGCTGCGGGCACTGGGCAACAGCGCCAAAGCCGCGCCCAGCAAGCCGTACATTGACCCCACCTTTGAGCGCAACTACGCCGAGTGCCAGCGGCTGGGCATCCCCTGCGGCGTGTACTACTACTGCAAGGCCACCAACAAGACCGAAGCGGACGCAGAACTTGCCCTGCTGCGCAAGGTGCTTACCGGCAAGACGGTGCAGTTGCCAGTGGCGGTTGACATTGAGGACAAGTATGTGCAAGCGCCGCTCGACAAGCAGACCCTGACGGACATTGCATCCCACGCGCTGGGCACTGTTGAGCGCTGGGGCTTTTACGCTATGCTATACACCGGGCTTTACTTTGGCCGTGATAACCTGTACATGACCGGCGCTGCGCTGAAGCCTTATGACGTGTGGCTTGCGGCCTACCGCAGCAAGAAGCCTGAACCGGGCTGGCCGTTCGGTTTGTGGCAGTACACCAGCAAGGGCAAGATTCCCGGCGTTGTGGACGCGATACCGGGCAAGATTTCTGGCGTGGACTTGTCTGTGCCCTACAAGGACTATGCCAAAATTATCGCAAAGAAGGGTTTGACCCGTCTTCGGGAGGGCAAATGACCGAAAAAGAAGCTTTGCTGTGGGTGCTGGGCATCTTGGGCAGCCTGTGCGCCGCTGCGATCACCATCGACAAGGTGCTGGAAATCATCCATAAGTACATCAAAAAGGCACAGGAGCCGGACAACGCGCAGAACAAGCGGCTGGATGAGCTGGACAAGCGCGTCGGCACCTTGGAACAGGGTCAGCTCCAGCATACACAAGCCCTTGCAAGAGACCTCCGGCGATTTGACGGCATTGACGAAGAAATGCGACTTGTCCTCGTTGGCGTGCAGAACCTTTTGGATGCGCAACTATCCGGCAACAACCGGGAAGGTATGCAAAAAAGCAAGACCGACATTAACAATTACCTACTGAAAGGAGTAACCAATCATGGAAGCAATCCTTAACACCATTCTTACCCCGCTGCCCGCGTGGCTGGCGCTGGTGCTCATCGTTGTGGGCGCTGTTTCGCTTGTTCTGGGGCTTATCCGTCTGGGCTACGGCGCAGCGGTCAAGACGCTGGTGCTTGACCTGATCGACCAGGCAGAGCGCGAGATTCAGGGCACCAAGCGCGGCGCAGAGCGCAAGGCGTGGTGCGTAAAGATGCTGCGCCACTATCTGGACAACAGCCGGTGGGGCAGGCTGGTCAGCTGGGCAATCACGGAAGAGACCATGAGCAAGGTCATTCAGTTTTTCTTTGACCGCGCAAGAGCAGCCCTGCAAAAGCAGTAAGGAGGATATCATGGCAAGCACTACATACGGATGTTTTCTTAACCTCACGAAAAGATACCATTTTGCTGACGTTGTCAAAATGGTGACGTTTTGTCACCGGTTCGCCGTCATTGGCAGTATGGTGCGCAACGCCGGACAGCTGCCGCAGCCTTTCTGGCTCGGTGCTGCCTGTGGCGGCGGCTCGTGTAGTGCTGCCCGCTGCGCTGCAAGGACTTGACCGACAGCAGATGACCGCCGCTATCAAAAGCGCACCGCTTGGGAGGGTAGACCGTAAGATAGCCTTACTGCGGTACGTTGAGCGGATCCCGCTGCCGGACATTGCAGCGCAGACAAATTACAGCCGGACAGCGGTAGGCTACCGGCTGAAAGTTATTGATGAAAAGCTAGACGAAAGGAGCTCACCGTGAACCTCGAAAATGTTCCGACCGCCAATCTTATTACAGAGCTTCGCAAACGCGAGGGCGTGGAAACGACTGTTGTCGAGCCCTATCAGGACGCAGCGGTCAGCGTCAACGGCCCCGCACTGGTTCTTGTCGTAACAGATTGATTGTGGTAAAATAACATCAACAAATCCACCCGGCCTCTCGAAGAAGCACAAGAGGGCGGATATCTGAAATCCCCTGCTTTGCCGAAGTCCTGCATTCCACGCGGGGTGCTTTGTAGGCAAAGTGGGGGATTTTGTTTTATTTG
>ERZ1026884.1007-NODE-1007-length-16416-cov-42.745064_pt1 | contig 16416 bp, 18 predicted proteins | sample MGYA00380172_ERZ1026884 | MGnify/ENA primary metagenome ERZ1026884 (study PRJEB33269, sample SAMEA4719808) | human gut metagenome | biome: human-associated habitat; feature: organic feature; material: feces | place: Cameroon | collected 2013-10 ... | reverse complement strand
AAAACCTGCTTGGCGTGATGAAGGAGTTGCTGAAAGATCCGGAGGCTAACAAGGATATGATTAAGTGGTACATACGGCTATGATAGAACAGAGCAAACTATCGTCAGATTGGAACATGGGGAGCCCGACTTCGGAGAGGTTACCAACCCGGCAGGGCAAGGTCGGGAGGGAGTAACCCGAACGGTTTTGAGTAACTCAAAACATACCTTGCTATGTCTTTGAGGACATAAAAATCCGCTTAGGGTGGATTGAAGTTAGCCTTCATAAGAAGCTGTCCCCATCCCGAATGGAAGCAGTTCTGGAAATCCAGACCTTTGCGGAATCTATAAAAACAAAAATGCCACAGGCGTAAATAACCTGTGGCAAAATTGATTGCTATAAATAAGTCTATTGCTTTTTGAAAGTTACAGTCCTTGAAGAACCATCTTCAAAGGTTGTTTGGCATACAAGTTCATTACCGATTAAGCTGTAAGCACCAGAAAGTAAACTTGTTTGTGTTGAAAGATTCCATTTTCCTGTAGAACTATTGTATTTCCAAGAGCCTTCTCCTACAGTGGTTTCTTTGGTTTTACTGTTGTAGTCTGTATAAGCCAATTTTCCATTTTTATTAACCTCCATAACGATTGTTTCTGTTATTCCCGAATATTTCCAGTAATAACTTGCTTTCCAAGTACCAACAATCTTATATTGAGATTCATCAACAGAAGGTTTGTTCGGTTGTGACTGAATGTAATTGAATGTATAGGTAGAGCCTTCTTCATCTGTCAGTACAAGAGTACTATTTGCTTTTGAAGACTTGATTGTATAAGTCCAAACTTCTGTCTCGTCACCGAAATCCAATGTCATAACGAGTTTGTTACCTTTTATCACATAAGTTCCCTCTCCGAATTCGTAAAAGGGATCTTCGTCATTATCATCATCTGGCTCCAATGCCTCGGTATAGTTACATGTTCCATCGGCAAAAAGTCCCAATTCTTCTAAGTACTGTCCGTTATCTTCATATCGAATCCAAAATCCGACAAGATTCTCGTTGCTTGGAGAATCATCGTTGTCATCATCAGAACTACATCCCATGAATAATGCCCCTACGATAGTAAAGAGGAACATCAAGGAGAACAACTTCATTTTTCTCATCGTTTTATACACTTGGTCCGTGTCGTGTGCAACTTTTAAATGATTATTTGATAGAACCTTCAAAATGCCCTTTCATTTCCTCTAAGGAAAAATCAAAGGTATAATAATTGCTAGATTTCTTTTTTATAGTAAGGGTTCCAGTGAAGTCCCAGTCGGAACGATTCTTTAGTTTTCCATCTATCTTGGCAAGGCATCCATATTTATAATAGCCTCCATTTCGGGATATTTTATATGTTCCCTCTCCCCATTCTTTGTTTATTCCTTCCCATTCTGCTACATTGTAATCGAATTCTACATATGTGTCATTAGAGCAATAGAATGTCAGGTATTTCGTATTGCTCCCTGTTCCTGTTCCACTATATCCATGTCTTTGAGACATTTCTGCACGATTTATCCTGTAGCTTTTATAGTTGAAATTGAAATAGTTCGTATTGCCAGCATCTCCGATAGTTGTGATGTCAATGGTTTTGGATTTATGTTCTATTCCTTTTTCGTCTATTGCATACGCTGTAAGATAATATTTGGTTCCAAGTTTCAAACTCTTATACATTTTTTCGAAGTGAGAAGTCCTTGCCGATTTTGTATCATTGGGGTTCTCTGAAAATGAATAGTAAAATTTAGAGATTCCCCAAAATGGTGTTATTTCTATGGTAACATCTCCCTTTTCATCATAATAGCATCCCATCTCTAAAGCTTCTTCTGATGATGCTGGAACGGCACCACTTTCTAATGAGGATAGCTTAGTGGAGTGGTATTCTATACTGTTTATCTTTATACTTTTTGAAGAAGACAGAGTTAATTTTCTCTTATACTCCTTACCGTTGTCTGGCTTAAAGTATATACTGTCAGTTGTATAATGATATATACCTTGTGTAGAAGAAGTTGTTTTCCCAGAATTATATTGGTATGTATAGTGCATATTGTCATCAAATGTATATAGATGATGTGTTGTCTCCTTATCATAATAGAAGACATAATACCAGTTGCCTACCAATTTGTTTTTATTAGTATTATTACCATTATTGTTGTTATTGCCACTATTGTCATCAGAATCATCATCTGTTCCATCACCATCTTCGATATAAAAATCATCATCGTCATGAGAAGAACTGCAACTAATAAACGATGTGAAAGATATAGAACAGATGAACAATATCAAAAGTAATTGGATTTTTTTCATACAAGATGCACTAAATCCGTGTCGTGCGCAACTTCTAATTATAACAACTACTTTTCGTAATAAGTCTTATTTCCGATACGTAATGATGAACCGTCGCATGAATATGCGTATTTTGTGCCATCGATATATAGATACTTGTCGTCAACTGTATACCACTTTATATCGTCATCTTCATTCACCCAGTCAATGTCACTTTCATAAGACCCATGAATGCCTGTTCCATCAGAATAGAAAGAATAGTAATCATGTACGTATTTCTTTCCATCATTTGCAACCCATTCGCCATATAAAGAAGCATCGTGTTCTTTGGTTGACAAATCTTCATCATCGTCGGAGCTACATCCTGTGAATAATGCTCCAACTATTGCAAAGAGGAACATCAATGAGAACAACTTCATTTTTCTCATAGTCTTGTACACTTAGTTCGTGTCGTGCGCAACTTCTAAGATAAAGTAACGTTTTAGTCAAGAGAATATCTCTTATGTTTTAACGATTATGGTATCCTCCTATTAGATATGGATATTCATTTGGAAATTCAGAACGTATAAATCGTAAACCATTTACAACCAATCCGTCTATTATATATTTTCCTGCAATTTGTGACTGCCCCTTAATTGTAATTTCCTTGTTTGAAATGGAATAAGTGCCATTTCCTTTACCCTCTAATGAATGAAAGCTGTAGCTTGATTCTTTCGAAGCCTCGCTATCTTCTTGGTAATCTTTGAATTCATACGTTCCATTGCTATAAAAGCAAATTCGCGTTTCCTGTTCTGATGTACTTTGTGGGTTTACATGTAGATACCATTCCCCAAGTATAAGCATACTGTTTGTTAATTCCACCTTTTCATATACGTCTTCGTCTAAGCACACAGATGAAGATGTCAGGTTTGTGACAGTTAGAGTCTCATTGTAATATTCAGAATAAATCAACGTAATACGCCCTTTTTCCCTATTATATGAATAACTAAATCTTTCTGCACCATTTCCTTTGTCAAAACACAAGCCTGTACCATCTTGAAAAAAAGAATATGCAGTATAATCATATGAAGGGTCATCGCCCCAATCATTGCGCCAAGTTCCAATGATTGATATTTCTTCGGTATCGTCCTCTTCGTTTGAGCTACAACTTGTAAGTAATGTGCAGAAAGACAAGAAGAATATCATAAACATCTTAAAATACTTCATAATAAATACACTTAGTTCGTGTCGTGCGCAACTTTTATTTTAGTAATTTGTTATTGCTTTTGTTCAAGGAAAAAGTGTAGGATTACTTTATTGTTTTGTCAATGTCATTCTTTCTCCGTCCTCGTCTATTACAACTAATTTCTTACTTGTGATAGAGACTACTTGCCATTCTTCTGGGTCTTCATCCTCCCAATAAATCTTTAGAACTTGACTGTCTGAATCATAGGAATAAGTAAAAGAATCCTCGTAGTCCTCAGCTGCATAGTCTATCTCTTTCAAACTTCCTTTACCATTAGACTTGAAAGTAACGAGTTGATAACCTGTGCTAAAGGTATACTTCCAAGTACCCACCAAACTCTCAACAACCTCAATGTTGTTACCTCCATCATCATCCTTGTCATCGCTTGAACAGCTGACAAAAGCAAATCCCATGAAAAGGACAGCCAACAAAGCCAAAAGTTTTGTTCTCATAATCTTGTACACTTGATTCGTGTCGTGCGCAACTTCTAATTTAGTAATTTGTTATGACTTTTGTAGTACCTGTTGTTGTAGTACCACCTTTACCTGTAGCAACACACTTTACATAGTAAGTTGTTCCTTTTTTCAGTCCAGATATATTTGCTGTGATAAGAACGCCGGAGACAGTTGTGGTAACAGGTTTTGTTGGATTGGAGCTTGTTCCGTAATAAACCTTTGCAGAAGTCACCTTTGCCTTGTCCTTATTGTAAATCTTATATACGACTTTCAACTTTGTTTGATAGGCTGTGAAATCGCTGAAGCCAATGTCTGGCTTCTCGTATGAAGTAGAGCCACCAGTGTTGCCGCCACCAGTATTGCCACCAGACGAACCGCCAGTGCCTCCGTCATCCGGTTTAAAATTATGTGTAGGCTCTTGCGAAGGAATGTAAGTATCTATCCGATACCATTCTTTTTCCCAGTTACCTATATACTTTGTTCTAATTTCGCTTTTTGATATACTAAGTATCTCTCCAAAAGCATTTCCTGCGCCAGGGTAACCTTCTAGTTGATTCCCAAAAATATTCCAACTGGATATATATGTATAACCATCTTTGTTGTATGGATGGTATTTGTTATAGTCTACATATAAAACCATATCTGTATTGTATGAGTTAGCACGTTTACTGGTGAAAGTAATTATGTCTGGATATTTGGTATTGTCATAAGTACTAACTTCTTTGTTGTTATAGTCATAAAATGTTATTCTATAAGTCATCCAACTTGTACCAATCAACTGCGATATTATTTTGCTCTCATTTTTTGAGTGTCCATCAGTTTGTTCTGAGTTATCTTCTTCATCACTACTACAAGAAGTGAACATTGGTGTTATTGCTGTAATGGCAAAAGACATTAACAGCACTGCTAATTTTGTTGATTTCATCATTGTTCTTATTTTAAGTTTATACTTGATAATGCGTCAATTACTCAAAAGTACCCTTTGCTTAGTCCTTTATTTGCAGTAATGGCAAATTCCATCTCCTTTGGAACGCCCATTGCTACAATTTCCACAAGGGATTTTGTTGATGCCAGCTCCATAGTAGTCATGATTATCTCCCATACCGCTTTGCCAACCAGAGCCATTGCAAGTTTGGCAAACATGAGAGTCACGGCAAACAGAACAAACAAAGCCAGATGCTGTTTTCTTTTTAGAATCATTGGAACTACTTCCGTTTATCCCCAGTTCTCTGTCATACATTCCACTACTTGCTTGTTGCACTGTTTTGTAAGCATTGACCTTATTTTGCATGTAATTGTTGTATGCAGCCTGTACTTCATCCGCTGATGGTTCTTTGCCATCGTGCAACTGACGATAGGTAGAAGCAAATCCAGTTTTCACTTGGATTTCTTCTTGTTTCCATTGTTGCTCCACTTGCATCATGGAATAGTTTGCAAGTTGGTAGAGGCTTGTGTTTACATAGTTTGTAAACTCAGCATTACTCATACTTCCCAGACTTTTACCTTGTGACATTGATGGATAATTATAACTTCCTTGTCCTACATTAGCTTGACTTGCAGCCATATATGCCGTACCAACTTCTGCTGCTGCTTGGAATAATCCACTGAAGAAATTGGCGGTTCGTTGGTTTCGTGCCTCTCGCTTTTCTTCGGCATTAGCTTTCAAACTGCGACTTTGTTCACGCAATTCCTCAGGACATTCGTCAATACTGATAACTTGCGCAAAGCCTTCAATGGCAGAACTCCATTTGTTGCGATTGTAGTCACACATGGCTCTGCCGAAATACGCTTCTTCGCATGGCAGATACTTTCCGTGATTCCGTATTGTGGATTCAAAGAGTTTGTCAGCTTTCTTATAGTCGCCAGTATTGAATACACGTGACGCTTCTTGATACTCTGAAAAATATCCAGCAATGTCTTTGAGAATTATCTCGTTGTCATCTTCCGACCGTAGCCACATGTATTTTTTATCTACAGGAATCAAAACTTCCATACCTGTATAGAATGTGTCCATTCCGAGATTGACAGTTTTCAGTATGTCTGTTGTGAGTTTATACTTGTCTGCCAAAATCTCAATGGTCTCGCCTCGTTGCACGATATGGCGCAAGTTCACTATATCTTGTCCCCAACTCTTTGCGAAATTGAGGCACAATAACAATGTGAACACAACCTTTATAAAATATAATCTTCTCATAGGCGTAACTTTGGGTTAGTATATGATATTCTTAATCTTAGCTTTGCTCATATTGAAGATTGCAGCCTTAGCCGAATTGACCTTCTTGTACGATACCATCGTTGCCGTGTCACTGCAAACCCAAACTTTCATACGCACACCTTTCTTAGTTACGATGGTTGCTTTCTTTGGATTCGTTGCGGATGCCGCTTCTTCTATAGCAGCCGCCTTGATGGAATCTGCTACTTCTGTTTCTCGCTGCGCTTTCAATCTTGCCTCTTCTTTCTCACGTTCTCGTTGCTGTTGCTCCGCAACTGCAAGATTAGTCAAGATGTCACGTGTGCCATCGGGGTAGCGTATCATAAACACTTCCGATTTTGGTGAGAATATCGGTCTGTCCTTGGCTTTCTTGCTTGTCTTGAACGAGACAACACTTGCATCCATCGTCAGATTATAGGCAGGAACTTCTCTTCCGTCCTGATAATACACCACGATTGCATCTTTCGGAATCTCCGTATGTTCAGATGTAGTGAGGATTCGTTCGCCATTGGCATTGAACACAACGTTACCACGTGTCTTGAACTTTAGCATAAACACTTTCGTATTCTCCACATATTCCTCTGTGGCATTCTTGTTGCCCGATTCTTTGAAGAGCGTCTTGTCGTTGTTGGTCTGAATGATTTTGACAGACTTCACACGACCATCACGGAAAATGATGGCATCTTGGGCATAAATAGCTATGTTATATGCCCAAGCGAAGATAAGAACTGTATAAAAATGAAATCTTCTCATTGTTTAAACGTCAAATCCGATACCTGCTGTAAAACCGCATGTTGCTTTCTCGCCTTTTTTGAAACCTCCATTAATCAGTATGCCAGCATTTATATTTACTTTCCCAAAGCTATAATATAGTCGTGGAGAAATTGCCCATCCCCACCATGTCTTTTGGTCTCCCTTATCATCAAAAGAAACATTGCACATAGCTTGAACAGGAAGGGCTACTATGAAATTTTGTGAAAATTCATACGCCACATTTGGACCAAACAATATCAAATCTGTAGTATAGTCCTTATCGACAAGTCCCCAGTTAAAACTAAACACTGTGGCATTAAAACCAAATAATGACCCTCCGATATTAAGAGCGTCAATAGTAAGACCATAATGACCAGAAAGTTTCACATCATCAAAGTCTTGTGCAAAATATGTCAGTCCCCACAAAACACGTGTCTGATTTCTTTGCCACGTATTTGATGAAGCGTTGTTGTAGTTGCGTTCTACTTTAGCTGTTGATTCATATGTAGATTGTTGAGGCTTAACTTTTTCTACAGTTCCTTGTTGAACGGTTGTCGTAGTTTTGGCATTTGTTGTTCCTACTGGTACAACAAGTTTCATTCCCACATACACAATACCATCCGCATTAGGATTAGCCTTGTTGATGTCCTCGATGCTCACCTTGTAATACTCGGCGATGCTTTCGATTGTTTCGCCACGTTGAACAACATGGGTAACGGTTTGGCTTTGAGCCATACCGAACATACAAACAGTACAAAGAAGTACTGACAGAAAAATTTTCTTAATCATAGTCATAAAGTTTTTAGAGTTGTATAATCAGGAAATTGCTTACGCTCCAGAAAAGAGTAGGGTTTGTTATGACAAGCGTACAGTTGCCATCGCCACTCTCCTCAAAATGGAAAGAACGGTTGCTTGGTTGCGGAGTAAGAATCTTTGGATTACTTGAATGCAAAGGAATTTCACGAAACTTACGGATGTCAACAGCATTGAACTTGCTTTTGTCAACATCTTCATAGTTGACTTTCTTCTTTTGCAAGAATCCGCCTTTTAATAGCCCTGCTGCCGAAAGTTGCTTTTTCGTACCAATCTTTACATAACACTCGTTGATAACTTCATCCTGTTTTGACAAAGCCTTAGTCAACACCTTTGTTTTCTGCTCTGCGTTGTTTGCCTTTGTACGCATATCAGACAAAGAAGCCCGAAGCTGGGTGATGTCTTTCTTGGAGTTGTTCAAGTCTGCACGCAAAGATTGGATGACTTGATCCTTTTCCGCTAACTGCTGATTGAGAAATTCAACAACCTTTTGCAGGCGTTCCACGCCTTGCGAGGATTTCTTGTTAGCCAAAGAATCTTGGAGTATTTTTATTTTGGCTCTTTGGCGAGCAAGAATATCCGCCATTCCCTTTAGGTTGGCAGCTATTTGTTGGCGGTTCAGCATGACACCATCGCGTCCTTTATTGGTGAAAAGGATATTTTCTTGTACGGCAATACTATCCAAGCCTGTAGCAATCGTTGCCAATACACCATTGAGTTCATCAAGTTGTTGTGTCTTTGCTTTGTTTTCCTGCATGATGGAATCTCGCTCTTGCATGTAGCTACTCATGTCAACCTTTTCATTCTTACACGAAAAGACTGACAGCATGACAAACAAAGCTATAAAGCCTTTGAAGAGTTTCATTTCATTTGGTCATAAAAAAAAGGCGGAACCGTTCGTGGCTTGCCTCGTATCTGGTTACCGCCAAGTGACCAACTCTACAACAAGCACAGAACGGCTCACGCCATAAATGGCATGAACCTTCCATCTGCTTGTTCTCGTAGAGATTTGAATATTGGCGGTATTCGATACAAGAGAACAAGAGCTAAAAGCTCAATATCTTCAAAAGTCTTAGAACGGAAACGCTGGATTAATATAATAAGGTGTTATCACCTCTGTTCTTAGTCTCAGTCGAAATGGCAATTCTTGGAATCACCAAGTTCTTAGCGTTTCATTCTTGTGTAATGTCTGTTTCTTATTTACTCTTTTTTAGTTTAACAATCCGTGAACTTGCAAACAAAATGTAAAAGTCGTGCTTCACATAATGAATTGCGAGTGCAAAAATAACAAAAATTAATTGCAATAAAGAATTTGATATGATATTTTAACGTATAATTATTGTTTTATGGTTATAAATGGGAGAAATGCTACCTATATCCATTTCCACAACAACTAAAAAACGATTATTGCAACAGGTTTCTTCCTCCTGTATCCTCAAGAATCTTCATCTGCTGAATGGCTATTTGATTGAGTTTGATTAGTCGCTCAAACTGAGGCATTCCATCATTGATAAACACAGCGTTGAGGTTCTCCATATTCGATAGGCAGATAAGCTCGTTGATGCTGGCGTAATCACGGATGTTGCCTTTCTTGTCGGGATTCTGCTCACGCCATTGTCTTGCCGTCATACCGAACATGGCTATGTTGAGTACATCCGCTTCATCTGCATACTTCATGGCTGCTTGCTCACAAGTTACCTCTGACGGAATGAGATTCGCCTTGATTGCATCCGTGTGGATGCGATAGTTTATCTTGGACAACTCACGTTTGGCAGACCATCCTATCTGCTTTTGCTCTTCTTCCTTTAGTCGCTGGAACTCTTTTATCAAATACAGTTCAAATTCCACAGAAACCCAACTGGCAAACTTAAAGGCAATATCCCTTTGGGCATAAGTGCCTCCATTTGCCCCATTCTTGCATACGATACCTACTGCATTGGTAAGTTCCACCCACCGAGTTGGACTCATTGTAAAAGCATTTGAACCTGCTTCTTTCAAAAGGGGGTCGAATTCGACCCCTTTGAAATTAGGGTTGTTCAACTGTTCCCAAAGTCCCAAATACTCCAAGGTGTTTTTGGAGCGTAACCAATTCTTTACCACATCTTTAGGTTCGGCTGGATTCTTCTGCCTTGCTATATCTGTAATACAGATGTAGTCAACTCCATCTTTTGTTAGAGTCTTTATCGTTTGGTTTCTTACAATAATCTTTGCCATAAGAAATTTGTTTTTGCATTCATTCTATGCTACTCAAATCAATGCTGCTCCCAACTTACTGAGAGCAGCATTGAACAATCTTTTTCTGATTTACTACAGCCCGATATAGTCATTATCCCCATCAGAAGACGAGCTTCCACCTGATGAAGAACTACTACTTGATGAGCCAGAGTCTGACGATGAACTTCCACTTGGGGTACTACTGCCAGAATCCGCAGAAGAACTACCCGAAGTAGAAGGAGCGAAAGACTTCTGACCAAGCACCTCACGCTTGTAGTGAGTAATCTCGGTGTTCACATAGTCAATGAAAGCCGTATAATCCTTTTCGCCAAAGACGAGGGCAAGGGCATTCACCATCTTCACCAATGCACGGTAAGCGTTATCACTTGCTGTGCGAGCAGTCTTCAAAGCTCCGACAGATACGCCCATCTTCTCGTTAGTACGTTGCAAAGTAAGTGTTCTTACACGCTCGTTGGCTTCCTTCATGTTGGTAACAAATGCTGTCAAGCCCAACTTGGCAACCTGTGCAGAATATTTGTTCTCAAGGTCTGTGATAAAGTTCAGTAAAAGACCAGTCTCCTTGTCGAGTTGGTCGGCGGTGTTAATCTTGTAGTCCTTGATGTGCTGTGCGAGAACCTTTGCAGCCTGTGCCATGTCAGCGATAGGCATAGCAAGGAATGCTTCAACGGCTTTCTTGTAGCCAGCATAGAGTGCGTCACGGTCGCTGTCTGCCTTGGTAATATCATCAGTCAAGAGACTTTTCTGTGAAATTTTCAAGGCTTCGTCCTCTGCCGCAACAGCAGCCTTGAAATTACTTACTTGGTCAGCAGCCTTGCCCTTTACAGCACTGTCTGACTCAACACGTGCAAGAATGTTACTTACGAACGTGAAATGCGCACCATTATTCATGCGTGGCAAACTGATGTCATTTATTTCCTTCATAATCATTGGAATTAAGTTCGACATTTAGATTTTTGCGTTGTCGGTTTCCCGATTGCGAATGCGAATATACGAAAAATATCGCTAAAACTGGAACAAATGAATAAAAATCGGATAAAATTGCTAAATTAAACCTATTTTTTAACGGTTGTTATACCATTGGCGCACGTTTATTATAAAACTGGGATTGCAAATGCTGTAAGAAACGCCGTTTTTTGCTCTTGTTAGTTCTGATTGGGGTAAGAAACTTGAATCAATATCTCCGTTAGCATTTGAATGTAGAAAGAAACGCAAAACAAGACCTTCGTTGAGTCCCAAAATGACAAAAAACGTGCGTCGAAACCTCCAACTGAGGTTAAAAGTAGCGAGAAACGCAAAACAAAAGCACCAACAACCATCAAAAGTCGAAATAAACGCTAAACAATTCGTCCAACGGCTCTCTAAATGGCAAGAAACGCAAAACAATGCCCACTTTTTTCTTCAGGGAAGGTATTGTTTAGCGTTTCTTTCTATTTTGGGACTCAAACGAAGAAATTGTTTAGCGTTTCCTGCTACATAGGCATCAAAATCAGCCTATATTACTAAAAAAGGCAGCTAAAGTTTGGTAGAATGGAATAAAAAGCCTACCTTTGCAACACTTTTATCCCCCTTGGATGGAAAAAGCCAAGGCTCGTCACTCTCTTTCGGGAGGGTGGCTTATATAATTAAAAGGTAAGAAGCCTCTCAGGCGAGTCGAAAGACAGCATACTTGAGGGGCGTTATTTATTTTATAATCAGACATCATCGTTTAAGTACAAAAGTATGACTATGGAAATTAAGACAATCCCAGTCCTTCATGGTGAAGTTGCAGCTCGCTTTGTGGAAGCTGCTGATGAAGCTTTGAATAAACGAGGTACCATTGATTTCTCAAAACAGCTCGAAAAGACTCGTGCAATTCTAAAGCGTTCTTCACTATATGCACAGTAAGAAGTCTATTTTAGGCAGTGGCAAACTTAGTTTGGTTTACCACTGCCTAAAATTTTATCGGAGCTAATTTTGTCACAAAAACAGTAAATCTTTGTGATAAAGCATAAAGTTGTTTTGCCACTAATATATCACAAAATTGTGGCAAAATGCTTTATGTCATTGTACTAAAATCATATATTTTTAGAATTACCCCACAGTTACCCCATAGTTGTCATACAGTTACCCCTCAGCTCACTTTTCTTTGTGCCTTGCCCCAACAAGTACCCTACAAGCACCCAACAAGTAACCCAACAAGCTACCCAACAAGTTGACAGGTAAGAAGTCGTAGGGCGTTTTGACTTTTTACAAACGCAAGGTGAAGCACATCGGCAGCAAGCGTTTTGGAATCCAGTACCTTGGACAGAGCGACCTTGCAGAACAAGGGAGCGTTTATCTATGGCGGTGCCGTGGCATTGGAAACGGAAATATACCTGTCGGATGCAATAGCTTTGACCGCTTCCGTTAAGGAAAGACTTGTTTGGGGCAACAGCACGGGACATTTCCATACGCAGTTTGGCATCGGCATGAAGTTCATCATCAACTAAAACAGTGAGCCTATGGACATCAATGAAATCAAACAAGTGCCTATCGTGGACTTTCTCTATATTCTCGGCATTGAGCCTGTCAAGCACAAGGCTTCGGGACTTTGGTATCATGCGCCATACCGCAACGACCGCAATCCTTCGCTTCGGGTATCAACGGACAAGAATGTCTGGTATGACTATGGTGTCGCCAGAGGTGGTGACATCTTCAACCTGGCAGGAGAGTTCATCAACAGCAATGAGTTTGTGGCACAAGCCAAGTTCATATCTGAAACGCTTGGTGGCAGCTTCCCGACATCGTTTCCGCATTATCAAAGAATAGCGGAAAAGGCTGTGAAGGCGAAAGGCAATCCCTTTAGTGATATTGTGGAAAAGCCATTGAGCCATCCTGCACTTCGGCAGTACTTGCGTGAGCGTGGCATATCAGCTGACGTGGCGAGCCGTTTCTGCTGTCAGGTGGAATACCGATACAATGGCAAACAGTTCTTTGCTGTCGGATTCAAGAACAACAGCGGTGGCTACGAGATACGCAACCGTTTCTTCAAAGGTTGCATGTCGCCAAAGGACATTACTCTCATTGGTAGGAACAGCAACGTCTGCCATCTGTACGAGGGTTTTATGGATTTCCTCTCTGCCGTAATTCTCGGCATAGGTCGTGGTGAGGATCATATTGTCCTCAACTCGGTGGCTAATATGCAAAAGGTGCATCATCTTTTAGATAGCTATGCACAAGTGTACTGTCACTTGGACAATGACGAGGCAGGCGAGAATGCCTGTGCCGAACTGCAAAAGCGATATGGCGATAAGGTCATTGACCATTCGCATCTATACACAGGTTACAAGGACTTGAACGAGTACCTGATGAGCCATAAGACAAGAAAGTAACAATCATTCAAAAACATCAAGACAATGAAGAAGAACAATAAAATCAAGAAATCAGTGAGCATGTTGGCATTCCTTTTCGTGTGTGCCGTGTCGGTAATCCTTTCATCGTGCAGCGATGAGCTGGACATTCAGCAGTCGTATCCGTTCAAGGTGGAGACGATGCCTGTACCAAAGGACATTGTGCGTGGACAGACTGTTGAAATCCGCTGCGAGTTGAAGGCGGAGGGCAAGTTTGACGGCACCATCTACACCATCCGTTATTTTCAGCATGACGGAAAAGGCTCGCTGAGAATGGAGAACGGAACGTTGTTCCAGCCTAACGACCGCTATCTGTTGGAGAACGAGAAATTCCGTCTTTACTATACTTCGGCAAGTACTGAGACACAGACGCTGACCGTGGTGGTGGAGGACAACTTCGGCAAGTCATACGAAATGGAGTTCAGTTTCAACGATACTGATGATGAGGAGGAAGAGTTTGCGAGAAGTGCCAACAAACTCGGTAGCGTATGAGGTTGATGATATTGTTAGCCTTGCTTCTTGTGTCGGGCAGCTTGTCTGCCCAGACGCAAGGGGCGATAAAGCGAGTTTGTCATGTGTCACGTTTTGAGTTGGCTGTCGCCTGCATCAAGAAGTACGAGGGTTTGCACGGACCGAAGCATCATCCTTATGTCGGATATGGGCACAAACTGTTGCCTGGAGAGAAGTTTTCTCCAAGAATGACGGAGCGGCAAGCCGATGCCTTGCTGCGCTCTGACCTCAGAAAGCTCTGCGCCATGTTTCGTGACTTCGGTCGTGACTCGCTGCTCTTGGCTGCACTTGCCTACAATGTGGGGTGTGGAAAGGTGATGAAAAGCCGGATGTATGCCAAGATGCGAAGTGGCAACAGAAACATCTATCGTGATTATGTGGACTTCAAAAGGTGGAACGGAAAGATAGTGCCTTCCATCGAGCGAAGAAGAAAAATGGAGTATCTGCTCTTGTTTACTCCATAGGATTATATAAGTAAGGTGTATAACTTTTCGTCATTTGGAAAGTTATACACCTTAACAGTAGGTATTATCGAATTTGGAGATACATTTTATAGGCGGTCTGGAATGCCATTGTCCATCCATTTTTCCTGTGGTTTGTATCCCCTTGTACGAAATTCCATGGGCGACCTGCCCATCATCTCCCTGAACTTGCGATTGAAATGAGGGAGCGTGTTGAAACCGCTGCGATAAGCAATCTCGGAGACGGAATATTGGGTATTGCGAAGTAGTTTGCAAGCAGTCTCTATCCTCAGATGGATGAGGTATTGGAAGATGGTCTCGCCTGTTTTCTTCTTGAACTTTCGGCAAAGTGCCGTAGCATTGCATCCGAGCAAATCAGAGAGGTCTTGGAGATTGATGTCGCTCTGATAATGCAGTTTGAGGTATCGCTTGCATTTCTCCACCATAGCTTCCAAACTTTCCCTCTCAGGCATCTCGCTCAGATGGCTGATGGTCGTACCCAACTGTATTTCTCTTCCCAAAGCATCCAACAATTCGAGCAGAAGACATAAACGCCGAATACCACTCGCCTGATGTATTGAGACGAAGAGAGACCTAAGATCGTCACCTTGCCAAAGGCTTGGATGAAAGAGCAAGCCACCCAACGACTTGTGGAGCAAGGCTAAGACAAAGCAATAGTCTCCGATGTCCTGCATATCTTGTGGAAAAAGACTCTGCTTAAACTGTATCAGTATGCCCCTGCAAGGCATTCCATCGAACGCCTCTATTTTATGGGGTAACTTCGGACCAAGCATCAAGATGTCGCCTGCGGAATAGACGTGAGCAACCTCATCAATGGTAATACTCACCTTGCCTTCCTCAAGAAACATCAGTTGGTAGTCCTCATGACTATGATAACGCTCATAGCCATGCTGGGTACTGTCGTCCATCTGCGTACCCAAGCTATTATAAGTGGAGCGAATCGCCGACTTGCCGTCATATACGATTTCTCGGTATGTGAGATTGCGCTGTATCATAAATCAACCGTCAATATCCGTAAAGCATTTGCAAATATACGCATATTTTCTTTTCCTACAAAGCCGTACCTTTGCACCCATCAAATAAATAACATTATTTAATGAGTGATATGAGAACAATAGACATTACGACTTGTGTCTCTGCCGAACTTTTGGCTAAGGCACACAAGAACTTGAATTTGGCATTCAATGGACATGTGGGCACTCACTTTGACGTGATGAACAAGGTTTTTCCATTGGAGTACATGGAACTTGACGGCGTGATATTCGATGTGACGGACAGCCACAAAAAAGTCGCCATCGGAACAGACGGAACGTTCGTGGATGAAATCGACACATCCGACATCGACTTGGACGCAGTAAAAGAAGGCATGTTTGTCGCATTCCGCACTGGGTACATCGAGCAAGAGGGCTATGCCACGAAAAGATACTTTACGAAGCATCCACAGCTCTCCTTCGACTTAATCCATGCCTTGCTCGACAAGCATGTCTCCATCATCGGCGTGGACTTCGCTGGAGTTCGCAATGGCAAGGAGCATACGCCTACCGACCAGCTCTGTGCAGACCAAGGAGTCTTCATAGTCGAGAATCTCTGCAACCTATCCTCCGTGCTCGAAGGGAAGAAGCAAGTGACATGTAAGATAGGCACCTATCCCGTCAAGTTCGAGGGACAAACAGGTCTGCCTTGTCGAGTAGTAGCGAGAGTTGAAGGGTGACGTGTTGGCATATCGGGAGCGAACCAATATGGACGAGCTTGACATCAATATATCCAACTGCATGAAGATTGCCACCATCAGGCAAAGGAGAAAAATGGAGTGCCTGCTCTTGTTTACTCCATAGGGCTTCATAAAAACAGGACAGTCCTTTTGATTGGGGGCTGTCCTTTGTTCTTTGCAAGCATCGCAGATAAGGGCAAGACGGTTTCTTTTGATAAAATAGGCTGCACCTCGGCAATTGAAGCAAGCTTCATTGCGCTCGGTTTGCACTATTTTTGCCACTTTCTTTTCCGCTCCTCGGCTCAAGAAAGTGGCGGAACGAATTTTCATCGCTCCGCCGATATGGATTTTATGTTGTT
>ERZ1026884.987-NODE-987-length-16686-cov-4.807708_pt1 | contig 16686 bp, 10 predicted proteins | sample MGYA00380172_ERZ1026884 | MGnify/ENA primary metagenome ERZ1026884 (study PRJEB33269, sample SAMEA4719808) | human gut metagenome | biome: human-associated habitat; feature: organic feature; material: feces | place: Cameroon | collected 2013-10 ... | reverse complement strand
CAGAACAATCTGAGGCAATTTGACGTTCACTATGTAAAAGAGACATCAAGGGAGGTTGGCGTGAACCTGACCAACGGCTACAACGGTCACCTGACCTCCCGCGAAGCCGGCTCCGTCGGCGGCCAGATGGTCAAGAAGATGTGTCCCGTACGAAGTGCGAGTTATCCCCGTCCGGCTCGTACCGCAATCGGGCATGAGGTCAATGTGCGGTACATAGCTTCCATTACGATTTAGGAGGAATATGGACATGAAGAGGCTGATTTACAATGCACCGCTGGAATATGCGCAGCTGGTATTGGGCGGTGGATTAGAAGAGTATTTGAACGGCACGCCGGAGCATCGGTTGAGGGATTAACAGAATAATGTTGCAATGCCCATCGGTCAAGGATTAACCGATGGGCATTTGTTATATTAAAGAGTGCGCTTGACGTTGTAAAAACGCTATATTCGTGATATAATAAATTCAATCATCTAGTAAAGGAGAGTTGCAGATGCCGTTCAACTCCGAAATTAAGAATTTCAGATTATCTTGTCTGATGAATCAAACAGAATTCGGCAACGCTCTCGGCGTTTCTTTTACGACTGTGAATCGTTGGGAAAATGGAAAGGCCCGCCCTAATATTAGGGCAATGAAAGCCCTGAAGCAGTATTGTGAAGAGCACGATCTTCCCTATGAGCCGCTTGAAAAGAGCTGGCGTGAGAATCGAATTCAGGAGGGTGCGGTATGATCGACTTCAACAATCTCGAAAAATATAGAGAGAATAACCGCATTGAAGCGAAAAAGGCCATGGGCGGTCTACCCAGAAGTATTTGGGAAACTTACTCTGCCTTTGCCAACACGCTTGGCGGTATTATTCTGTTGGGTGTGGAAGAATGGCCCGACAAGACGCTGCACGCTGTTGACCTCCCTGACCCAGAACGGCTTATCAAGGAGTTTTGGAATGTTGTCAACAATCCAAACAAGACCAGCGTGAACATTTTATCTTCCAAGGATGTGTTTATGCAAGAGGTGGACGGCAATCATATTGTGGTCATCAACGTACCCCGTGCTGAGCGCTCCTATCGCCCAGTCTACGTTGATGGGAATCCCTTGTCTACCTATCGCCGCAACGGTGAGGGTGATTATAAATGCACCAAAGAGGAATATCAAGCCATGGTGCGCGATGCATCCGTAAAGACGCAGGATATGCTGGTTCTGAACGAAATGGACATGAGTGTGTTCAACAGAGAAAGCGTCCGCAGCTATCGTCAGCGAATGCGCCTTTCCCGTCCCGGTCATGTATGGGAGGCTTTGGAGGATGAGGATTTTCTGCTGAAGCTCGGCGCTGTAGGCATTGGCTCCGATGGTAAGAAGCATCCCACCTCGGCTGGGCTGCTCATGTTCGGTAATGAATATGACATTGTGCGGGAATATAATTCCTATTTTCTTGATTATCAGGAGCAGTATGATACCGATACCCGCTGGACTGACCGCATGATTTCCTCCTCCGGCGATTGGAGCGGAAATGTATATGATTTCTATTTCCGCGTTTATAACAAGTTGACGCAGGATATTAAAGTACCTTTCAAAATGGAGGGCGGTACCCGTGTGGATGATACCTCTGTGCATCAGGCTCTACGGGAGGCACTGGCCAATTGTCTGGTCAATGCTGACTATTATGGGCGACAGGGTTTGGTAATTATTAAAAAGCGGGATTCCATCATTATGTCCAATCCAGGCAACTTCCGTATCGAGATCGACACCGCAAAGAGCGGCGGCGTATCCGATCCCCGCAACGGTACCATGCTGAAAATGTTCAATCTGATTGATATTGGTGAGCGCGCAGGCAGCGGCATTCCGAATATCTTCCGGGTGTGGCGTGAGCAGGGATGGACTGCGCCTGTAATTTCTGAAAGCTTTGAGCCTGACCGCATTATGTTGTCACTGGCATTCAAGAAAAGTGACGATAAAAAAGTGACGATAAAAAGTGACGATAAAAAAGTGACGATAAAAAACGCTCGGCAGAAGAATGAAATCATCATGTATCTTACAGATCATGCTTCCGCGAAGAATGCAGATATTGCTGAGCTGCTGGGCGTTAAGAGTACGCGGGTAAAGCAGCTGTTAAAGGAGCTCCTGGATGAGGATGTTATTGTTGCAGAAGGCAGCAATAAGAACCGCGTATACAAGTTGAAAAGATAACACAGTGCGGTTCCCAAAGAGCCGATTTGCGGGAAGACAGAAAAACAAATTAAGAGAAGCGTGGTAAACCAATATGGCCATAAAGAAAAATGAGTTGTACAGCTCCCTTTGGGCGAGCTGCGATAAGCTGAGAGGCGGCATGGATACCTCCCAGTATAAGGATTATATTCTGACCCTGCTGTTTGTAAAGTATGTTACAGACAAATTCAAGGGCGTAAAATATGCGGACATCACCGTTCCCGAAGGCGGCAGCTTTGACGATCTTGTTGCGTTGAAGGGCGATAAGAACATTGGTGAGAAAATGGACAAGGTGATCGCCAAGCTTGCCGAAGCCGGCAACAACAAGCTCCGTGGTGTCATTGATAATGCGCATTTCAATGACGAGGCCAAGTTGGGCACCGGCAAGGAAATGGTGGATAAGCTCACCGGGCTGATTGCCATTTTCCAGCGCCCAGAGTTCAACTTTGCAACCAACAAAGCCGGTGGCGATGATATTCTGGGCGATGCCTACGAGTATTTGATGCGCAATTTTGCCACGGAGAGCGGCAAGAGCAAGGGCCAATTCTATACCCCTGCCGAGGTATCCCGTATCTTGGCAAAAGTGATTGGAATTGACCAAATCAAAGAACGAGACGAAGATTACACTGTTTATGACCCCGCCTGCGGCTCTGGTTCGCTTCTGATCCGCGCTGCCAATGAAGCTCCATTTGAAATCGCTATCTACGGTCAGGAAAAAGAAGTTACTACCGCCGGTCTTGCTAAGATGAACCTTGTTTTGCACAACAAAGCTACCGGCGAAATTGAGGCAGGCAATACCTTCTCTGCACCGAAGTATTTTGAACCCGGTACCGATCATGAAGTGCTGAAACGTTTCGACTTTGCGGTTGCCAACCCGCCGTTTTCTCTCAAAAACTGGACTGATGGCTTGAAGGACTACGGAAGATTTGATGGTTATGGGGACAGGCCGCCCGAAAAGAACGGTGACTTTGCCTGGCTGCTCCACATTTTGAAATCCTTGAAGTCCACCGGTAAAGCTGCGGTCGTGCTGCCCCACGGCGTTCTGTTTCGTGGCAATGCGGAGGCAACCATCCGCAGGGCGATCATCGATAAGGGATATATCAAGGGAATCATCGGTCTGCCTGCCAACCTGTTCTACGGTACCGGCATTCCTGCCTGCATTCTCATTTTGGATAAGTCCGATGCAGACGAGCGCGAGGGGATCTTTATGATCGATGCCAGCCATGACTTTGTGAAGGACGGCAGCAAAAACCGCCTGCGTGAGCGGGATATCTACAAGATCGTGACCACTTTCAATCAGCAGATCACCACGAATCCCAAGTATGCCCGGTTTGTTCCCAATGACGAGATCAAGATCAAGAACGAGTATAATTTGAACATTCCCCGTTACATTGACAGCTCCACCCCGGAAGACCTGCAGAATATTGAAGCCCATCTGCACGGCGGCATTCCTGCGGCAGATGTGGAGTCCATGGGCAAATACTGGGCATTGTTCCCCGGTTTGAAAGCAAAGCTTTTTTCTGTTCTGCGGGAGGGATACTATCAGCTCAATATTCCCAAGGAGAATGTGCGCAATACCGTTTACAATGACGAGGAATTTTCCGCTTATGCTGACCGTATCGATGCCGCTTTTGACGCATGGTGTACCCAAGTGGATACCAGCTTGCGCAGTATTGACGAGAATATAAACATTAAGGAGTATATCGTAGAGCTGGCAGAACGACTGATTGCAGCCTTTGATGGGCTGGAACTGGTGGACAAGCATGATGTGTACGAAGTCCTACTGTCCTACTGGCAGGAAGTCATGGGTGACGATGTGTATCTGGTTTCTGTTGACGGCTACGCCGCCGCCAGAAAGACAGAAGACATTATGGGTGTATACACCTCCGGCAAAAAGAAAGGGCAGGAGCGTGTTGTTGGCTGGGAAGGTGTTCTTCTGCCCAAGGCATTGATTGAAAAGGTGTTCTTTGCCGCTGAACGCAAGGCAATTGACGATGGCCAGGCTGTTGTGGAAGAGACCCAGAGCCGTCTGGATGAACTGGTGGAAGAGGAGACCGGGGACGAGGGTTATCTGAAAGAATATCTGAATGATAAGGATAAGGTGGATAACAAGTCTGTCGCTGCCCGACTGAAGACTTTGAAGAAAACGGATCCCAATGGTGAAGAATATACGGTTTTGAAGCAGTACAGTGACCTCCTGGATGCAATTTCCAAGCAGACCAAACTGGTAAAGGAACTGAATGCCCTGCTGGAAGAAAAGATGAAGGAAAAGTATTCCCTTTTGACGGACGAGGAAATTCTGGAACTGCTGGTCAACCGGAAGTGGTACTATTCCATTTTTGAGGGCATCAAGGCGCTGTATGTCACCGCATCTCACAATATGGCAAACCGGATCATCGAGCTGGCAGAACGGTATGAATATGACTTGCCATTCCTTGCCAAGGAAGCAGAAGTGCTGGAGGCCAAAGTTAAGGCCCATCTGGAAAGGATGGGGTTTGTGTGGTAAAGCCAGAGTGTAAGCAGATGACGATTAGTGCGAATTCGATCTGGCAAGAAGCTGTCAAGCAGGGTGCACTGCAGGAACTCCTGGACGGTAAGAAACGTCTGCCAGGGTTCACTAGGGAGTGGCAGCATTTCATTTTTGGAGAACTGTTCGACTTCATTCCAAACAATGCTTTTACCAGAGCGCAGATGAGTGAAAGCGGCAAGGTTAAAAATATCCATTATGGTGATATTCTTACAAAATACGGTGCATATGTGAATGGTTCCAGTGATTCAATTCCCTATATTTCCAAGGAAGTTGATCTGGCAAGATTTGCAGATCGGTGTTACCTGCAATCTGGTGATATTATTATGGCTGATACCGCAGAGGATGAAACGGTAGGAAAGGTACTGGAAGTAGTCAATGTAGATTGTCCCATTTTGGCTGGTCAGCATACGCTTTTGTGCAGACCCAAAGTCAAGTTTGCTCCTAAGTTTCTGGGTTATTATCTGAATGCGGCTTGTTATCATGACCAGCTGATCCCATATATCGTTGGAACCAAAGTGTCCTCTGTTAGCAAAGCCAGTGTTGCGCAGACGGAGCTGGTTGTACCGGACTATGAGGAACAGCAAGCCATTGCGGAAATTTTATCCAATATAGATTCTGAGATTGAAGCATTGGAGCAGAAATTGGCAAAGAACCATCAGGTCAAGAAAAGCATGATGCAGCAGCTTTTGACCGGTAAGAAACGCCTGCCAGGATTTTCTGGGGAGTGGCAACATGTAAGAATAGGTAGTATGACTGCAGTTTTTTCAGGTGGAACCCCGAATACTTCGAACCCATTGTTTTGGGGCGGTACAATCCCTTGGATGAACTCAGGCGAACTGAACTTAAAAATCGTTAGACAAGTCCAAGGTCGGATTACTAAGGCTGGTATGGATAGTTCTAGCACACATTTTGTTCCAGCGGAATGTGTTTTGATTGGATTGGCGGGACAAGGTAAGACCCGTGGTACAGCAGCATTTAATACTTTTCCGCTTTGTACAAATCAATCTATTGTGGCAATCTATCCCAATCCCGAGAAGTTTAATTCCAAGTTTTTGTACTATAAAATGGATACACAATATGAAAAGCTTCGGGAATTATCATCTGGGGATGGCAGTAGAGGTGGTTTAAACAAAAAGCTGATCCTCGATTATGAAGTTGCGATCCCCAAGAGTGTGGATGAGCAGGCAGCAATTGCTACTGTCCTAACAGAAATGGATGATGAAATTGAAAATACGGAGAAGAAGCTAGCCAAATACCGTCAGGTCAAGCAAGGTATGATGCAGCAGCTTCTGACGGGTAATATCAGGCTTGTGTAAAGGAGAGAGATAAATGAGTGTAGTATCAACTTCATTGAAGAATGACATTGCTTCTCAAAAGGATATTTTTCGCTTAGCTGCAACAATTTATTCAGAAACAAATAATGTTGTGTCCGACACGGAAGTGCAGTTACAGATTATTAAGTGTATGTTTGTTGCAACAGGAAATGATTATCTCACCAAAAGTGAAATAATTGCCAAGTTATTGGACATTTACAAGTACCACATTTCCGAAGATGAAGTTGATTCTGTGATTAAAAAATCCAGAGAGGTGTTCCTGTCTGTAATTAAGGATGAGAGTAGGGCGTTTTGCCTAACTCAGCAAGCACGCAATGAGTGTGTCGATGCACAAAAGCACAATATTGATAGCTTTGTTGACCAGTATATTGTAGAAAACGGGATTGCAGATAAAGAGAGATTCAAGAATGCAATTCATATCTACCTGTATGAGTTAACAACTACTAACATAAATTCATATAGAATATTGCTGGCAGGAAAAGATGGCACACAGTTTACCAGCAGTGAACTGTCTGTGGATTTATCGGATCTTACAGATTCAGAAAAACAGCTGGTGCATGATTTCTTGTGTTGGAATAATCCAGAAAAGAATACTGCACTAGGAAATTTGGTATATTGCTGTCTTGAATACTGCCTATTGATCAATGGCGATTCCCCAAATAAATTATTACAAGGGTTTATTAAACGAAGAGAAATCTATTTGGATACAAATGTGGTTTTTCGCGCACTAGGAATTAATGGTATATCGAGGAAGACAGTTGTAACATCCTTCTTGAACAAGTGTAAACAGGCAAAACTGAAGCTTTTTATTTCTCATGCAACGAAAAGGGAATTTTTTGATACAATAGACTATTATGTCTCTCAAATGGAACACTTTCCAAGGGGCAATATTTACGCAGGTGCATATGAACAAATTGCAGATTTTAACATATTTGCATTTTATGAAGAGTGGCGTGAAAGTCATCCCCAATTCTCGTTGAAATACTTTATTGCCTATATTAAGTCGCTATATTTAAAGCTTGTAAAAGAATACGATATAGATGATGATGTAAAAATTTCTACAGCAATATACCATTCCGACGAGTTCAAAGATGCGAGAAATAGATATTCACTATCGATTAATCATGTAAAGCAGAGAATCAAGGATTCATATTTAGCTGATGATTATAGCTATACACAACGCGATAGCCATGATGCAACAGTAATTCGATATATTGAAATGCTTCGTGAAAAATCGGCAGATAATGACATCTTTTTGGCTTCGTCAGACAAGGCGTTACGCCTTTGGGATATGAATCGGCGTGATATTGATTACCCTGTAGTTGTTTATCCGAGCCAGTTGTTTCTGATTCTACTAAAAACATGTGGGCGGTCAGAAAATGATTACGACTCCTTCGTAAGCTTTATTAACATAAGACCGTCTTCCAAACAGATTTCACCAGAAACTGCTCACATTATTCTGTCTGGTATTAGCTCAATTTCTGAAGATATCAAGGTGCAGAAGCATCTGGTTGCTGCAGTTTACGATGATGATTTTCAGAATGTTATTAAAACTAGTTCGTCCGACGCAGACCTTTATGAGAAAGTGCAACGAATTTCTCAAAATTATTTGGATGAAGAGTTGAAACAGAAAGATAAAGAGAACCATGAAGTAAAAAAAGAACGCGACGAACAGAAGACTGTCGTAATCCAACTGACTGGAGATATCCAAGACCGAGATGCCAGGTTAGAGGAGAAGCAAAATATCATTGCCAATAAGACAAAAGAGTTGGAGGAAAAACAAGATAAAATTTCACGCTTTGCTGAAAAACAAACCAGAAGGCGCTATATTGGTAAAGTATATATTACCCCGGCCCTACTAATCCTTTCAGCCGTTCTGTTTGTCGTCTTTGTGGTTATGCAAATTTTTTTCGGCGATAAAGACTGGAATGTAGTGACTGATCTCTTTGACTGGCTCAAGGCAACGGCATTTGGAAAAGACAACGATGGTATAATGTTTATCGTAGATTCTGTATTTTTCGGTATTATAGGTTGGATGTTCCGTCAGTGGTGGATAAATCCATTTAATGAAGATAAAAAGCGCCATCTAAAGCATGAATTAGCGCAAAAATATATAGAGAACAATAAATTAGACTAAGGAGAGAGTTTCATGCCCAACATTGGCGACAGCGAACGAAAAACGCAAACCCGCGTAGTCAAGTTCTTTCAGAAAGACCTGCATTATACATATCTCGGCAGCCTGCATGACAGCGAAAACAGCAACATCATGCAGGAGCGTCTGCATGCCTGGCTGGTGAAGCAGGGTTACCCCGAAAAGCTGGCTGCAAATGCAGTGGATGCCCTGGTTAAGGCATCCACCAACCTGCAGCAGGGCTTATACCATGCCAACAAGGAAACATACTCCCTGCTAAAATACGGTGCAAAGGTCAAAGAAGCCGCCGATCTGCCTCCCAAGACGGTGTATTTTATCGACTTCGAGGATGCTGGCAAAAATGATTTTTATATTGCCGAAGAAGTGACCGTTGTAGGCGGCAACACCAAGCGCCCGGATCTTGTGATCTATGTGAACGGCATTGCGCTGGCCGTGATTGAACTGAAGCGGAGCAGCGTATCCGTGTCTGAGGGCATCCGGCAGAATCTGACCAATCAGAAAGCCAATTTCATAGAAAAGTTCTTTACCTCCATACAGTTCTGCATGGCCGGAAACGACAGCGAAGGTCTGCGCTACGGTACGCTCCTTACCCCGGAGAAGCACTATCTGGAATGGAAGGAGGATGGTTTTTCCGAACATCAGCCGGAGTGCGATATCGTGGATATTGAGGTTGAGGAATATTGCGAAAGTATTCCAGGCAAGTTGGAAAAGCAGCTTTTTGCGCTGTTTTACAAAAAGCGGTTCTTGGATCTGATCCACAACTTTGTGATCTTCGATAAGGGAATCAAAAAGGTCTGCCGCTATAACCAGTATTATGCCATCAAGCGAGCGCAGCATCGCCTGACGGACAAGCACCAGGGCGGTATCGTATGGCACACCCAGGGCAGCGGCAAGAGCCTGACGATGGTATGGCTCTCTAAATGGATTCTTGCCAGCAACGCCAATGCCCGCGTGCTGATCGTCACAGACCGGGAGGAGCTGGACGATCAGATTGAAAAGCTCTATCGGGGTGTGGATGAGGATATCAGGCGCACCAAGAGCGGCAAGGACCTTTTGGAACGGCTGAATTCCTATGAAGATCGGCTGATCTGTTCCCTGGTACACAAATTTGGCAAGCGCGGCAGCGATAGCTCGGAAAAAGATTATGAGAAATATATCGAAGATTTGAAAAATGCTTTGCCAAAGGATTTTTCTGCAAAGGGCGACATTGTGGTTTTTGTGGATGAATGCCACCGCACCCAGTCCGGCAAGCTCCACGAGGCCATGAAGGCGATCCTCCCCAATGCGATCTTTATCGGTTTCACGGGTACCCCGCTTTTGAAAAAAGACAAGAAGACCAGTCTGGAAATCTTCGGCGGATACATCCACACCTACAAGTTCAACGAGGGCGTCCGGGATGGCGTGGTGCTGGATCTGCGTTATGAAGCAAGGGAGATTCCCCAGGATATCACCTCCCAGGCAAAAATCGATACTTGGTTTGATGCCAAGACCATTGGCCTTGCACCCAGGGCGAAGGCCAAGCTGAAAGCGTACTGGGGAAATCTACAGAAGGTATTTTCTTCTCGTTCTCGTCTGGAAAAGATCGCAAATGATATCATTTTTGATTTTGCGACAAAAGCCAGACTGATGGATGGTAACGGAAATGCGATCCTGGTTGCCGGTTCCGTGTATTCCGCCTGCAAATATTACGAGATCTTCATAAGTAAGGGGTTTCAGAAGTGCGCCATCGTTTCTTCCTATACGCCAAATCCCGGTGATCTTCGCACGGATACCGTCAGCGATGACGAAGAGACCGAGACCTTTGAAAAATATAACACTTATCTGAAGATGATCGGTGTTGATCCCACTGAGGATAAGACACAGATCACCAAAAAGGTAGAAGCCTTTGAAGCAGAAGCAAAGCGAAAATTTGTAGAAGAACCTGCCAACATGAAGCTGCTGATCGTGGTGGATAAGCTGCTCACCGGCTTCGATGCGCCTCCCTGTACGTATCTGTATATAGACAAAGCGATGCACGATCACGGCCTGTTCCAAGCCATCTGCCGCGTCAATCGGCTGGATGGCGAGAGCAAGGAATTCGGCTACATTGTAGATTACAAGGAACTGTTCGGCGATTTGACGGATGCCGTCAACAAGTACACCGCCGGTGCTTTTGAAGCTTATGATGCCGAAGATGTGGAAGGTTTGCTGAAAGACCGCACCATTGAAGCGAAAAAACACTTTGAGAGCGTTCTCGAAGAACTGGACGAACTGTGTGAAGGTGTGGAATATCCCAGAGGAAAACTGGAATATCAGCACTATTTCTGCGGCGAGAGTGGGCAGGATGAAGACATGGATGATGCCTTTGCACGTCTCCGGGAGAAGCTATACAAACTGGTCGGCAGACTGGTCCGCGCTTTTGCGGAATGGAAGCCCCGCATGAATGATGCCGGATACTCCGTTTCTGAACAGGAAACACTGGACAAAAGAGTGTCCTTCTATCTTGCTCTTCGGGACGAAATCGGTAGAGCCAGCGGCGACTTCATTGACCTGAAGGCATACGAACCCGGTATGCGGTATCTGATCGATAACTATATTGCTGCTGCGGATTCCCAGAAAATCGGTATGCTGGATGACTTTACATTGCTGGATTTCATCCTTTCCCAAGAGGGCAATCTGGAAAACGAAGACGATACTGCCGGACAGGAAAGTGCCGCAGAGTCTATTGAGAACAACATCCGCAAAAAGGTTGTTGAACGCATGGTCATCAATCCGGCCTACTATGCCCGAATGTCTGCGATTCTGGAGCAGCTCATGATTGACCGGAAAAAGGGTGTTATCCAGTATTCCGAACTGCTGGATGCTTATGTAGAACTGGCAAAGAACGCAACGAAACCGGAAGAGAATACCCACTATCCGGAAAGTATACGCGGTCATGGCGGCCTCCGTGCCTTGTATGACAACTGCGGCGAAGATGAAGTGTATGCGTTGAAGCTTCACAAGGCGATTATGAAAGCAAAGCAAGACGGCTTCCGCAATAATCCCGCAAAGGAAAACAGAATCAAACGTGCTTTATACCAAATCGTAAATGATGACAATGAAGTAGAACGTATCTATCGCATTGTTGTAGAGCAAGAGGAATACTGATGCAGATTCAGATCGCGGATATCTCTGTGGAGATCGTCAAAAAGGGAATCAAGAATATGCATCTTGCCGTTCTTCCTCCGGATGGTAAAGTCCGGGTTTCCGCACCTTTGGCTATGCCAGACGAGGCCATTGCCATGTTTGTCAGGACGAAGCTCGGCTGGATCAGGAAACAACAAGCTAAGTTTGAAGCACAGCCCCGGCAAAGCCAGCGGGAATACGTACCCGGAGAAACGCTCTATGTATGGGGACGCCAGTATTTTCTGCAAGCCGCGTACAGCTACAAAGGCAATTCTCTTGTACTGGATGGCAATCAGGCAATTCTAACCGTGCGAAAAGAAAGTACCGCAAACCAGCGGGAAGCTTTTGTGAATGAGTGGTATCGAGGTTTACTGAAGGCAGAGGTAGAAAAGTATCTGCCCAAATGGGAGAAAATCACCGGTCTGCATTGCAGCAGCTGGCAGAGCAAGTACATGACCACCCGCTGGGGAACCTGCAATACCAACACCCGAAAAATTTGGCTGAATCTTCAGCTGGCAAAGAAGCCGATAGAGTGTCTTGAATATGTGATCCTGCATGAGCTGGCACATCTGAAGGTCAAAAATCACGGTTCGGAGTTCATCGCGATTTTAGATCAACACATGCCCCAATGGCGGGAGCGCAAGATGCTGTTAAACGAAAGTAAGTTAGATTATATGGATTCCATTTTTGAGAAATAATAAATTCTGTCTTGCAGAATGTACTCAGAAAAGCATTTTTCAAAAATGCGCAGCCAGCACGCAGGGCTGTTCTCGGGGATTGGGGAGGCACCCCAACAAGCGAATTGCGTCCGGGTAGCACCCGGACACTGCTTGCCAGTTGAAAATCAGCCATAGATGTCTACTTTTAATTTAGTGAAGTTCTCCGCTATTTCGTAATCATTTGCCTTATGGCTGTACAGTCCAGAAAATTCGAATATATATTTTTTAGAAACCCTTCTCAAGCAGAAAGACGCTCTTGCGTGCATAATTTGATAGAAGTATAATAAAAGTACAAAACCGAAAGCACTATACAACATAGAAAATTATTAAAGTGCGCTATGGACTGAGTTCCTACTTTAGTTACTTGCCTCCCTTAGTAAGGATATTTAAAATCAGAATCTTTAAAATTGCGGGAATCAACGGAAAACCATGTTTGTGCTTTCGTGATGGGAGTTAATAAAGACGCAGAAGTTACTCTCAAAAATCTAAATTCAAATTCTCCAGTAATAAAAGCAATGCGTAAATATGCCATAAACAATTGCGCGCTTTTCCCTATTACGGGCTGAAAAGTGAAACTAGACAGACTTATAAATACGGATTCTGACGAAAGATACAAAGAATTCTGTTTCGATTTGAAACAATACATAACAGCGGTATAAAATGGCAGTTTTAATGATTGTTGGAAATAAGAATGCTACTTAAAAACGGAGATGATAAAATGAATGCTTTGCCCAATAGTAGTATCTGTAATGGATTTGATGCAGTTTTTTCTGAAGTAGATAGTACAAAAAAGCTCAATCTGAAGAATAATAATTGCTTGCGTTTGTTTTATCTCGATATCTCCAATAACCAATTTACATACACCAGTTTACATCAGTTATTGCAAAGGAATATCGGTAGATATGTGTTTTCAAGGGCATCTATCGAGCAATTCAAAACCGAAGGTGACGCAGAAGCAATTGGGCTAAAGGCAATGGAGCTTTTAAGGAAAGCTGATAATCCAGACGATTATGGTGCTGGTGGTGAATTAGGTGAAATATTATTATATCTTTTTCTTGAAAACAAACTCAATGCGCCCAAACTTCTAAGTAAGGTGGAGTTAAAAACAGCTGGTAATCAGTATGTTTTCGGCAGTGATGGTGTGCATCTCTTTCAATTGGATAATAAAAATTTTCAGCTAATTTTAGGAGAATCCAAAATCATAGGTGATTTGAAAAAAGCTGTTGATGAAGCATTTGAATCAATCAAGAAAGTGTCAAACAGCCCTGATAATGAATTGAGATTAATTGAAAAGAATATCCTCTCTGAATCATTTGATGAAAAAACAACAGAGTTTATAAAGTCACTTATTCTACCGTTAAAAAGAAATAAGACTATTAGCATTGACAATGCTTTCGGCATATTCCTTGGATATACATTAGGTATAGACGCAACAAAATATTCAAATTCGGAGTTTCGAAATGCTGTAAATGAAAAGCTAAAAAAAGATCTCGATAACGTTGCATCATATATAGAGAGGAAGATAAACACTTCCGGATTAACAGGATATTCCTTTTATTTCTACATTCTTCCGTTTAACAACGCTAAAGTCGATCGAGCAAGTATCATCAAGAAGTTGAAAGGTGAATAGCATATGAGCAATACGCTTGGTGACAGTATTTTTAAAGATATTGAATCTAACGAATACTTGCAAGAAATTTACAATTCTATACTGTTCAATTATTCATTGAAGCTTTTTGGAATTTCGCAAACAGCGCCTTTAGAATTCAATCTTGTAGATACTCTTCGTTTTGCCGACTTATTATCTAAATCAACAGATCCTCAAAAAGCAGAGCTACATAAAGTTTGGGCGCAAGAAATAGTTGCACTTTTGAATACACTATATCCCCAAAATAAATCTATCGAATTTGTTATGGGCGTGGTTTTAACAAATGTTTGTAATTATAGAGGACTATCCCTCTATCAAAATACGTATGCGCCTACGAATACCTTTGAAGAAGCCTACGAAGAATATAAAAAATCTATTTTGAAAATCCCTTCTCAATCGGATGGTTACTTTTTCAAATCTCAGCGTGCTGTTTTTGATTCACTTGATAAAGAACGCTTCAGTTACTCTGGCCCGACTTCAATGGGAAAATCCTTTGTAATGAGAATATTTATTAAAGAGCATATCATTAATGGAGGCCAAAACAACTTTGCGATAGTTGTGCCCACCAAAGCTTTGATAAATGAAGTATCAAGTAGAATTATAGCGGATTTAAAGGAACTTTTATCAGAAAAGAATTATAGAGTAGTTACAGCCGGTGGATCTGTCTCTCTACAACAAGAACACAATTTTGTACTTGTATTAACACCAGAGAGACTGCTTTATTTACTCTTAGAGAAACCTGATTTTAAATTAGATTATCTTTTTATTGACGAAGCACACAAAATTTCAAGTAAAGATAGCCGGAGCCCATTTTATTATAAAGTTGTCGATTTACTGTCAAAAAGAGAAAATAAACCCCACTTTATTTTTTCATCACCTAATATCCCTAATCCAGATATTTATTTAAACTTGACGAATACAAAAAGTGATGATACAAGTGAAAAGATGATCACCTCGTATTCGCCAGTTAGCCAGATGAAGTATATTATCGATTTAGTCGAAGGAGAAGTTAAGCTACATAACGACTACAGCCAAAAGTTTATTGAAATCGCTAAATTAAAAGAAAATATATCATTAACAAGGATGATAAAAACAGTCGGCAAAAATAGTCAAAACATAATCTATTGTAGTGCAACATCTAAGGCGGTTGAATATGCCCTTGATTATGCAAATTCCTTGAATGTTCAAGAAGAAAATGCCGATCTTCTTGCGCTTTCGCATGAAATTAAAGGACAAATCCATACTGATTATTATTTGGTAGAGCTGCTCACAAAAGGAGTTGCATACCATATCGGATATCTGCCTGCAGACATACGGTTACAAATCGAGGATTTGTTTAAAAGCGGTGCCATAAAAACTATTTTTTGCACAAGCACATTAATCGAAGGAGTTAACCTTCCTGCGGACAATCTTTTTATTACAAGTTATAAGAACGGTCTGTCACATATGACACCAGTGGAGTTCAGAAATTTAGTGGGACGTGTTGGTCGAATAGAGTTTAATCTGTATGGGAATGTTTTTCTTACACGCATAGATGAAGGCCTGGAACCCCAAAAATATGTCGATTTGATAGAAACAGCAATACCTGAACAAAAACTCTCATTAGTAACAGAATTATCAAGGCCGCAAAAGAAGGTGATTGTTGATTGTCTGTCACAAGGCAAAATTGAGCTTTCAAAGTATCCTGCAAATCAAACTGTTGAAAATTTTGCTTTGATGCGAAAGTTTGCACTGATCTTATTAAGAGATATTATTTCAAATCGAAATAGCTTTGTAAGAAAAGAATTTTCTTCATTTCTTTCCCCAGAAATTGAAAATAAAATACGCATCGCATTTTCCGCAAAGGCGACTGATGATGATATCAACATCTCTTCTGATCAGGTTGAAAATTTGACCGCTGCCATTGCCCAAGGTCTTTCTTATCCTCAATTAACTTATCAAGCTAGCGTTGACTACCCTCAGTTAGTATCCTTCTTAGAAAAACTTTGTAATATATTCAAATGGGAAAAATACGAAAAGTCTACTCTTGGCCATACGAGTACGAAAACCGGTCAACACGGCAAGTTGCGCTGGTATGCTGTCATATTGTATCAATGGATTAGCGGAAAGGGTCTTAGTCTAATTATGCAAAGTGCCATTAAATACAAGAGCGACCACCCCTCCTCTGGTGTTGAAGTAGATAGAAAAATTGTAGAATATGACGATTCTAAAAAACACCGTAATATAGTAATTTCAGATACGTTAAATGTTATTGAGGATGTGATTCTTTTCAGAATAGCAAATTACTTTTTGCGATTTTCATCTGAATACAAAAGGGTTCACAAGATTGATGTTATGCCTAATGATTGGTATGAATATGTCGAATACGGAACTACGAATCATCTTACGATTTTTTTACAACGCAATGGATTTTCACGAGAAGCTTCAGCATACATCAAACAACATCTAGAATATATTTCTGATGTTAATGGAGAATACAAAGTGTACACAAAAGTTTTGGATTGTCCTTGTAAATTTGTTTGCAAAGAAGCGGCAGAAATAAAATATAATATTCCAGATCTTTTTATCGAGTTCTAATTAAGTACTCGCAATATACCGCAATACCCCCGTATAGTAGTAGACAGTATATGCAACTCGCAGATACTATCCGAGATACGAGGGTATTTTCATGGCAAGATCGCTACGAACGTTCAACGAACAGGATAAACTGGCACAGCGGGCAAAATGGGTTGAAGCGTACTTTTGCATATTTCTTATATTCTGCCCCTTCTCATCTCCAAAGTACCCCTCCACCCCATACCGCCACATTCCACTCCATACATATTCCCCCGCCCCCAAGGGTGTTGTGAAATACGACACCCTTCCACTTTTCCCCAAGAAAAATTATCCATTTCCAACTATTTCCCGTATCTCTCTTGACAAATCACCTCTCTTTCTATATAATATATGAACATACGTT
>ERZ1026884.978-NODE-978-length-16842-cov-6.766009_pt1 | contig 16842 bp, 11 predicted proteins | sample MGYA00380172_ERZ1026884 | MGnify/ENA primary metagenome ERZ1026884 (study PRJEB33269, sample SAMEA4719808) | human gut metagenome | biome: human-associated habitat; feature: organic feature; material: feces | place: Cameroon | collected 2013-10 ... | reverse complement strand
ACCTCCAAACTGAGTAATTTTATCTTACATCAGTTTGGAGGTTTACACAAACTTTAGGATACTCCCTTCATCATGGGGTTCCCTGACTTCCTTGATTAGTATTATTGCCAGTTTGTCCCGTCATTTTATCTACATCTATAGGTTTTTCTTTCTTAGGTTCTCTTGAGAAAATAATTGGTCTCCATGATACCTTTTTCTTAGTATTATCCTTCTTTTTGTTGTCTTCGTTTCCCATACTGTTGCCTCCATAAATCACAAAAATATCAAGCAAAATATGTTTGAATGTTGTTTTGTTACTTACAGTATATACAATATAGGAAATTTTTCAACCAATATTTATGATAAGAGAGTAGCATAAAACTACTCCCTTATAGTCTTAAAATCTTGCCAACGCCTGTCTTGCAAGCGGAACAAAATCTCTACCCATAGCCTTGGCAAAACCGTCCACATCTCTTACATCTGTCAGTTTCACATCACCAACTGAAACATTAACTACATTCGGCTTTGTATTAACAGTAGCAGAAGGATACATGTTCTTTATCCATGAATTATCAGGAACGTATGCCGTAGCACTAAAACTTGCTACAAGCTTTTCCATCTGTTCAGGAGTAAAGACCATTTCCCCACGTTCAAGCACCGCCGGTATCTCATTTGGCTCTAGTTTCTCAGCTTCAAGGACTTTGATCTTATCTGTTTTGTCAGCAGAAGAACTACCCACAGCACCACTGAATACACCGCTGTGATGTTTCTCAGCAGAAAAGCCAGAACTACCATATACACTCTTAGAAGAATGTTTGCCGGTTACATGACTCTTGCTTCCAGAATCTTTGTCATCATCTCTGTCACGTTCTGTATCTTTCAGATTGTCTTTTACATCTTCCAAAATATCTTTGATACTTTCTACATTATTGGTCAGCTGTTGCCAACTGCTCATAGACTCAGAGATAAGACCTGCATTAGCTTGATACTGTTCCAGTGAAGAGATTAGCTGGTTGCCAGATTCAGAAAATGCCTTCTGGATACCTGCAAATACAGAATTACCATCTGCGGCAGTATCATAGACTTTACCCATGTAATTATAGATATTCTGTAGATTATCCATAGCAGACATTTTCTGGTTCATCTGTGATACGAGATCATGAATACCGGCCTGTGCTTCTTCATAAGTAAGAGTACCTGCCTTATAGGAATCAATATATTCTTGGATTAGAGAAGAGATATGTTCTGTAGAATCAATCTGTTCCTGATATTTGTTGATCTGGTCTACATTATCTGTATACAGCTTACTGAACATCTGGAAAATATCATTATCATTTCCACTGAGAACCTTATCTTTCCAGTTCTTTCCAAGAATATCAGTGGCAGTCTTTTCGTTATCTGCTTGTTCCTTCTTAGATGCGATTTCAGACCATTTATCACTGATCTTTTGCAGAGAATCCAATGTATCTTGCAGCTTATCATTGTAATCATCTAAAGCATCATCTAAGGCATCCATCTGGTCTTGAAGTTCCTGCTTCTTTAATGCAGCAAGGGCATCCTGTACAGACTCCTCTGCATTGCGAAGATTATCAGCATTGGACTCGTAGGTGATTTCACCCTCACGAACCACTTTATCTATATGTTGAGTCGTGACTGTTGATAAATCATATAGTGCCTGTTCATACTGAGCTTGCAGTTTCAGCTTCTCATTCTGCTTGTCCAGTAAGTCCATTCTATCTTGCAGAGCTTCCTTCTGGTCATTGATCGTATCTTCATAGGCTTCCTTTTCGTCATTCAGGCGGTCAATTTCATCACTGATAGCACCTGTTACAGCACTAATGACTGTCTCATGCTCACTCTTGACATCATTCAGTCCATCAACAATCTTGCTCAGAGAGTCGGATGCATCGGAGATCTTATCAATAGGAAGTTTTAGTAGCTCTTCATTCCACTTATGCATGTTCTGTACAAGAGAAGAGATAGAAGAGTTACACTGCTGCAACTTATCATTCATCTCATTCCAGTTGTCAGTGCCAGGATTATAGTCTTCCATGACATCCTGAATAGCTTCAATTTCTTCCTTATAATTAGAGATAGAAGTATTAGCATTGTTAATGAGTTTCTGATAGTAGTCTGCATCCAATGTCTTGCCGGAGGCTTCCATTTCAGCGCCCCAGTTCTGAATGGTATCAAGAATGGACTGATAAATATTTCCAAGCTTTTCCAGATTGGTTACAGGAAGTTCACGGAGCTGTTTTTCATATTCAGCCTGTGCTTTTTCAAGGTCCTTGATATTGCCCTCAGTAGACATAATCTCGTCATTCAGTTCGTACCATTTATCGCTACCAACTTTTAAGTCTTCTTCTGTGATAGCTTTGATAAGTTGATCCTTTTGCTTTTGCAGTTTTTCCTGCTGATAACCAATCTGTCCTTCGGTATTGGATATGAGTTGGTCATACATACTGGAAGAAACAGTAACGCCTTGTGTATTTAACAGATCAATCTGCTTTTGAATCAGATCATTAGAATTGCTAAGGCGGGCATTTTTCTTATCTATCTCATCAATAGCAATTGTGTAATACTTTAACTCGTTATCACGAATAGTATTAGACAATTCCAGATTCGTTTTCTTCTGGTCCAGATAAGAATTATAGGCATTCATAGCGTTCTCAATCTTGGTTTTCTCATCACCTGAGAAACTTTCGATGTCGATGCCGCCATTTTCAATCTTGTCACGGTATTCAGGAACCTTTGCTACATATTCTTCATAGGAGTTCTTGTAATAGTTAAGAGAATCAATACCTTGATCTAACCGATGTTTATCAACGTCAATCAGTTGCTCTAGTAGAGACTGTCTGCTCTCTAGTCCATTATTGTTGGCAAGGTCTTGAAGTTCTCCGATAGAAACACCCAATTTATCAGCATAGTCCAAAAGTTCATTTACTTCATCTGAATTTGGAGTCAAATTCATACTAAACAGTTCCTGAACACGTTCTATATCTTCCTCAGATAAACCTGTATACGCTGTCCATGTATCCTGTAATGCGGTTTCCAGACGCTTACTTTCACGTTCAAGTAATTCCGCACTACGTTTGATCCAGTCGATTGTTGAGTTATCTTTGGCACCTTGAGAACCTTTGGAACCCTTACTTGGTGTATTCGTTTTAACACCGCCATCATAAATTGCTTTTTTGAATTTCTCAGGGTCAAGCTCTTCGTACTCAAACTTAAATGTATTGTTGTTGAGTTTATTCTTGGTGTTATTAGCATAGTCTGCCAGCAGATTGTTTCCGGGTACATCCATATCTAATGTACCAGCTTCAATCTGCCCTAAGATACTCTCTGCTCTCTGCAATTCCAATAAGTTTGCTGCACTTGCTCCGGCAGCATTTGCTAATGCAATAACCTGTTCAATATCTGATGCAGTATCAATCTTTACATTATTTACAGCCAGTTTTGCGAGTTCCAACTGTGCTAATGCTGCTTTTGATACCTCAGAACCGCTTGCTTCATTTAAAAGCTGTACGTATTCATCTAAGGTGGCATCTTTCAGATCATTACTTGCATTTGCATCAATGTACTTCTGTGCTGCCAACTGTGCATGTTTAGCCGCAAGAGCTTCTGTTACTAACTCCTCTGCATTAGATACACCCATATTAGAGAGCATTGCTGTTGTAAGGTCGGCGGTATCATCAGTCAGATTATCAATGATGCCAGAAGAATTGAGGAAGTCTGTAACAAGATCATTAAATGCATCTTGGCATTTTCCTAAATCAGATGGGTATGTAGATACTGTTTTGATGAAATTATCATAAGAGTCCATACCAGAAAAGGCTTTTGTAAAATTGGTATCCGCAAGGTCGGAATAGTCGAAAGTACCCTTATCCTCGACATCCTTCATTATCTTGTCAATCTTCTCGAACCCTGTAGACATTTCATTAATTGCTGCAATCTGCTTACCTTCCGGTGTCTTTTTCAGTGCGGCGTTTAAATCTTCCTGTGCCTGTGCTGACTGCTCTGCTTCATCAGAGTATGTATCTGTTTTATCAGTCAAATCATCTACATTAACCGCAGTCTTTTGAATAGTTCCCAAAAAATCATTATAAACATCAATTCCTCTGGATGTTTCATCAAACATACTTTGTTCAGCCGTTGTTAATACTTCACCAGATTTTGAAATATCCTTAAATGCAGAATTTACACCATTTACTATTGTGTATGTATCATAAGCATGTTGCCTGATGCCTACAAGTTCTTGTTGCTTATTCTGGTAATCAGTAGTCAACTTTTGTACGACACTAGAATTACCTTCGGCAGAGGCTTGATCTATTTCAGCCTGCATTTGCTGTAACTGTTCATACGCTTTCTCATATGCTTTTATGGTATTATCCAACTCTTCTACAGGGGAATTAGACATTTTTCCACCATTAGAACCAGGGACGTAAGCACCATGCGCACCTACAGCCTGTGGCTTCCATTCGTCCCCTTGGTCTGTATATTTGGGATCATAAGCATGGTATGCTTTTTCAGCAGAAGAAAGTGTATCTCTTGCTTTAAGTGCTATTCTTTCCTTCTCTACTGCAAGCTGTGTTTTCAACTCCTCTGTGACATTCTTTAACCTGTCTACTTCTTCCTGATCGGTCAGGCTTTTAATGCCACCTACACCATTTAGCTCTTCTAGCCTATCCTGAGTCTCTTTCAGCTGATTGCTCAATTCTTTTACTTTATCATTGTGCTGTTGTAACTCATTTTGGTTTTCTTCAAGCGCAGAGGTAGCCTCTTCTATTGTTGGGTTCAGTTCCTTATATTTATTTACAAGGAAACTTACACTTGCTGTTACTGCTGCCATTACAGCCATGTTAAATGCCATATTCAAGGCAACTGTAGCAACTTTTAATCCCATAGTAGCAGCTGTTCCCATGTTTAGAGATGCAGTATACCCTTTCATTCCTGCCTCTGCGCCATTAAGCCCGGACAGATATTTTCTCATATCCAGATCATCTGTAAGCCTGTTAATGCGATCCTGATTTACACACTGGTTTGCAACCAATTTATTGTAATTGTCAATAACAGATTGAGCGTTGCTTATAGGCTGGATAACGTTAGATGTAAACAAACCACCAAACTTCTGTCCTTCGGCAGAGGCTTGCTTCATTTCTTCTAGGGTCTTTCCTAAGAATGTTATATCTGTACCGTTGTTATCGAACACACCAAGGGTATGTCCTTTTAATGCTGCACCGGCTGTAACTGCTCCCATAGCTGTAGACATTACGCCCAACTTATCAATGATAGCAGAAATTGTATCTAGGAATGCAGCTCCGGTATCTGCAGCACCCTTTAGAAATTCACTGTCTGCAATAACAGATGCCAGATGTTCATAACTTGCGATCATAGAATTGATATGAGACTGTACAGAATCGGTATAGGCGCTAAACTTATCTAACGCTTCTGTGCTGGAAGTTTCTGATATTTCGGTCAGCTTCTCAACCTTATCCCAGTTAGAAAGAAGGATACGTCCAAAGTTACTCTGATACGAACCAAACAGATTGTAGCTGATAGCGTTCTGCTCTACATCGTTTAAAGTATTCCACTTGCCTGCAAGTTCATCTAAAACATCTCCTAAGTCCCTAAAATCGGTTACACCATCACGGATTTTTACGCCTACTTTGGCAAGAACCTTTTCAACATTTGAAAGATCATCTCCACTCTCATAGTCAACAAATTTATTCGCCTTAACTTGGGTGTATCTGGAAATAATAGACTTCATTGCTGTGCCAACGTTTTCAGGTGATGCCTGAGATACATCAGTCAGTGTTGCAATCATACCTATTAACTGGTCAATGGATACTCCGGCTTGCTGTGCAGAGCTAGCAGTTTTACTCATAGATTCTGCAATACCTCCGGCACTTGCCGCAGCATTCATATCTACTGCATTAAGTTTAGAAATTACAGCTAAAGCACTGTCAGCAGATAATTTAAAACCGTTTAAACTAGAAGTCAAATACTCTGTTGCATCAGCAGAATCAATCATACCAATCTTGCTCAGAATTGCAGAATCTTTGATAAGTTCATTGGTTTCATCGATGGAACGTCCTTGTCTTAACCATGCATCTGCTGCCTCTGCAATCTCATTAGTTGTAGAACCAAGCTCCTTTGCCATTTGGTTATAAGTGTTCATCAGACCTTTTGTTTCTTCACGGGTCTGGCCTGTTGCAACCTGTAAATTAAATAAAGATGTGTCCAATGACTTTGCAGTATCCACCATCTTCCTGAAGGTACTCATAGCAGCGGTAAAAGATACAACATTAGTTACGGCAGAATTAAAGCCTTCCTTAATCTCTTTTACTACTCCACTGGTGGTAAGTCCCATTTGCTTTGCTTCTGCCTGGATATTCAGGAACTGACGTTTTAGATTGTCAAACTCTACTGAATCTGCTGTACTGAGCTTGGCTTTAATATCAGTCAGTTGTTCAGAAAATACCTTTGCAGCGGTGGTATTCTTATTCATCCAGGTATCAATATTTGTGCTGAACAGATTCTTGTTGGTCTGTAACTTGCTATCCTTTTCAGCATTCTTCTGCTCTAAATTCAGCTGCTTATACTGTTTGGTTACATCATTAAGCTCGGCAGTCAGCCTGTTATAAGCCTCAATCTTTTGCTGTGGATCTTGAGTATTATTAATTTCTTTAATCTCTTTCCTCATATTGGCAAAAGACTGTACAATGTTCTCTGGCATCTTAAAATTTGCGCCTTTAAACTTTGCTTCCAGATAATCCAGATCAGAAGGAAGTTCTTTTATATATTGTTCTAGCTTTTCAGCGGCATTACTGCTCCACTTCTTTGTGATTTCCGCATTAAATGTTTTTGCCTGTTCTGTTGCCTGTTTCAACTTTGCAACCATTTCATCCAGACTACCTCGGTCTGTAATATTGGTAAAGTCGATACTGTCTACTAACTGTTTAAAGGGATTATTGGCAGAATCGCCAAAAAGAAAATCCTTATATGTTGTTTTTAATAATTCTAATTTTTGCTGATACTCAGAAGCTTTTGTGGTCAACGCCGCAAAATCTTTACCCGTGGTATCAATGATACTTCCACCGGAATATACATATTGTCCCATATTGTTTAAGGCAAAGTTGTATTTCTCAATAATACCCCTACCTTTATCAATGGTTGCATTAAAGGAAGTAATATCTTCATTCCCATTCTTGAAGAATTGTAGCTTCACATTTTCGTCTGAGATACCATCCAATGATGTAAAGTAACCCTTCACCTTCTCAGTCAGTTGCCCCACTCCGGCACTGTCAAAAGATACATCTATATCCATCAATGACTTTTTAATGTTCTGGGCAGAGGCTTTTACTTCCTCTTCTATCTGTGGCATTTGTGCCTTAATCTGCTCCCGCATGACACCAATATCAGAAAGGAGGTCAGACCACATGTTATCTTCCCATCCTACAGCTTTCTTTAAGTTTACTGGTTCTAATCCGTTAATATCATTCTGATACAGCTTTACAGCTTTTACGATCTCTTCAAACTGTTTTGTTTGGTCGGGTGTACCAGAAAATAAATCAGGGAACTTTGGAGCCATCTCTTGATAAATGCTGTCCAGCGGAATGCCCTTCTTTTTAGGATCCGTTACAAATTTTCCTGCGTATACTTTGCGAAGATCATTCCAGTCCTTATCGTTCTGTACGATTTTAGGAATTTTGATATTTGAAAGACCTTGGAAATATCTGTAGAATGCATCATAAATCCCCATACGTTCTTTAATGATATTAGCATTATTCTTAACGACTTCTCCCAACTGATTAAAAGTATTCAGAAACTCTGGATTGTCTTTGCCCGTCTTTATTTCATCATAGCTCATTTGGAAAATAGAACGTGTCAGGTTCTTAATCTGGCGCTGTGCTTCCTTAGATTTAATGTTATAACCATTAATCAGACTTGCTGCCAGATTCTCACCCAATTGCTTACCAGAAGATACCATGTCCTTATTTCCAGACAGTTTTTTCAGACTATCCTTTAACTGTTCGTCAATTTCAGCAACCAGATTGATTTTAATTCCAGCTGCTTCCAATTTCTTCTGAATCTGCACTATATCATCTTTAATTTGCGGGATTGAACTATCAATGTCCAGTCCCGCCATTAGCTTTATATCTACATTACTTGCCATTTAATTTAATTCCTCCTGTAAATTGAAAAAAGCTTGGGATTTTCCCAGGCTTTATGTGTTGTAATTTTTATTTATTTGCACCTCAAATGGGTCTGATACCTTTTGTTTGTATGCTTCTATTGCTTTTTCTATGAAGTGTGTTGGTTCCCTGTATCCAAAGTAAGGCACATTTGCGAACTTGCCATGTGTCTGCCATCCCTCATTTAACAGTACCGCAGTGTTTACAATCTTTCCATCCAAGCCAGTATGTAAAGATCCTTCATCAAAGCCAACTGATATTGACAGTGTAGCACCTTTTGCTGTAACCTCTGCCACTACCTTATTATCGATGTAAACAGAGTTGTACAAATTGTATGTACGTTTATAAACTTTCGGCTCATATGAATCATACACCTTATCCAGTTGATCCAAAATACAATCAGCCAAAATAGCTGCATGTTTCTTCAGCTCTGCTTCTACAGACTTGCCATTTTTAAGTTTTAGTTTGGAGACATCAAGATTTTTTAGACTTTCTTTTAGATTACTCATGCCTTGTACCATGCTGATGCGGCAGAAGATTTATAAGGTTTATAGAATTTATCGATAAGACTTTCTTTCTGTTTTTCTGGTGCAACTTCTTCCTTTTGCTCTATTTGTTCTACATCAGATTGCAATAAACGTTGTTCTGCTGGATTCTGCAAAAGTCCAGAAAGTTTATATAAGATTGCTGCCGGTCTTTCATATGCCCTTGCTAACTCCTTTACTGTTTCTATGCTATCAAAAAATTGCAGATTTGATAAAGGTAATAAACTTCTCTCTTCTTTCGATAATTTTTGTAACGCCTGGTATAAATTGTCAAATGTATATTCTGTCGTCATAATAAGATTTTCCTTCCATATTAAATATAGTATTGTGTGTGAGATTTTCCTAGAAATAGGATTAAGAATTTCCAAGATAGTTCTTTAAAGCTTCAAACTGACGTTCTGGCAGTGTGGCAAAACGCCCGGTCTTAAAATAAGATAATGTACTTGTATGAATTCCTGTAACTTTAGAAATATAACGCTGTTTTTCCTTCTCTAATCTCTTACATAATAGTTCTCTTAATTCATCCTGTGTCATATTGTTAACCTCCATTTGTATTAATATTTGTTTAGATGTATAATTATGAATTTTTTGTATAAAAAAAGGATTCAGTAATACACCGAACCCCTATGTAAAATAAATGGCTTTAGATAAGATAAAAGAGGATAGGGGCAAGATTTCTCCTGCCCTTTATAAACGAATTGCGTCCTGATGGGAAATCAAATTGAAATATCATGCTAGGAAGAGTACCATATAAATGCTGTTTGAGGACACCTATATGGCAAGCTCTACTGGGCTTACGTTCCGGTCGTGCTATCTCTCCCCATATACAGATATTGAGAACCTTTTATTTGTGCGGTTTTTGAGTTAAATTTGTGAATTTTTCTTAAAACATTTTAAAAATGCTTCTTTATTTTTGTCATACAGTACAATCAGCAAGCTATTCCTACACAATTTATCACCTGTTTTAAAAGCCAACGTTACCAGATATTCCATTGTTTCACGACTGATTTTGACATTTTTCAGTTCAGACATAAGAGCTTTAAACTCTGTTTCCAGAGCCTCCGCATACCCTTCTAAGCTATCGTCTAAATCAAAAACAGCTTTATCATACTTTTCTACATATTCAAGAATTTTGCCTACCTGGTGTCTATTGGCAGCTGTGCTAGAAGAATTTACAGCTAAAAACTGTCCGTTGGTCTGTATAGTTCTGGTGTTCAATTCCTTATTTTTTCTTCTGTCTATACATCCATCTTCAATAATCTGATATAGAATATCCATCGGGCAATTGAATATTTTTACATCTTCATCTTTGATTATGCGTTGCTTATCATCAGGTTTTTTGTGGTCCTTGTACTTTAGAATGTCAGCATAGAATGTTGGATACTTAGGCTTATGCTTCATACATCTGAGCTGTTTAATACGATTCAGCTCCTTTGATACCGTCACATCATACGTCCTTTTTGCAGAATCTATAGCAACCTGCGCTAATACAGAACAGATAATAAATACATCTTCCAATTCTTCACTATTGCAACCATCATCAAACCAATAACTCAGGGCAAGCTGTGCTATATTGCTAGACTCCCCTACATCCTGTTGCCCTGCTGCTATACTTGCATCCATACGTGCAAAATCTTCCATGCTCTTTGTGTATGACTTTGCCCTTGGATTGATCGCATTTATGATAGTTGGATATTCCAGATATGCTCTTCTGGCAAGCCCCACTATATCAGTCTGGTTCGTAACATACAAAACATCACTGTCCAGATCTTGGCCCGAGAGACGGGGCTGTACATCCGTACCAATTCCATTTATCACAATTACATTCTTACCAAATTTAGGAAAATACTTCTGCAATGCTTCTGGACACACGTTATGTAAATGTACAATATTATTGGGGCTATTATGAGGGCTTCTGAAACCTGCCAGACGTTCATCTTCTGCAAAACGTTCTGTGTAGCATTGGATTGCATCATCTTCCAATGAGAAACAACCTTCCTCTACTGGATTTTTACCCACTACTTTCATTAATAATGCTACTGGATTTCCGCAGATGGTAAGATTATCTCCTGCCTGGAATAACTTGCCCTGTTGCAGTCGGTTCTTCTTAAACGTGCTGACCTTTTTATACCTGTGGTCTTTGAAAAACTCCCAGTATCTCACATCTTTGTTCTGGCGGTACAAGTCTACAAGCACATTGTTTATGGAATATCTGGCACTGCTCTCCACTTCAAGGAAGTGTATGTATGCTTCATCATCTGTCTGCAATGCATTAAAGTAATCAATACTGGGCTGTGCTATCCTCTGCAATGTATTCTTATCAGTTGTAAGAAGAGTATTATTGATCTGGAATGAACTGCGCTGATACTCCCCATACTTGCTACTGTGAGCGGATTTAACTATGGCAAACTCTTCCTCATTCTGCTTCATCCAGTCAGACCAGTATTCAAATGCTGCTGCAGACGTTCCATCTTGACTCATATGCTCTTTGAATTTAAGCCACTTTAAAGAATTTTCCGTAACGATTACTTTTATATCAGAAACCTTTAAGCTTCGCCCAAACATATCCGTCACATAGGCAGAAGTATATTCTTCACCATAATGATCTTTGAAGTATTCTTGGATGTTCCCTCTAAACAAACAGGATTTAAAGAAATGACTGCGGCAGTAAATGAAGCCTTCTCTATCTTTAGGATATATTGATTCATCAATTAATCCCATTCCATCCCATAGTATATTTTCAACCTGCGTTCCAGGATCATTTCTGTCCACATAGCAGCCATCTACCATTGTTGTTTCTGCCAGCTTCTCAGGCATTGTATCTGGATCATACCCATGTTTCTTTAAGTCTGCTTTTGTTCTAAAGAGGTATTCCCATTCGGGATGTTCTTTCTGTTTCTTCTTATAAAAAGTGTATCCATCTTTATTAATGATTTCTTCTACAGCATCCCAGTCCAGTTCATACTTCTCAGCCTTACAGACTTTCTCACCATACTTTACAACACAAGCTTTCCTCATGCTCTGAACAGTTTCATCTTTTGCCACAAAGATACTGTCAATCGGTATCCGAATAAAGTCTGCCGCTGTTGCTGTTATCAATGGTGCATATGCCGATAGTTCTACAATCTTTGCTCCTGGTGCATCTGGTATCTTGCTCCATAACCCCATTGTCAGATAGTCTCTGTACTTCTTGTGCAAGGATTCCCGGACAAAAATGCAAGATCCTTCCTTGGCTTTACCGGTACTACGATATAGCATCTTATAAGTGATCGGCGGCATATTAATCAGAGTTCCATCTTTCTTATATTTCTTCCATGGAATAGTTGCACCATCCTCATAGTACCTCTTCCTGAGATCATACGTTGACATATCACCGGCATTATATTTAAACTTCATTGAGATAAAGTCTCTACTCCTGCCTCTGCTGTTTGTAACTGTGCCATGCTGACGAATCCACTTAGAAAACAGGCTCTCTGATATAACCGCCTTGCCATAATATAAACTTGCTTCTGGATCAGCATTGACCTTATACACCTGTGCTGCATCCACAGCTCTAATGTTAATTGCTTCACTTTTCTTCTTGTTCTTGTTAATAAAAATCACTCTCCTATATTAAATTGGTTGTGTTTCATGACAGGATGCTTCATCCCTACATCATCCTTCTATATATTCTTCTCTCTTTTGCAGAGGGATTGCTGTCAAATTACATATGTATATCATTAGGGAAAAACTATGTCTGAGCAGACAAGAACCGTTCAGAATGGTTTAGGTGGTAAATTGCTTACCCCTTTTTTTACAAAGGCTTATTTTTCTGTGAGCGTGGATTTAAGCTAACGTATAGAGCATGTTTCTACCAATTTGAAATTTTACTTTCATCGGAAAAATCCTATTGCGGTGCTTTTTTCTTTCTTTATATTGCCCTACCATCTCAAATGTGGTACAATATAACTCAGTAAAATACATTCATTTTCCCATGCAAATTTTTTTGCATTATAGAAAATGCGATTTTCCCCGTAATTACAGCGTTTTTTGAAGATTTGGCAGGGAAAAATCATACCTATGATTTGCATTATAGCAACCTTGATTTTCCTTGTAATTACAGGCTTTTTTGCAAAATCGATAGGGAAAAATCATACCTATGTATAGAATGTATTATATAAGTCGGTAGACTTATCCCCTGTGGCTATGCCATCAGTTTAATAGTAATCCCATCCTCTTCCTCTTTATTTCTTTTGTCCATTTCAATCACTTTCTTTTGAACAGCACCTTCTACTTTTTGGTCATTGTATGTTTTATCATCGTAAATGTCTGTATACTTCTGTGAATAAACATTGTACCAATTCCCCTTACCACTTCTATTCTGAATCACATCAATACACTGTGCTTCTTGAAGATTTTTTATTGCGTTAATAATATTTGGTTTTCCTATATGAAGAATCCTATCCATATCCTCAATCGTACAAGACTTTCCATCTCTGATATTATTTACGATGCACAAGAATACCTTAAACTCATTCTGTGTAATCTGCTTTGCAATAAACGCTCTGGCAGCACTATAATAAAACTCAATGTACTTGTCGTTAAAATCTCGTAGCCCACGTTTCATTCTGATTTTCATATCGTCAAACGTCACTTGCCGCACTGTATCTGGTGGCACCAGTTCAATACAATGATGCTCAATCAAGCTATCCAATGTACTTTTAAATGTTTTTATATCCATGCATAATTGCCATTTGCCACTTTTTTTATAATGCATCTTTCGTTTCAACTCTTTTATCGTAAACGGTGCTTTGGAACCATCCTTGATATATTTATACAAGATCGTCATAATCAGATATTCATATCCTGACAAACTTGTTTCTTTATCATTTCTTAGCCTTGCATTTGTAAGTAATTTTTGTGACATTTTAACTCCTATATCTTCTTCAATGGAAATATTTGTTTTCTGCACCGCCTGCATACAGTGCATCTTATCACACTGAGCCTTCACCATATCTTTTACACGCTGATCTGGTATCTGCTCCCAACATCCATTTAACCGGTATATTTTTTCATGATCCAGGTATGCTTCTATATCTTTTTTTACTTCATTCGGATTTTTGGGTGGTCTACATTTGATATTCCAATCTATGCACTGTTCCCTTATATTAGCCTCTGTATAGCCCTGGAACTTTAACATAGATATGATACGTCCTAACCATGTATTACGCTGTCCTTCATCTGCTCCCTCATGTAAAATCTTTTCGGTGCAGAGGCAAGGATATACTTCAATATTCAAGCCATCTCCGGCATAATTCCATTTTTCCAATGGTTTACTTTCTAATGAAGATTGCTCAATTTTCTGAGCATTTTCTAGCCTGCGCCTGAGATAATCAATATCTAAGGTATGAAAGTTTTCCCTAGGAATAGCATGGTTCTGGTAATGGTCTATTTCTTTCACAAGCGGAAACTTTCCCTGTTCATTTAGATGCTTACGGTTATATGTGCCTGGAACTCTGGCAACCTGAGTTACCTTACAAGCATTGGTATCTGCTCCGACCAATTGACATATTTCCTTGTTCAGTTCACATAACTCTCTTACCTTACAAGTTGGTTCTATAATCGTATAAAAATGATAACCATTACCAGAATCATAGATTGCATGAAGAAACAGATTAGGTAGCTTATCCTTTACCATCTGTGTGAACTCCTGCACGTTATGTAAGTTAGGATAATCCTTTTTGTCAAAATCTATAAAAAGCACTCTGCGCTGCCTCATATTGGCTTCACGCCGGTGTAACTCCTTGTTCTTATCAAATTTAACTGTTGCTAATGCAGTATAGATATGGTAATTGTACTTATACTTTCCAATATATTCCTCATACTGCTCATAATTTTTTACATATTTATGGAACTTAATTTCTGATCCATCCTCATTACATGCGGTGTTTCCCTCTTTGTCTGTCTTTACCATAAACAGACATACATATTCGTTTTCTTTCAGCTGAGACGGATATAACATCTTATAGTATCTTTTTAACTGTTCGTTAATAGCCTTTTCCTCCAATCCTTTTCTTTCCAGGATACACCACCGATTGTTGCAATGTACCCTGGCTTACTATTATATTCTCGCTTTTCCCAAAAACTTTGCATGATTTACTTATTAGCCTTTTGCATCTTCCAGAAGCTCTTCCAACTCAGATGTTTTTATATCATCCAACCAGTCTATTGCATCTTCTAAGTTCTCTACTGCGTTTTCACCCGCCTCATATCTCTCTGAACCTTGAAGGTTTTCAGGGATATTATCTAAATAATCTTGCTCATCTGCGGCTATATCTTCTATGTCTTGCCGTAGCTCTTCGATAACACTTTGTAGCTTGCTGATTTTTAGGATCGCTGCATCTATGCACTGTCTGCGTTTCTTGTTCATTGGGAGCCTCCGTTTGTTTAGTGTGGCAGAGGGAGTAGAGATTTTCTACACCCTCATATAATGCTTGTACACTAGATATACTGACGGATTACACTTAAATCCTTTGGATTATCTGGGTTATAATATTTGCAATCAATCCTATTGCTGCCATAACGACATTTCATTACAGCCATTAAAACAAACTTATCCATAGAATCATACCCAATTGCAATAACTGTTGTCTGGCTATAAGCTGGGTTATTCTTCTCAAAAACTGCAAGTCCAAACATCATATTATAAAGATTGCCAAAAGCAGATTGCTTTTCATCAACAGTACAATTCAAAAAGTCTTTCCAACTGTTAATCTTTGCCAATTCTGGATTATGGGTCAGATTGATTTCTAAAGATTCCACTGCCATTGGTTTTTTCAAATTACTGCTAATCTCACCGTCTATGTATCTAATAGGTTTAGATTTTGGAATAAAGCCATTTGTAGTAAAAATTTTATAGTTTAACATTATGCTCCTTCTTTCTTCTGAAGATTTGCCAGTTCCGAAGAATTCGGTTCTGCCAATATTCCTGTCAGTCCATAAATCCGATAGTAATAACATTTCTATTCCCGATCAGTGAGTTGTTTTCTGGGAACATATAAAGATGCACCACCTGTTTAGTCGGCATCAGGAACCAATCAAAATCATCCTGTACCTTCTCAATGACTTCAATTTGCGCAATATCAATGTACATGCTACTGTTGCTATCAATTGTATACAGTGGCGTTCCGTCCTCTTTATGCTGTACTGGCTTTCTGTTAGTGTTTTCAAATACAAGAACTGTTCCATTCCTAATCATGGTGCAGTTGGTAAAATACAAATCTGCAAATTCAATTCCTGTGTTTCGGCAGCTCTTCTCCTCTAAATCACCTGTGTTCAGATGAATTAAAAATCCCTTGTCACTCTCATTCTGCTGCTTTAATAAATTGATTAATTCTGAAAATTCCATATGTTTTTCCTCGTTTCTTTTAGTAATACAGGTAACTTTAACCTGTCCTTATTTAATTCTCGTTTTTGGAAGCAAATCAATTGCTTTTTGAGTTAATATGTACCCGTTTGCCCTTTCAATTTTTGCTCCATGTTCTACCAGTCCATATGATTCCAATATTCTGATATGCTTATAAATGGTATCCGCCTTTACTCGACCTTCAATATCTCTAATCTCATAACAGGACATAGAATGCATATGATCGGTAGCTCCTTGTTCCAGCATGATATTCATAATTACATACTGTATTCTGTTCAAATTCCAGTTCACTTATCTCTCACCTCCTGTGAACCGTATATAACCTGTTTTCTAACTCTGATGCATACAGTAAAAAAATAAATTTCCAGATTGCCGTTATTCAATTGTCAATGTACAAATATGTTCTATTTTGTAAAAAAAAATGGGAAACTGCCGGGAAGAAATACCCGTAAAGATTTTTTATTTGAAATAATTCAAAGAATCTGATATACTATGACTTGCTACGGAACATAGTATAGATTCAATCTATACAGTTTCTTATACAGCAATTGGTCTGGTAAACCTTTTGCCGTAACATTTGAGCTGACTCTGGTAAGTCGGCTCTTTTTTGTTGGTAAGATTAATATACTACGTACATAATAATTAGTCAAGTATTTTATGATAATTATTGTTTTTATTATTATTTCGTTTAGTAACTTTTGGAGATATGAAATCAGAT
>ERZ1026884.977-NODE-977-length-16863-cov-6.065267_pt1 | contig 16863 bp, 14 predicted proteins | sample MGYA00380172_ERZ1026884 | MGnify/ENA primary metagenome ERZ1026884 (study PRJEB33269, sample SAMEA4719808) | human gut metagenome | biome: human-associated habitat; feature: organic feature; material: feces | place: Cameroon | collected 2013-10 ... | reverse complement strand
CCGACGGGGAGGGTTGGGAGGGGCTCCTCTTTAGGCTATAATATCCGAAGCGGCAGCGCAGACAATCCTTTCGCTCGCAGTAGCGGTGCTGCAGCTGTATGAGTGCCTGCGTGTCGGCGGCGTTGCGTGCCTCCACGCCGCACTCCTTCCATAGGCGTATGTAGGTGTTGTCCTCGGCAGGCAGCTCTTCGAGCCAGTCGAGCGCACGCTGCACGCGGCCTCCCACATGCGGCGAGCAACACGGACGAGCACGAGGCGTTCGTCGTCGCGGTAGCAGCCCCAGGTGTGCAGCACGGGCACGGCGGCGTTGATGGCGAGCAGGTTGAGCGAGGCGGTGGATAGTCGCTTCTCGTTGAGGCTGCTCTCCTTGCCGAACGTGTAGTGCGTGCGCCAGTAGTCGCTCACGCTGGTCTGCAGCACGGCGTGCAACTGCTTCACACTCTCGCACGCCGTTATCTCAGCCAAGCCGGCACGTCGCGAGCAGTAGAGCTGCGCCAGCTGCGACATGCGTATATACGGGAAGTTCTGCGGACGCAGACGCAGGAAACGCCACGCCTGACGCGCCATCGGTTCGAGCCGGAACTTGCGCGAGAGGTAGCCGAACTCGCGCTTTAAGCTGAGGAAGTAGGGGTCGGCGAGGGCAGCCTCGCGCGTAGCGGGTGTCATCTGCGCCTCGTCGAGCAGTCCAGCCATGCCCATGAACATCGCCTCCACTTGAAACGGGTCGTCACGGTGGTGGGCTATCTGCATCAGTGGCAGTCGCTCCGCCCACTGTTCAAACGCCTCGCTGTTCACGCCGAAGCCGAAGCTGCGTGCCATAGTGGCGAAGAACGCTGCCTCCCACGAGCCCTCGAACAGAGCTACGCGGCGGCGTATCGCCTCCGTCTTCTCGTTGAGACGCTCGGCAACAAGCGCACTGAGCCACGAGCGTTTCTTGATGGCATCGAGCGGAAGCACCGCCTCGCGGCAAGGCGGATAGCGGTCGAAGGCGAGCAGACGGCGGTAGTTGCTGAGCACCTGCTGTGGCACTGCGAGCTGCACCTGCGGCAGGCGGTCGCCACGTTCGGTCACGACATCGGCATCCACCACCGCTGCCACGTGCAAGACCACGTTGTTGTACGCCGCATCGGTGTCGTGGCCATGCAGGAACCAGTCGGCAGAGCGTTCGTGAATCTCCACATTGCCCACCCACATCACGCCGTCGATGCGCACCTTGGCGTTGAAGAAATCGGGTCCGGCGTGCATGTTCAGCAGCCCAGGGTCGATAACCTCCACGCTGCGACCGTCGGTGGTGCGCAGCTCGCTGAGCGGCAGTATGCGATGTTTCCAGATATAGTGCAGTAGCTTTTCCATAGACGTTCGGAATTTAACGACCTCAAAGTTACGTTTTTTTTACATCAAAAGTAGTTTTTATATTCAAAAAATAAGTAATTTTGTAGGCAGAACTTGTAAATATGTCAATCTGTAAAATTGTCAACCCGTTAACTTCTCAACTATAAAAGAATGAAACGCTATTTACTATCAGCTGCTGCGCTCTGTTTCGCAATGGCAATGAGCGCACAATCGCTCTTCGTTGGATCGTACAACATACGCTATCACAACAACGGCGACGACCGCAACGGCAATGTGTGGACAACACGCTGCAAGGTGATTTGCGACCAGGTGAACTTCGAAGACCCCGACATCTTCGGAGCGCAGGAAGTGCTGCACGCGCAGCTCGACGACATGCTCGGCGCACTCGATGGCTACGACTATATCGGCGTGGGTCGCGACAACGGCAAGAAGAAGGGCGAATATGCAGCCATCTTCTACAAGAAAGACCGCATAAAGCTGCTCAACAATGGCAACTTCTGGCTGAACGAGACCCCCGAGAAACCGAAGCTCGGATGGGATGCCGCCTGCATACGCATCTGCTCGTGGGGCGAGTTTGAGCAGGCAGCAACCGGTTTCCGCTTCTACTACTTCAACCTGCACATGGACCACGTGGGCGTGGTGGCGCGTCGCGAGGCAGCGAAGCTCGTAGTGAAGAAGATTGGCGAGATAGCCAAGGGTGCGCCAGTGGTGCTCACCGGCGACTTCAATGTCGACCAGAACGACGAGATATATGGCATCTTCGCTTCGTCGGGAATACTCAACGACTCGTACACACACGCTCGTCTGCGCTTCGCCGAGAACGGCACGTTCAACGACTTCAAACCTGACGTGAAGACACAGTCGCGCATCGACCACGTCTTCGTGTCGCCGGAGTTCAACGTCGACCGCTACGGTATGCTCACCAATATGTACTGGATCGACGATGCTCCGACCGATAACCAGAAGAGCAATCAGGCTCCTACGCAGCTCGAGTTCCGCAAGATGACACTCCGCATACCAAGCGACCACTACCCAGTGTTCGTGAAGATTAATTATAAGAAATAAGTTGATGTGTTGAGGTGTGATGTTGAGGAATGATGTTGTTGTGTTGTTATGTTGAGATGTTGACATTAGTGCATATCTCACCACAACACCATCACACAATATATCTCAACACCTCACCATCTCACCACCTCAACACAACACCATAACACCATCATAACATGACCAACATTCATCCAGTAGGCGTTAACGACCGCCACAAAACACTATTTGAAGGTCTTTGGCCTTTGCCTTACGGCGTGAGCTACAACTCATATATCATCGACGACGAGAAGGTAGCACTCGTCGACACAGTAGAGGTAGACTTCTTCTCGCAGTTCATAGACAACGTACGCCGCGTCATCGGCGACCGTCCTATCGACTATATCATCGTCAACCACATGGAGCCCGACCACAGCGGTTCGCTCGCACTCATCAAGAAGTACTACCCCGACGCAAAGATCGTGGGCAACAAGAAGACCTTCGACATGATGCGCGGCTACTACAATGTGGGCAACACGGAGGACGAGATAGTGGAAGTGGCGAACGGTGACACGCTCTCGCTCGGCACACACGAGCTGGTGTTCACCATGATTCCGATGGTACACTGGCCCGAGACAATGGTTACGCTCGACGTCACAGAGCACGTGCTCTTCTCGGGCGACGCCTTCGGATGCTTCGGCGCACTGAACGGCGCATACGTAGACAGCGAGATGAACTGCGACGTTTATTGGAACGAGATGCAGCGCTACTACTCGAACATCGTGGGCAAGTATGGCGTGCCCGTGCAGCAGGCACTGAAGAAGCTCGCCGGCGTGCAGATCGACTACATCTGTCCTACACACGGACCGATATGGCATGAGCACATCGCACGCGTCATCGGCGAGTACGACCGCATGAGCCGCTACGCTACCGAGCAAGGACTCGTCATCTGCTACGGCTCGATGTACGGCAACACAGAGCGTGCTGCAGAGAAGATAGCCAGCGCAGCAAGCCGTGCCGGCGTGAAGAATATCGTGCTGCACGACGTGTCGCGCGAGAACCACTCGTTCATACTCAGCGACATCTTCAAGTACAGCGGTCTCATCCTCGGTGCACCTACATATAACAACGGTATCTATCCGGGAATGGAGATGCTGCTCTCCGAACTAGCCGGACGCTGCATCAAGAACCATTACCTCGGCATCTTCGGCTCGTTCACATGGGCAGGCCAGGTGGTGAAGAAGATTACGGAGTGGAACGAAACACAGATGAAGTTCGAACTCGTCGGCACACCGGTCGAGATAAAGCAGAGCCTCAGCGCAGAGACCGAGGCTGCCTGCGAGGCACTCGGCAAGGCAATGGCAGAGCGACTGAAGTAAGAAGGCTTTATAAAGCACTTTGCACATATCTACTATTGCGTGTTTTTTTTAGTAGCAGCAACTAAAGAATTGATAAAAAGTTGCTGTTACTGAATAAAATATGTAATTTTGCAAAACATAATATAACAAAGTAATAGAAGGAGGTAAGTATGACAATAGAAGAAAAGAAAGCAGACTTCTTGCGCCGATTCAGAGCCTCACGATTGCGCAAAGAAGACTTTATTTCTAAAATGGAAAAGCGTATGCGTGAAGACTACCGCAAGCGCACTGGTAAGGAAGCAGAATCCTTTAATGTATTATAATGCATAGTCTAAATCTAAAAAGGATAAATGAAAAGGCTCCATATCTTGTTACATTAAACGAGAATGATGAGACTTATACATTTGTAACAGAATCTGGAGTAGAGTATTCCATTGGTTTTATGCCGGATGATTTGTTGCAGTCTGATGAGTCGTATGAGTTTGTGATAGCCAATTTGAATGATAAGAAGTCGCCTCGTGACAAGAAGGTGAAAGATACTGTTGTCGCAATTGTTGAGGAATTCTTTAATAGCAATTCGGCTACAATATTGTATCTCTGTTCTACAAGTGATGGTAAACAACTCACTCGAGGTAGATTGTTCAAGAATTGGTTTGATTCATACGAATATAGCAATCGCTTTACGATGGTCACATCAACTTTGGTTGATGAATACGGTATTGACAATATTGCTGCTTTGATAATTAGGAACGACAATCCTAAATTGGGAAAGATATTGGCAGAATTCGGTGAGACCATAGAGATGTTTAGTCACAAACCTACATTATAAACCAATAAACGCCCGTGTTTTACACGGGCGTTTATTGGTTTATATGCTCTTTGCCTTAATCTTTTTACTCTTTTACTCTTTTACTTTTTTACTTTTTAGTACCTTTGCACCCGAATTCAGGATTTATATTTTACGGGAAGCTGCCCAAATGTCTTCAATCAATTTCTTATTCGCTAAAGATACGACGTTGTGACATGGCTGGGGAAGACACCGAGCAGCTACAGATTAGAGTTAAGTCCACCCCTTTTTAGTATTAAGAAGCTCTGCGAAGCCCCAGGCTTACGAGCATTAACGAACAACATTTACATTGAAGACATTTGAAGAATTGGGCGTAAGCGAAGAGATTCGCCGCGCCATTGAGGAACTCGGCTTCGAACATCCGATGCCGGTTCAGGAGGAAGTTATACCGTTTTTGTTGGGTAATGGTAACGACGTAATTGCGCTCGCGCAGACCGGAACGGGCAAGACAGCCGCGTTCGGCATACCATTGTTGCAGCGTACCGACCCGACAGACCGCACTACGCAGGCTATCGTCATCTCGCCCACACGCGAGTTGTGCCTACAGATAGCCGACGACCTGAAGTCATTCTCAAAGTATATTAAAGGTATTAACATTGTTGCCGTGTACGGCGGTACGTCTATCGTCGACCAGATGCGCGCTCTGAAGCACGGAGCGCAGATTATCGTGGCTACACCGGGCAGACTTATCGACCTTATGCACCGCGGAGCCGCAAAGCTCGAGGCTGTGCAGAACGTGGTGCTCGACGAGGCTGACGAGATGCTCAACATGGGCTTCTCCGACAGCATCAACGAGATATTCGACAACGTGCCGGCTGACCGCAACACGCTGCTCTTCTCGGCAACGATGAGCAAGGAGATTGAGAAGATTGCGCTCAACTATCTGCACGACCACAAGGAGATTGTAGTAGGCTCGCGCAACGAGGGCGCTGAGAACGTCAACCATATCTACTATATGGTGAACGCCAAGGACAAGTACCTCGCATTGAAACGCATCGTCGACTTTTATCCGCGCATCTATGGCATCGTATTCTGTCGCACCAAGGCTGAGACGCAGGAGGTGGCAGACAAGCTCATACGCGACGGATACAACGCTGAGCCGCTGCACGGCGACCTCTCGCAGCAGCAGCGCGACATAACGATGCAGAAGTTCCGCCAGCACATCACACAGTTGCTCGTGGCTACCGACGTGGCAGCACGCGGACTGGATGTGGACGACCTCACGCACGTCATCAACTACGGTATGCCGGGCGATACCGAGAGCTACACCCACCGCTCTGGTCGCACCGGACGCGCAGGCAAGAAGGGCACCTCAATCTCTATCATCCACACCAAGGAGCGCGGACGTGTGCGCGAAGTGGAGCGCGTGATAGGCAAGGAGTTCGTTGACGGCACGCTGCCTACGCCACAGGAGATTTGTTCGAAGCAGCTTTTCAAGGCTATCGACGAGATTGAGAAGGTGGACGTGGACGACGAGCAGATAGCACCGTTTATGGAGGACATCAACCGCCACTTCGAATACTTCGACAAGGAAGACATTCTGAAGAAGATTGTGTCGCTGGAGTTCGGCAAGTTCCTGAAGTACTACGCCAACGCGCCTGAGATACAGAAGCCGTCTACAAGCCGCGACCGCAAGGAGCGTGGCGAGGGTCGCGACGGCAGAAAGCGCGAAAAGCGTGCGCCGGAGGCAGGCTATCGCCGTCTGTTCATAAACCTCGGTAAGGACGACGGATTCTATCCGGGCGAGGTGATGCAGTTCCTCAACCGCAATGTGCATGGCCGTCAGGAGGTGGGACACATCGATCTGCTTGCTCGCATCTCGTACATAGAGGTGCCGGAGCAGGATGCCGAGAAGGTGATGCGCGCGCTGAACGGAGCCACATACCGCAACCGCACCGTGCGCTGCAACGATGCCGACGACACGGCTGCTGCAAGTGGCGACGGAAAGCGTGGCTCGCGTCGCTCTTCCGACCGCGACGGTGGTCGCACATCGCGCCGTAAGGACGCAGCGAACGATGCCAACCCATACGAGAAGCGCTCCAAGCGTCGCAACGAGATGGAGGGACGCAACCGCTCGCAGCGTGGTCAGCGCGGACAGTCGCGCTACGAGAGCGGACGCAAGGACGACTGGCGACAGTTCATCAATAACCCCGACATTCAGCTCAAAGGCGATGAGCCAGACTTCTCTGAAGAAGGATGGGCACGCCGCAAGCCAAGAAAGAAGAAATAAAGAATAGACAGCAATAATAAAATAAGGGGAGTCATCGCAAGTTAGTACGACGTGCTAACCAGCGGTGACTCCCCTTATAGTGTTTAACTATATGCACTGAAGCATTCGGTTCTTACTTCAGTAATATTCGTTTACGCTTTGTACTATTTCGAGTGGGCATCTTATGCCAATTTCTTCTCCAAGCGTTCGCGGATGGCAGCGATGAAGCCGGCAGAGTTCTTGGTCTGCGGAGTAACGCCTTCCATAAGTCCAGCGAGGTCCTTCGTTACGATACCCTCGTTGAGAGTGTCGAAGCAAGCAGCCTCGAGAGCGTCAGCGTAGCGCACGAGTTCGGGCAGGTTATCCATCTCGCCACGTTTGCGCAGAGCGCCGCTCCAAGCGAAGATAGTAGCCATCGGGTTGGTAGATGTCTCCTCGCCCTTCAGATACTTGTAGTAGTGGCGTGTAACGGTGCCGTGAGCAGCCTCGTACTCGTACTTGCCGTCAGGCGAAACGAGCACAGAAGTCATCATTGCCAACGAGCCGAATGCGGTAGAAACCATGTCGGACATAACGTCGCCGTCGTAATTCTTACAAGCCCAGATGAAGCCGCCCTTAGAGCGGATAACGCGTGCTACGGCGTCGTCGATAAGGGTGTAGAAGAACTCTAAGCCGCGCTTCTCGAACTCCTCCTTGTACTCCTCGAATACCTCGTAGAAGATAATCTTGAACTGTGCGTCGTACTTCTTCGAGATGGTGTCCTTTGTAGAGAACCAGAGGCTCTGGTTGGTGTCGAGCGCGAACTTGAAGCAAGAGTGTGCGAACGAACGAATCGACTTGTCGGTGTTGTGCATTGCCTGGAGCACGCCGGCGCCCTTGAATGTGTGAACCACAACCTCCTCGTGCTTGCCGCTCTCGCCGTCGAAGATGAGCTTGGCTACGCCCGGCTCGTCGGCGCGGATCTCAACGCTCTTGTAAACGTCGCCGTAAGCGTGACGAGCGATAGTGATAGGCTTCTCCCAGTTCTTCACAGCAGGGTGGATGCTCGGGATGGTGATAGGTGTACGGAATACAGTGCCGTCGAGGATAGAGCGGATGGTGCCGTTCGGGCTCTTCCACATCTGATGGAGCTTGTACTCGTCCATGCGTTGGTGGTTAGGTGTGATGGTAGCACACTTAACGGCTACGCCCAAGCGCTTTGTTGCCTCGGCTGCGTCCTTTGTTATCTGGTCGCCAGTCTCGTCGCGTTTAACGAGTCCCAGGTCGTAATACTCTGTCTTGAGGTCAACGAACGGAAGAATAAGCTCGTCCTTGATCATCTGCCACAAAATACGTGTCATCTCGTCACCATCCATCTCTACGAGTGGAGTGGTCATCTGAATTTTTTCGGTCATAGTTATTTTGATTTAAGAGTTATTTCTTGTTCTTATAATAGTTCATCAAGCAACCGTCTGCCAGAATCTGACGCTCGTCGGCGGTGAGGTTCTGGAAGAAGAGGTGGATAGGCTTAACGCCGTCGCGTGCGATAATCTGTGCGTCGATCTCCTCCTTACCGTTGAGGATAGCCTCGCGGATGCCTGGTACGAAGAGTTTGTCGCCCGGCTCGAAGTTGAACTCAACGTCCTTAGCGATTGTGAACGGCACGATACCCCAGTTGATGCAGTTAGAACGATAGCGCTTTGTAGCGTACTCGTAGCAAACGTTAGCGTCGCCGCCGAGCACCTTCTGGCAAGAAGCAGCCTGCTCGCGAGCCGAGCCGTCGCCTGGACGGTTAGCGAATACGCATGAACCGAACGATGTGTCCTCAGCCTTTGCGCCCACCTTAGCGAGAGCCTCTGCGATGTTTGCGCTCACCTCACCTGCACGGCGTGCGAGGTCCTGCTTCTGAATCTCCTTGCTCAGACCTACGTACTCAGGCACGCGGCGAGAGAGGGCGAACTCAGAAAGTTTCAACGGGTTAGAACGGTAAGAACTTGTCTCGCCAGACGGGATGAGCTCGTCGGTAGTTGTAACCGGGTCGTGGATAACGGCTGCCAACTCGAGCAGCATGTTCTCCTGCATTGCATACATTGTAGGCCAGTCTTTGATGTTCGGACCATAGCGGAGCTCAGTCTCAGGACGCGGTCTGCCGTAGCCGTTGTAAACGCGGCATTTGTATATTTTCTCGTCGTAAGCGTATGGTTTGTGTGTGTTCTCGTACTCCACGTCGGTAGCAGCTGTGATTGCGCCACCGTTGGCAGCCGTAGCAGCGATAGAGCGTGCGTCCATAAGAGCCACGAGCGAGAGCTGTCCCTGACCCGGCTTAGAACCCTCGCGGTTGGGGAAGTTGCGTGTGGTGTGGCGGATAGACAGACCGTTGTTAGACGGAACGTCGCCTGCACCGAAGCACGGACCGCAGAATGCCGGCTTCATCACAACGCCAGCCTCGATGAGGTCGGCAGTGATGCCCTCGCGTGTCACAGCCATTGATACCGGTGTCGACTGCGGATAAGCCGAAGCCGTGAAGTAGTCGTTGCCGATGCTCTTGCCCTTGAGGATAGCTCCAGCCTCTGCGAGGTTGTCGTATGTACCGCCCGAGCAGCCGGCGATGATGCCCTGGTCAGCGTAAACCTTACCGTCGACAACCTTGTCAACAAGATGTACGTCCACCTTGTCGCCGAAACGCTTCTTAGCGTCTTCCTCGATGCGTGTGAGGATGCCAACCGGGTCAGCCTGAAGCTCATGGATTGTGACTGCGTTCGACGGGTGGAACGGCAGAGCAATCATAGCCTCCTGCGAAGAGAGGTCGATGCGGATCATCATGTCGTAGTAAGCAACGTCGCCAGGCTTCAGTTCCTTGAAGTCCTGCGGACGCTCATGTATCTCGTAGTGGTGCTTCACCTCTTCGTCTGTAATCCAGATAGAACTCAAGCAAGTGGTCTCGGTAGTCATAATGTCGATGCCGTTACGGAAGTCGATAGGCAACTCCTTCACGCCCGGGCCTGCGAACTCGAGCACCTTGTTCTTCACAACGCCGCTCTCGAATGTAGCCTTCACGAGCGAGATAGCCACGTCGTGCGGACCTACGCCCTTCTTAGGCTTTCCCTCGAGCCATACGAGCACCACCTCAGGTGCGTTGATGTCCCAAGTGTTCTTGAGCAACTGCTTCACGAGCTCGCCACCGCCTTCGCCAACACCCATGTTGCCGAGTGAGCCGTAGCGTGTGTGAGAGTCGGAACCGAGAATCATATTGCCGCACTTCACCATCATCTCGCGTGCATACTGGTGGATGACAGCCTGGTTAGCAGGCACGTAGATGCCACCATATTTCTTTGCTGCCGACAGACCGAAAACGTGGTCGTCCTCGTTGATAGTGCCACCAACGGCACAGAGTGAGTTGTGGCAGTTGGTCATTGCGTAAGGCAACGGGAACTCCTCCAGTCCGCTTGCGCGTGCTGTCTGTATAATTCCTACGTAAGTGATGTCGTGCGACATCATTGCGTCGAAGCGGATGCGCATCTTTTTACCCTTCGATCCGTCCACGTCGTGCGAGCGGAGGATGCCGTAAGTGATAGTGTTTTCGCGAGCTTCGTCAGGTGTCAAACCTTCATAATTGTCGCAAACTTTGGTACCATTGAGGAGATAGACTCCGTGATTAATAAGTTCTACCATAATGTCAAGGTTTTTAGTTATTAGATTGTTAGAATTGTATTCTTTTTAGCAGGTTGGTGCACTTGAGACAAGTGCACCCCCTATGTTTGTATGCTTCCAATGAATATGGTGAGCGATAGCATGTCAGCAGCTCCGCCTGGTGATATGTTTCGGGTTGTGTAGTGCCGATCCATGTCTTTTAGAGCAGCCTTCGAGAAACTGTCGAGCAGTGCTCGGGCTTCCTGCTTCACCTCCTCGGCTGTGGCTAAGTCGGTGCGATAGATGACGTTGGTGTCGTCGAGGTCGCACATGATGCGCAGCAGTGTCTTGTGCAGCGTGTACGCATCGCGCTCCTTTCTGCGTTCGATGTAGAACGGAAGCCACTCTGCGAACAGCATCTCGTAGCCTTCGCGAGCGTTGTCGAGTGCTCCTTTTATTGCTGTGGTGCCCTTTGAGAGCAGTTTCGCCTTGCTGCCGTGCGTGCCGTTAGTGTCGGGGAAGCTGGCAGCGAGAGCTTTTATTGTGGTTTGTAGGGAGTCGGTATTCTTTTCGTGAGCAGCTGCTACAACCGCCAATCCCATTGAGAAGAGTGCCCCTTTGTGGGTGTTCACGCCGTTGGTGGCGCTGAGCATAGCCCTTTCCGCTTCTATGCCTATGTCCCTTATGGAGGTGTGCGTGGGCAGAGCATCGGCGCAGCCGAGCTGTGCGAGCTTCACGAAGTAGGGGTGTAGCGTGTCGATGCTGCGTTGCATCAGCGCATAATCCATGTCGCGGTGCGCTCCGTTGTTGTCCTTGTCTACGAGTCCGGGTTTCGGCGTGGTGTCAAGCTCAGCCTGCAGTGCTTGTGTAGCGAGGTGTGCTATTATATAAGGTAGGGTGGTGGGTGGCACGAGTTGTCTTATTGTGCTCATGTCACCTTGCTCCATTGCCTTGCGCACTCGCGATGCGCTTACAGCGTTGCCCTCCTTCTCCAGTCGGACTATCTCTCTGACATCGGCAAGCACCTCGTGCATCAGTTGGTTGTAGCGGCGTGTGAGCCGGTCGGTCGGCTCTGTGCCTACGAAGCGGACGGTTGTGCCGAGTGCGGGTGCTATGTGTCGGCGGAAGAGGTCGAGGTCGAGCAACATCTGCGTGTCGGCTGCGTCGTCGAGACGTTTGAGGAAGTACGTGGGGAACGTAGCCTGACTGATGGCGTACTCGCTTCCGTCTATCACCGTGACGTTCTTAAGATGTGCCACGCCTTGCTCCACCATTGCCTTGCGCTCTGCGTAGGCGAAGAGTGAGCAGTCCTCTCTCACTACCATCACGAACAACCGTTCCACTTGCTTTGCTGCCTGCTCTATCAAGTAGCGGTGACCGAGTGTGAAGGGGTTGCAGTTCATTACCACAACGCCTCGGAGATGGGTTGTGGTGGTGAGGGGTTGAGGGGTTGAGATGTTGAGATGTTGAGGTGTTGTGATGTTGAGATTTGTTTTTTCTTCCTTTTTACATTCTTGATTATTCTCTTTGCATACTTCACCTTCCTCTTTTATCTTTTTCAGTTGCTCAACCATATTATTGATTCCTCCGATGCCCGTCTCCATAAGTACGGCTTCGGGTGCTTCGGCGAGCAGTCGGAACGACAGACTCTCGAAGAGTTGTCTGTTCTTGGGTTTTGTGAACAACATGACGTTGCTATGTCCCTCCTCGTTAGCGTGTGCTATGAGGTGTGAGATGAGTGTGTTGGCGATAGCTTCGCCCTTATGCGCATCGTCCACAGCCACACACTTTATTACGTTGCCCTTCAGTCCGCCACCAGCTATCATCTCTCCGTCGTCGTCTGTTATGGCAGCGTAGTAGTGCATGTCGTCGAAGCGCAAGCCGTTGCGTTTGAGGAACGCCTCTATGCGTTGTCGTTGACGGGGTGTTGTGGGGTTAAGGGTTTGTATCTCCATAGATTGTTTAAGGTCGTTTGTTATGTTTGTCTTGCCTTAGTGTAAAGGTCTACCATCTCGTTTATCTTCGCCCATATCTCCTCCTGCGTGTGCCAGCGCATCCTCATGCAGTAGCGTGCTTCGTGTTCGCAGACGAGACAGCGGCGCGGTTTTTCTCCGATATCGTTTCTTGCGACAGGTATGCCGTCTGAGTTTATGACATCTATATCGAAGAGTCTGCCCAGCGGGTGTGTGTCCTCTATCGTTACCGCTATGCGCTTGGCTTCGAGCAGCGGCAGCGGTGTGATGAGATAAGCCTCGTAGCCCGTATTGAGGTCGCGCTCGGTGAGCACAGCCTCGCGTTCTGCGTCGCTCATGTCGTTGAGATGGAACGCCTCACGCATAGCCTCTACGGCTGCGTGTGCCGCACAGAGCGACTGATGATTACGCTTCACGCTTCCTGGCATGACAACGGTGAGGCACACCAGTGTCTTTCCCGAGTGTTCAGCCAGCAGCTTCTGCTGTGTGGCATGGCGTGCGTCGCGGCTCGCCAGAAGTTCGTGAAGCGTAATCATTCTTTGAGTTTTGAGTTATTCAACGATGTTCTTGATGACATCCATTACCGATCCGTCGCGGTTCATCACCACGCCCACCACCTTGTCGCCGAACGGCAGCGGTGCCGGGTTGCCGATTACGGAGAGTGCGCGGTCGCGAAGCTCCTCGAGCGTTACGATCTTCAGTCCGGCAGCCTTCAGGCGTTCGGCTATCTCCGGTCGGGCAGGGTTGACAGCGATGCCGTACTCAGTGACAACAACGTCTACGGTGCGACCCGGAGTGATGAGCGTTGTCACCTCATTAACCACGCACGGTATTCTGCCACGGAGCAACGGGCAGACGATGATAGAGAGTGCAGAGTCTTCGGCTGTGTCGGGGTGTCCGCCGATAGCACCGCGTATGATGCCGTCGCTACCTACGAGCACGTTGACGTTGAAGTTGACATCCACCTCAAGAGCCGAGAGTATCACGATGTCGAGATAATGCGTAGCCGCACCCTGCTCGTGCATACTTGCGTATTCGCAAGCCGACACCTCCTTGTGCTTCGGGTCGTTCTTGAGCGACTCGGCAGCCACCTTGTCGAACGACTGCACGTCGATTAGACGCTCGATGAGTCCCTCCTCGTGCATCTTCACCATGTGGGCCGTGATGCCGCCGAGGGCGAACGAAGCCTTGATATCCTGGTCGATCATGCTCTGACGGATGTACTTAACGGCAGCGAGCGAAGCACCGCCCGAACCGGTCTGTATAGAGAAGCCGTTCTTGAAGTAGCCGCTGTTCACGATCACCTTCGCAGCCTGCTGAGCGAGCAGTATGTCGCGCGGGTTCTTGGTGTCGCGGATGGCACCCGAAGCAATCTTCGACGAGTCGCCTACCGACTCTACCTCCACCACGTAGTCCACGTCGTGCTCCGAGATAGAGTTCGGAGTGTTAGGATAGGGCACGAGGTCGTCGGTGAGGATGACCACCTTGTCGGCATAGTGAGCGTCGGGCAGCGCGTAACCGAGCGAGCCGCAGATGCTCTTAGCGTTCTCCGAGCGCGAGTAGCCGCAGGCGTTGCCGAGCGGGTCGGAAGAAGAAGCACCGAGGAACGCCACGTCGATGTGCATCTCGCCCGAAGCGATAGCCTCGCCGCGTCCACCGTGCGAGCGGAACACCACCGGCTTCTCCATCAGTCCGTGCGAAATCTCCTTAGCCAGTTCGCCGCGCAGACCGGATGTCGAAATCTCCGTGATCACGCCGTTGCGAATGTGCTCGATGAGCGGTTCGTGTACGTCCTGCAAGCTCGAAGCTGCGAGGTGCAAATCCTTAAATCCCATCTCGGCGAGCTTATCCACAACCATGTTCACCACCTTGTCGCCACCGCGGAAGTGGTGGTGGAACGATATTGTCATGCCGTCCTTCAGTCCCGAATGGCGTATAGCCTCTTCGAGCGTCATGAGTTTTGGACTCTTCTGCTGCAGTTCGAGGCGTGGAGTGATGTCCTTGTGTGCCTCTACATTATTATATACGCTCTTTCCCATAGCCTGAGCCACCTGCTCGGCGAGGGTATGTCTTTCGTTCAGTGTGCTCATGCTATGTCCTCCTGTTTAATTACGCCCGAAGCCAGTGCCAAGTCGATGACGCGCTGTGCGCGTATTACCACTGGTCGGTCAACCATTTTACCGTTCACGGCTATTACGCCCGAGCCCTTCTTCTCAGCCTCCTTGATGGCTGCGATAACGGCGAGAGCCTTGTCGATAGCCTTCTGTGTCGGTGTGAACACCTCGTTGATAATCTCTATCTGGCGCGGATTGATAATCGACTTTCCGTCGAAGCCCAACTGATGAATCAGTTCCACCTCCTTGCGGAATGTCTCCATATCGTTTAGGTTAGAGTAGACGGTGTCGAGCGCGTCGATGCCAGCCGCACGAGCTGCTACCACGATGGTCTGGCGTGCCATGAGCAGCTCCATGCCCTCGGGTGAGCGTTGTGTCTTCAGGTTGGCGCAGTAGTCCTCCGCGCCGAGCGCGATGCCCATCATGCGCTTAGAAGCGGTAGCTATGGCGTAGGCGTTGACAACGCCGAGCGTGCTCTCCAGTGCAGCCATGATCTGCGTGCGACCCACGCAGCCCAGCTCCTGCTCCACCTTTTCAATCTCGCGCTCCACCTCGATCACCTCCTCTGCGGTCTCGGTCTTCGGCATACGTATCACGTCGACGCCAGCCTTAACCACAGCCTCGATGTCCTTCTTGCCATACGGTGTGTTCAGCGGATTGATGCGCACCACCATCTCCGTCGTGCCGTAGTCAATAGTCTTCAGCGCGTTGTAGACGAGCAGGCGTGCAGCGTCCTTCTCTGCCATTGTCACAGAGTCCTCAAGGTCGAGCATTATTGAGTCGGGATGATATATATAGGCATCCTGCATCATACCAGGGTTGTTTCCCGGTACGAACATCATAGTTCTTCTTAGTCGTTTCATAGGTCAAAAAGTTTAGGGGTTAGTCTTTCCACACGTCTTTGCCCGTAGCTCTCACGGCAGCCGCGGTGACGCGTGCGCGGATAGTGCAGTCGAGCGCGCCCTTGTCAGTGGCGTGCACCTCAGCACGGGTGATGCCGAGTCCTTCGAGTGTCTCAACAATCACCTTACGAATCTGGTCGCCAAACTGGTAGGCAACCGAACTTTGCAAATCAATATTCAGACCCTCTTTCTCGCAGGGGGCAATCTGAATCATGATGTCGCCGGACTCCATTGTGCCGGCAGTAGCTTGTTTTAGTTCCATAGGTGTAGTATTTTAAAGTTTATGGTATTCTTTGAGGGGCAACCTGCGGTGCTTTAGCGAAGAGGAAGCGAGGAGTTGTGTAGAAACGTAATAAAACAAAAATCGCGTAAATACAACAACACTTCCTCCGTCAAGAACACCGAAGAGAACCGAGTTATACTTACGCTCGCGCGAGCAGTATATAGGGAATATATAATGTCTGTGTACGCACAAAACTTATTCAGTGTGCGGTTTCTAAATTCACGGGGTAAAGATACGTATTTATTATGAAACGACCAAGCGTTTTTGCTATATTTTTTTCGCTTTAACAACGTTGCGCCCGTGTTACTATGAGCATCCGCGTCGGTCGGTGCGGACATCTGCGTCGGTCGGTGCGGACATCTGCGTCGGTCGGTGCGGACATCTGCGTCGGTCGGTGCAGACATCTGCGTCGGTCGGTGCAGACATCTGCATCGGTCGGTGCGAGTCGTGCAAACGCCTCTTTAAGACGATTGCTGTTGCAAGTAGAACACGCCAAAGTGTCCGCCGGAACTGACTATTTGTCGCCAAACTGCCAATATTGCTTACTGTTTATTGTTTTTATGGGCGATTTCGGCATTGGTACGTAAGTTGCATTATGAATAGTGCAAGCCGATGGACGGAAGCCCAAAGGCAAGCAAACGATAAACGTAAAAATTAAAATATAAATAGGAGGTATTTGATATGTTACCAGTAATGAGAAATGCATGGATGCCAGAAGTTTTCAACGACTTTTTTGATACCGACTTTATGCCGCGTACTAACGCAACCGCCCCAGCTATAAATGTTAAAGAGACAGAACACGATTATACAGTAGAGCTTGCAGCAGCCGGAATGAAGAAGGACGACTTCAACATCAACATCGATGCCGACGGCAATCTGCACATCAAGATGGAGAAGAAGAACGAGAAGAAGGATGAGGATAAGAAGGAGCATTATCTGCGCCGCGAGTTCTCTTACACCAAGTTCGAGCAGACACTTCTCTTGCCTGATGATGTCGACAAGGAGAAGATTGCAGCTAATGTCAGCGATGGTGTGCTCACAATCGACCTTCCGAAGGTTGAGCAGAACGTGCAGAAGGCTGCTCGCCAGATTGAGGTTAAATAACCGTTGATTTTGGTTAGTACTAAATGATATGAATTGTTGTTGATATAAATTTTTGATTAGGTCTAAATGAGAAAGCCCTGCTCCGCAC